>Ga0209298_10001614_pt1 | contig 14586 bp, 17 predicted proteins | sample S_140806_EF_Meta_FD_187325 | JGI IMG/M metagenome (GOLD analysis project Ga0209298, IMG submission 187325) | Freshwater microbial communities from Lake Simoncouche, Canada to study carbon cycling - S_140806_EF_MetaG (SPAdes) (version 2) | ecosystem: Environmental > Aquatic > Freshwater > Lake ...
TCTAAGTAATCTTGATGTATTTAGAGATACAATCTATCCTTCAAACCTAACAGAGTGATTCTAATGCTATTTGAATATCTTGTCAACTATTTTGTTGCTTGATAAGAACGAACCTTTGATTCTCCAGACTTATCTGGTTTTACCATATGAGTTTTGATTTTTTCTGAATCTGGTTTGTTCTTTTTCTCTGCCTCAAATGCCTTGTGAACTTTTGCAGCATCATCATACATATGAGTTTTTTTAGCACCACTTTTCTTTGCAACTGCATTTGCAACATCTACTTTTTTCTTTCCAACATCATTTCCCTTCATTCCTCCAGTGTAATGAATCTTATTCATTGGTACATCTACACCATGCTTTTTCAAATGTCCCTGAAACTCTTTTGGTTTATCAAACTTGGAACGAGCAGTAATGATATGAACGTTTTGTCCTCTTGCTTGTTTTCTCTTCACATCTTTAATTACTTTTTTGTTTGGACTTGAAGTTTCTTTGAACTTTTTAGCACTTTGAAATTCACTAAAATCGTATTTGTGTCCCTTATCTAGTTTATGAGTATTAAACTCTTGATTACTTAAACTCTTAACTCTTTTTCCAGATTCATCATTTACATGAACCTTTACATTTGGTTTTCCTTTTTTACCATGTCCAAATAAAGTTTCATCCACGTCATATGCGTGAACTGTTCTTTTTGGTCGGGTTCCTCTTGCCTTTTCATCTAAATTTTCAACTTCTTCATTAGTAATGCCCTTCTTTGCTCTAATTGCAGCAGATTTTGCGAGTGTTCTTTGTCTTGCTGCTTCTCTTTCATCAGAAGGAATATTAAACATATTTCTATCAGTCTTCAATCTTTCTTTTGGAGGTTCAACTTCTTCATTAAAAGTGCTTTCAATAAGATTCTCAACAAACTCTTCATTTACATATCGAAGGAATTTAACTGCTGATTCATAACTGCTAACATACTTATTATCAATTAAAGCTTCAATTACAAACTCATATGCAAACTGTTGAAATTCTTCATTCTTACTACCATAATAAGCACCAAGTGCTCTCTTAATTCTTTGCTTCTTACTATCACCTTTGAATGTCTTGCTCTTTGAATGAACAAAATCACTGATTGTTTTACCAGCATCAGCACCTACATCAATCTTTTCATCAAGTTCAAATTCTTCCATCTTTACTGTTGGAAGAGAGACTTTACTTCTTGCTTTTTTATGCTCCTGAGATGCTTCAGGAGAATGTCTTTCGGCATCAGATTTTGTCATTGTAGAAATCTTTTTTGGTCTTCTACCTTGAATATCAAAACTTACTGATTCTGAATAAATGTTATTATAGGATTCTCTACTATTCGACATAATACTTTTACAGTTTAAAAGTATTTATAAAAAAAGGGGGCAATGCCCCCTTCACTATAACTTAAATCCAGCAAATGTATCTTTCTTCATATCCTGCTTAATACCTCCAACCAAATACGAAGTAATTTCGGTTTCTTGTGGAGCAACTTGTACTGACTTGGAATTAATCCAATGCTCGGTCCAAGGAAGAGGATTATTCTTTGATGTAATATCATATTCTGGTTTCATGCCAATTGCCTTCATACGACGATTTGCGATCCACTCAACATAATTGCTGAGTAGTTTATCATTCAAACCAATCATAGAACCATCTTTGAACAGATACTCTGCCCACATTTTTTCTTCATCTACGCAAGTTTTAAATGCGTATCTTACCCATTCTTGCTCTTCTTTAGCAATTTGCTGCATTTCTGGATCATCCCCTTCATTCCACTTGTTGAGGATGTTCTGAGTGAGGACAAGATGCTGATTTTCATCTCTTGCGATGAGAGAGATAATCTTAGCTGATCCTTCCATGAGTTTGAGTTCACCAAACGCAAAGCTGCAAGCAAACGAAACATAAAATCTAATCCCCTCTAAAATATTTACATTAGCAACAGCACGATAAAGTTTTCTCTTTAAATCAATTCTTGCATCAGTTCCATAAGGAACTCCCTCATTTGCGAACTCCCATATATTTGAAGTTCCATACGAATGTGCAGAATTAATAAAATCGTCATAAGCACCAGTTACTGATGATGCTCTTTCTAAAATCTTTTCATTATTCAAAATCGTATCAAATACTTCTGAAGGATCCGAATAAACATTTTTGATAATATATGTATAAGATCTGGAGTGTATCATCTCCATAAATCCCCATACAGTCATACATGCTTCAAGTTCAGGAAGAGAACAATAAGGCATAAATGCCATTCCAGGTCCTCTACCTTGTACTGAGTCTAATAGAATTTGATACTTTAAGTTAGACGTAAAAATGTGTTTTTGTTCTGGTCTTAGAGTTTGATAATCAGCACGATCCTTTTGAAGTGAAATCTCTTCCGGTCTCCAAAAAAATCCTAGTTGTTGTTGAGTTAGCTTGTCAAAAATTGGATACTTATAGGAATCATATCTTTGAATTCCGAGAGGTTTTCCAAAAAACATTGGTTGTTTCTTGGAATCAACGTCATTGGTATTAAAGACGGTCATTCCTTTGAGCATTTTTGGTTCTTGCGAGTGAACTCTAAATTTTGCAACTTTCATTTTGATACATTATAATTGTTTTTAAAATTTTTCCAATTAAGATCTTTTTCGGGATTCCATCCACGTTTAAATTTTTTAACCATATTAATGTGAGATGCGGTATAAAAAGAATATCCAAATTTTTTAGATAATTTATAATAAGATGATTTTGTATTCACCCATTCTTCATAATATTTGTTCGCATCATGCCATATTTTTTTATTTTCACAAGTACATCTTGGATGTTCCCAAGGGTCTATTCCACTACAAGGATTTTGTATTTTCATCCTATTAGATAAATTTTTTCGTTCATTTTCTGAAAGAATTCTACCATAACAAGGATGATTTATGCCAGTTCTATTATTCATATAATTTTTTTCAGGAAACCTTTTTAGGGGATTCAAATCTGTCTTCATTAATTCTGAAATTTGAGTTCTAGCATATCCAAATTTTTTATTATTAATTTTTCTTCCAGAAATTGGTGCAGACATAAAATTAAAAGCATATAGTAATTTTAAATTATTTGGATATATTTTTGTAAGCAATTTGTGTGCTAAAAAATGTTCCTCTGGGGTCAATTCAACTATATTTGATTTATCATCAGAACCACCCAAACACTTTGGAATAATATGATGTTCTTCCGAATATCCTTCAATTTTTCTGGAACTAGATTTTTCAATTAATAAATCATAATGTTTTTTGTAGTTCATTTATTTAGATTAAGTTCTACAAATATTTATATACTTTACATATTATATTTTGCAAGAAGAACAATCTTCCTCTCCCTTTGAACTTAAAATTTCATTTACTAAGTCACTAATATTATTTACCTTTTCTTCTTTTGCTTCATCTGATTTACCATCATAAGTATTTTGATAATAAGAGGTTTTCCATCCATATTTGTATGTGGTTAGAAAATCTTCTGCCATTACTGAAACTGGAACTTCATTGTCTGGATAATGCTCTGGATTATATGACCAGTTTCCACTAATTGCTTGATCAAAGAACTTTTGCATAATAGCAACGACATTAATATATCCAGTATTATTGGGCATATCCCACAGAAGAGTATAATTATTCTTAAGTGATGCATATTGTGGAACAATTTGCTTCAATGGACCCTTCTTCGATTTCTTTACCGACAAATATCCACGAGGAGGTTCAATGCCATTTGTGGCATTTGAGACCACAGAACTCGATTCAGAGGGCATCTGAGCAGATAATGTAGAATGCCTCAATCCATATTGTTCTATTAGATTACGAAGTTCTTCCCAATTATGCTGACAAGGAATTGAAGTAATTTTATCTACATCTTTCTTGTAATGATCAATAGGAAGAAGACCTTGAGAATACTTAGTCCGATTATAATACTCACAAGATCCTTTCTCTTGGGCAATCTTATTTGATGCTTTGAGAAGAAAATATTGAAAAGATTCAGAAAGTCCATGAACGGCATCCCAAGCTTCTTGAGAATCATAATTAAATCCAAGTTTAGCAAGATAATGAGCAAGACCAATAAAACCAACACCAAGAGAACGTCTTGCTTTTGTTGATTTTTCAGCAGCTAATACAGGATACTCTTGATAATCTATCAGTTCTTCAAGTCCACGAACAGAAAGTTCACACATTTCTTCAAACTCTTCATCATCTTTGATTTTTCCTACATTTATAGCAGAAAGAATACAAAGTGCAATCTCACCATCACCGTCAATATGTTCAACTGGATCTGTGGGCAAAGTGATTTCTTGACAAAGATTACTCATATTTACTTTGTCAATAAAAGAACTATGAGAATTACAATGGTCAATATTCATAATGTAGATACGACCCGTTTCAGCACGTTCCTTGAGGAGATTAAGAATAAGTTCCTGCGCCTTAACAGTTTTCTTTGGAATGGACGGATTGTTTTCATACCCAATGTAGAGAGAGTCAAACTCAATTGTTCCGAAAGAATCATAAAGTCCAGGAACATCATGCGGTGAGAATAATGTAATCTCGGCATCTTGAATAAATCTTTCATAGAATAACTTACTAATCTGAATAGAATAATCCAACTTACGGACACGATTATCTTCCGTACCCTTGTTGTTCTTAAGAACTATAATATCTTGGATTTCTTGGTGCCAGATGGGGAAGTGGACGGTTGCTGAACCTCCACGAATCCCATTTTGTGTGCAACATCGTACAGTTGATTCAAACTTTTTAAGAAAAGGAATAACACCAGTATGGGCAACTTCTCCACCTCGGATCTTACTGTTGATTCCACGAATTCTACCTGCGTTAATGCCGATACCAGCCCTTTGTGCGACGTATCTGCCAATAGCCATATCACTACTAAAGATGCTATCGAGGGAGTCATCAACATCAACCAGAACACAAGATGCAAATTGACGAAGAGGTGTTCTGACACCTGCCATGATTGGTGTTGGAATGTTGATTCTGTGTCTTGAGATTGCATTATAATACTTACGAACGTAATCTAAACGAGTTTCCTTTGGGTATTTAGAAAAAATAGTTGCAGCAATCATCATATACATGAACTGAGGAGTTTCATATACTTTACCACTACTGCGATCTTGCACCAAATACTTATCTACAACCTGCCTAAGTCCAGCATAAGTAAAAAGATAATCTCTACTATGTTTAATATAAGTTCCAAGTTTATTGAGTTCATCTTCTGTATATGCAGTTAGAATTTCTGGATCATAAACTCCAACATCAACACAAGATTTGATATGTGTAAGAAACTCTGGATGTTCATGAATCTTTCCATAAAGTGATTTACGAATAGAAAATAAAAGAAGTCTAGCAGCAACATATTGATAGTTTGGAGTTTCCAAATCTATCAAATCTGATGCAGAACGAATTAAAATCTCTTGAATTTCCGATGTAGTAATTCCATCATAAAACTGAATTCCTGATTGTATTTCTACTTGAGATGCAGAAACACCTGCAAGGTCTCTACATGCCTCTTCAACCATAATGTGAAGTTTATCGAGGTCTAGTTGTTCAACATAACCTCCCCTTTTCACAACCTTAGTTCCATTAGTCATACTCTTTTCCATCCGATAAGTTTTGCATTTGCTTCTAATCCCATAAAAGTATTCTCCTTTATGATTTTTTCTACATCAAGTCCTTCTAATATCATATCATTAATGTCCTTATATTTCAAGTCTTGTGGCCAAATCACCACGGGAAATTTCATATCAATTGTCTTTTCGACTCTTGCTATCATTTCTTTATTTCTTTTTTCATTATCATAAACAAATACAAATTCAACATCATAATGTTGAATAAAAAACATATAATCCATATCAGCACCAACCATAGCAATAGCATTATTTAAAAACATACTATCAAAAGGTCCTTCGACAATATAAACTGTCTTATTCCAATCAATTTTATCCCAACCAAAAATCTTTGGTTGATTTTCATCTAAAATAATTGTAATGTATTTAACCTTTGATGATTTACTTAAACTTCTACCTTGATATCCAAAGATTTCACCATTCTTTATTAAAGGAATGATAATTCTAGGTTCATCATATTGAACTGATTTAAAAGTCGGTTTTTGTGTATTTGTCCATTCTTTAAATTTTTCACAATAATACAATTCACGTAGAAATTTTTCTGGTATTTGTCTTTTTTCTAAATATGCTCTTGCTGGATGTTCTATATTTAGTTCTGATATAGTTGGAAGATTTAAACTTTTTTTCTTGAACGACGGTTTTTCAAACTTAAATTCTGGTTCTGGAGTATTTGATTTTTTTCCGGTCAATCCATTTTTATATCTTTCCATCACATATTGATCATGTAAAGTAGAATCAAAATCTTTCAAAAAATTTGTGAAAGTTCTTGATGATCCACAATTATGACATTTAAAGTTATAATCATTCTTTACTTTGTAAAGATATCCTCGTGCTTTATTTTTATGTTTTTGACTATCCCCACAATAGGGACATCTAAAATTGTAGAGACCTGCTTTAACTAGTTTATACTTATCCAGTCTTGAAGATACAAGTGAAATAAATTTTTCATCAATTAAACTCATACAAAGGCAGGATCAGGAACTTTAGGTTAGCACGTCCCCATTCTTTCGTCAATTATTTGGAGTTCTATTTTCTTGAACTGAATGCATGTGACCTTCTCTTGCTTGTTGCATTTCACTGGGGGTCCACCATCCAGATGCAAGAGTTGAAAATGCTGTTGATAATACTGCTAATAAAATCCCACACCCAACTGTCATCCATTTAATCTTAGAAACTTCATCATACTTAGATTGTAAAAGAGCAATTTCATCACTCAGTTCAGATTCAATATCATTTATTTTATCTTCTGTTTTTTGGTGACTTATATTATTATCATTTTTCACATCTTGAATCATATTAATTAAGATATCATTTGTTTTCATAGCTTGCTCAATTCTTTCTTCATGAACAGCAAGCATTCTGCCTACATTGATATTTACTTCACTTAACTTTCCAATAGCATCATCAATTTTGTTGACAATATTTACAAAATCTGCAAACTTTTGTTCTAATACAGCAAGTTTAACTGTTTCGTTTTCCATTAGATTTAGTTGGGTTGCGGTGGAGAACGTTTAACCAAATTCTATGTGATTTTGTATGTTTTCTCAAATCTACTGGAGGTTCTTCTGGAGGTAATCCTGCAAGACCACCCCCAGTAGCAGTCATGTCTTCATTGATTTTCATTCTAATATTATTTAGAATTCTATCCAGTTTTGAATTTTTCATTAGATTGAATTTAAGATATTTAAACAATTATTATCGATTTCAATTTCATCCAAAAATGATTTTGGATATTCTGGAATACGATTTAAAAAATATAAAAACGTCTTAATTGAAGACCACAATTCCTTTTCAAGTTTAAAAAATAAAAGGGGAATAGCAGCATCATTGAAAATATTAAAAACAATAATAAAATGATTAACTAAAAGATCAACTTTAAGGTCACCAGTTTTTGCATATTTTCGAAGAAGTTTTTTAATATATTTAAATCTATTCAAATCTTCAAAAAAATCTTCTTTAGTTACTGCTTGAGGGTTATCATAATATTTAATTGCGAATAAAATATAATTGTCCTCGTTCAACTCATCAAACTTCATTTTTTATCAAGAATCTGGTAGAATTGTGTCATCATTTGCATCACCATAACTAGTATAAGTTGGAGGATTAAGAGTACTAATACCAGTCATTGCAACAAGAGTTTCTGATTTTACTCTCAAATTTCCATGCATATCTACATAAGTATGCACACCTACCCATCCAGCATGAGCAGGTTTGTACTTAGATCCAGAAGATATTAAAACAGCTTGTTCATACTGGTCAACACCCTCAATAAAGTTAGTAAGTCCTGTTGATGTAGTCTGTCTAACATTATAATTAGAATCTTCCAGTGTGTAAACTGGTTTTTGAGACATGGTATATGCTATACCAGAAATCGCAGCACCACTTAAATACTGAGTAGTTGCAATTGAAATTTGAGTTTGAGAAGTAATTGCAGAGATTACTGCTTGACCGTATGTACCTCCAACTCCAATGGTAATTACACTACCAACAGTTGCAGCCAAAAATGATGTGCCAGAACCAGTAATAACCTTTGTTCCGTAATTCACAGCAACTGTGCCAGTAGAGTAAATACTATCGGCTTTTCCCCAAAGTGCCATGTGCTTTCTCGTTAATTTCCTAAATTTATTTATAAAAATGGGGGAGTATCGAACTCCCCCAAATACATTTGAGATATTTTATTTAATTAACTCAAGGAGTAATATCTTTTGCGCCCTTTGCTTTCAGAGCATTTTGTGCCTGAATAAGAATGAGTGAAAGAATACCGTTTGCCTTGACCTTAGGATTTGCACCAAGTGCTTCTGAAACTGCAAAAAGAACAGTTGCGATAAGTGCTTGATTAGCAGTTGCCCATGCGATGATTAGTGATAAAGACATAATAACCTCTATTGTTTAGTTTCCTGATTTATTTATGCCAAATGCATCTCAAAAGTTGTAACGATTTTGAAGATATGAAACTACAGATTCGTTTTTATTTGATTTTTCAGAATCTGATTTGGTTTTTTGCAATTGAGCATCAGCAAGTTCTTTTCTGATTTGTGCTTGTGCTACCTTTTGTTTTGCTGCTACTTGAGGATCTTTATATTCAGTTTGAGCATCTCCTAATGGAGGAGTTGTCGATACTTCAGAAATATTTTCTTCTTCTTTCATAAAATAATTTAACATTGCTTCATAAGCAATTTTATGTTCTCTCGAATTAAAATTAAAGGATTCACTAGTGACTGGATTTAGATTGATCTTATTTTTAACTGATCCTGGTTTCCCATCAATTTTTTCAGATTTTTTTGCCTTTTTAATTGCATTATCCTTAACACCGGCATATTCATCTGCTTCATCTTCTACAGTACCATCTCCATCATAATCTTTTGACTTTTTGCCAGTCTTTTTATACTTACCCTCATACTTTTCACCTGCTTTAGTATAAGGATCTTCTGCTTCGAAGAAAGGTTCTCTAATTTCGTTAAAAGATTCTGACCAAATGTTAGACATTTACTTAATTACAACTTTTCTTTTTCTATTTATTTGCTTTGATGATTTAGAATAATTAATGATTAAAGTTCACAAACATCTTTAATCCAAGACTTAAACATAATACCATTTTCAGTTACACAAATAAGGTGATTTGTGCCAGAACGAATTATTTCTCCACGAAGTCCAGTATTACAATTCTCTACAATTGTTCCAACATTAAAAAGATCTCCAAAAACATAATTTTCTCTTAAATTTTTCCAATCTAAATCAGGAGCAATTTGCCATTTATAACATTCTTTTACATTCATTGAACTTCTTAAATCGTCAAATAATTGTTGAAGAATTTTTTCATCTACTCCCGATGGCATTACCTTCACAAAAGTTTCAGAATCTCCACTTGCTGCTGCATCTCTTGCAATTGAAGATTCTGATTCAGCATCCTTAGGTCCTGCTGAAACTACATTAATAGATTGATATTGATATTGTTGACCATTTGCCTTTGTAGTTAAACTATCAATTTCAGCAACTCTTTCGGCACCAGCAATAATATTTACAGAAGTATATCCTTCTTGATTTAAGAAAGTAAGAACATCAAAGATTGTTTTAAAACTATCATCATCAATAATACGTTCGGCATATTCAGGAAACATTTCCTTCATATATTCAATCTTCAATTCAGCATCTAAAGGATTTCTCTTATTATCTTGAGTTCTACTTGGGAAAATATAAAAGTTTCCACCAGAAGATACTTGCTCCAATGATTTAAAAAGTTTTTGATGACCCTTAGTTGGAGGATTGAATTTACCAAATGCAATACTTACAATATCTGCTCTTGGTGCAGTTACTGCTGGTTGTGCCTGTGCTCTACCAACCGAACCTGAACCTTGTGTTCCAGTTTTTTGTTGAGATTGAGTTGAAGATTGACCAGTTCCTTTTTTCGCAGGTCTTGCCTTTGTAGGTGCTTTATATTTAACGTCTGCAGGTTCTTGTCTTTGACTATCTTCCCCAGTTTTCTTTTCGGATTTTTTACCAGTAAAAAATTTGAGTTGCTGATTAACTGTCTTTGCAACCAATTTTCCTTGACGATCATACCAATCTCCATGACCATCACCAACCAATCCCATCCTCTTTGCTTGTGAAGATGCTGAGGTTTCAAGTGCTTCGGATAAAAAATCTAAAAACTTCTTCATTTATTAATTTCCGAGTAAATCAAATCTTGATTTTGGGATATGTAGGACAACCCAAACTTTTTTAATTTTAAATATTTATCTTTCTTATCTTTCTTATCTTTGTTGGATTCTACAAATGCAACAAAGAATCTTGCAAAATTTTCAAGTGATTTTCTCTTCAATTGTTTTATTCTAACTTTGGTTTTATAAATTTGAATGATTTCTGAAAATAGTTCGTTCATGACCATAAAACCTGATATAGTGCTCTTACGAAAGTTTCATCTTCTAAAGATACTGAAGAAGAAGATAATCCAGATATTTTAAATCGTAATATAGGTCTAAAATATCCACCACTAGCACTAGTTTTTCCTCGCAAATTTAATTTAGATTCTGTTGGGGAAAAACTAGGTATACTAAATGGTAAATTTTTTTCTCTAAATTTTCCATTTAATTTATTTTTATCTTCTCCCATATAATAAAATCCTTTATTTTTAATATGCAAATAAAAGGTATTTAATGAATTATAATATTTTACTATTGAATCTTTAATATCTCTTACTAAAGTTTTTTCTTTATATGGATCAAATCCTTTTTCAATTCTAATCAATTGACGTTCAAAATTAAGAGATTTGTTTAATTCATTTGTTTCAATCATATAAAGTAATGTATTTACATCCATTCCTTTATTTTTTTTATTTGGCAAATCCCAAGCATTAACTATTGCATCATGTAAATTTAAATTGGAAAATAGATCTTCATATAGTTTATCCATTTTTTGTGTAAACTTACTTCTAGATGAAAACTCCTTTTTAATTGGAACCCATTTTTTAGTTTTGGCATCTATTGTAATTCCCTTTTGTCCAAAATCAGCACCAATATCAGTTTTTGCTTCAATTCTAACCATTGATCTAAATTGATCTCGTAAAAATATATCTGGTTGTAAACTACTTCCAGCAACAGTTGCAGGAACATTTTCCGAACCAAATATAGGAGTTACTATATCAAGAAGTTCTTGTTCATACTGTTTTCCAGACTGTTCAGGTGATAACATAAAAGTCCCGTTTCTTGTATTTAGAAACGGGACCTATCAATTATCTATCGTCGTCTGCTCTATGCTCTGAGTAATAAACATCAAAGTTTCCACCGGGATAACGTTTCATAAGTTTTTCAACATTTGTTGAAACCACTTCATCCAATGAAACTTCAAGTGCAATACAAGCTTGTGCAACATACCACATAATATCACCAAGTTCAATCACAAGATGGTCCTTATTATCCTTATTCCAAGGTTTTCCTTGGAAAATCATTTTCTTAACAATCTCAAGAAACTCTCCACCTTCAGCATTAATGCCAATTCCAGCAGTCATTAACCGTTCAATATTTGCTCCCTTTTCATCCAACTCAACCATTCGTTCAGTCAAAGCAAGAAAATCTTTAGAGGCATCACTTGTAACCGCATCTACAAAATCTTTATACTTGGAAAAATCAATCTTTTTTGTCATTAGAATTTAAATCCTGAAAATTTACTTTGGTTTTGTTTTTCATCATAAGTATACTCTTCTTCTTTACCAGAGTCAAGTATATCTTTTTGAGCATTTTGTTCTACATCATAAAGACGCATTTTTGCTCTATCAATTCCAACTACAAATCTCTTATTCATAGTTGGATCATTATATCGGTTCTTTAATTGTTTTACCATAATCTGTCCCATATTTTCTAACTCTTCTGTGCTAATAAGGGCAAACATAAGATCAGCAGTAGCAGGGAGACCAAAGGATTCAGAAGTATCAGTAAGTTCAACATCAGAGTTGCCATAACCACCACGAGTAGTCTGAGTGGCAGACACAATTGGTACATTAGATTCAACTGCAAGTCCTCTAAGTTCTTCTGCAATTGATTTAATGTATGCATAAGAATTAGCAGAACCATTTGCTTTATGCCTAGAGGAAGCACAAATATTAAGGTAGTCAATAAAAATAATATCAGGTTTAAATGATTTCTTAAGAGAAAGTTCATTTAGAAGTGCCTTGAAATGTCCAGAATGTGCTGAAGCAGTTGGATACTCTTTAATAATAAGAGTTCCTTGTGTCTTCTTGCTAAGTTTATTTACTTTTGTTGCAAACATTCCTTTTGGCAAATCCCCAATATCTCGAATATTCACATCTAATAAGTTTGCGTCAATTCTTTCAGCAATCTTTTCCTCTGCCATTTCAAGTGTAATGTAGAGAACGTTGCTGCCCTGCAGGAGACAGGCACTAGCCACATGGCACATGAATAAACTTTTCCCGACACCTGTACCAGCAAGAGCGATATTGAGAGTCTTAGTAGGTAACCCACCTTTAGTAATTTTGTTAAAATAATCAAGGTCAAAGGGAATCCTATTTTCTTTCTTATGGTATGAGTCATAACGTTCTTGATAATCATTTAAATAATCGTGTCCAATGTGATTGTCGAAACTGACAGATAGTGCTTCTTGAAGAATATTTGGAATAGCATCTCTGCTCTTCTTTTCATCTTGTCCATCAGCAATTTTAATACTTTGCATAAGAGCAAGATAAATTGCTCGATCACGACACCACTTTTCAGTGATATCATATAACCAATCCAAATCTGCTGGAGAATTATCAAGATTTCCAACATATTCACAGATTGTTTTATAAGTATCTTCTGTAATATCAGTTCTTTTTTCAGTTTCAATTAATAGAACTTCCTTTGTAGCAAGATTTTCATAAGCAAGAAGAAATTTACATGTTTCATCAAAAACTACTTTTTCGTGAAAATTTTCAAAATATTCATTTTTAATAAATGGTAAAACTTTTCTACAATATTCATTATTGAAGAGAAGATTACGAAGAATAGTAGTTTCAACTTTTTCCATTACTTATAGTGTAGATATGTACTAATAATATATTTTGGAGAACTAATTGGAATTAGTCCAGCATGTGGGAACATCCAGAGGGGAGGAAATACAAGAAGATTTCCTTTCTTTGGTTTAATCATCATGTCAACAAATCGTGTTTCACCTCCCACCTCGACATCATTAAGATACCACATAAAAGATAAAAATCTTCTTGCGGTTTCATAATCAGATACATCAACATGAGTATCAAATAAATCATTCCCATCATTATTATATCGTTTAATACGAAATTGTTCAAATGCGTGTTGTTCTGGAAATACTCTACCATCTACCATTTCATAATATTGATTACGATAATCAAATGTTTTTTGAATAAGATGATTATGAACTTGATCTACCTCTTCACTAATCTTACAATTTTCCGTAAGATTAAATTGAGTGAAGTTTGGTTTTCTTTCATTATCTACCCGTTGTTGTTTTTCTGGAACTTGTTCGAATAGATTAATCAAAAAATCACATATATTTTCTTCAAGCACATTATCATAAACTTGAATTAAATTATTAAGAGTTGCCATAACTAAATTCTTTTCTTGCGGTTTCGTCAAGTGCCTGCATTACTTCTGGAGTAAAATACTTTTCTGGATTTTTTAGTATCTCCTTTGCATAGAGTTTCTTACCATCCATTTCATAACGTCCGGCAACATTCTTCCAAAGTCCACCAATCTCTCCAAGTTCCAGAAGACCATAATATCTGTCCAATCCACGTTCATCATAGAACAAACGTATTTCAACATCTTGATTTTCTTTACTTAGACGAGACTTAGCAGTTTTTGCCTTGATAATATTTCCAATAACGTCTGTTCCGTCCTTTTCTTTCTTCTTTGAAAGATGAACAATAGTAGAAGCGGCATATTTAAGACCACTACCACCTCCCATTTCTTTAGTAGGAACATAAGCACCAATTACATCATAAGTATGATTAGTCACGATCATTGGAATGTTTGCTTGACCTAGTTTCAGTGTAAGCATACGGAATGCACCTTTAATGAGTTGGGATTTGGTCATATCTCTCACCTCCTTGTCATTCAGGGCATCGTTGATTTCCTTGCTAGTCGAAAGCATTCCCAAAGAGTCTAGCACAAACATACAAGGATTACGTTCTCCTTCAGGTTTCTTCATATACAGATCAACTGCCTTCAGTGCCTTACCACGAAACTCTTCTACGGTGACAACATTGACAACAACCACACGAGTTGTGTCAACTCCTCTACTCTCCAATAGGGATCTTGTGATAGCAGCTTCAGTATCAAAATACAAACAATATCCAGTAGGATTATTATCAAGGAAATTCTTGACCACTGCCAAACTAAAGAAAGTTTTTCCAGTGCTACTTTCACCTGCAATTGCAGTAATCTTGTTACCAGAAACCC
>Ga0209298_10001617_pt1 | contig 14572 bp, 13 predicted proteins | sample S_140806_EF_Meta_FD_187325 | JGI IMG/M metagenome (GOLD analysis project Ga0209298, IMG submission 187325) | Freshwater microbial communities from Lake Simoncouche, Canada to study carbon cycling - S_140806_EF_MetaG (SPAdes) (version 2) | ecosystem: Environmental > Aquatic > Freshwater > Lake ...
GCCATTACACCTTTGTAAAGCATTGCCATGTATGGCCTTTCCCACACTTTGCTGTCCTTGTTTCCAAAGATCTTAAACAGCAAATGAACTGATGAGCAGATAAGCAGACTATTTGCCGCGAGGTTTACTAGAGTGTTCGTGTGCATCTACTGTGATTAGTTTGCTGGAAAGAATCTCCACCCCTCTTAGTCCAAGGAACCCAAGCAGAAAGGCAATGGCGTATCCGTAGCTCGGCTCAGTGTCTAAGTGAGCCATTTTGAGCACAAGAGGTGTCACATAATTGGCTGAAGCTGCTCCTCCAATCAGGCTTGCGATAGCAGCAGGAAGGTTTTGAGAAGCCTGTTTCGAGGACATAAGGATGCTGCCGAACAATCCGGCGACAGCCAAGCCAACGTCAATACCTTCTTCCTTTAAATTCATTTGATTCGATAATGTACTAAAGCTACACGCCTTCCGTCAACACCGATATGCATAAACCTTTTCTTTTCAGCGTTGGCTTTTGCCAGAAAGTTCTTGGCTGGATTGTGTGATCTTCCAATCTTTTCAGCAATTTCTGATAAAGTGTACCACCCTTCTCCTGCCGGAGGACTGGGGGGATACATTTCTTGAGCCAGTTTAGTCACCCAGTCTACACTGGGAGCTTGAACGTGTTTGTCTTGGTTTCTTTTGCCAGCCATATTTGTGTTTCGTTGTCGCAATATTCGCCCCAGGCAAAGCCCCTGCTCCACGATGTTGTTGCCCGTCTTTGGGCCGCGTAGCCCATTTCCTCGGTCTTGCCCAGCCAGCCCACGCAATACCCTGTTGGATGCGCTCTATTCCTTCCTTCAGCCTGAGTGACTCTGTGCAGGTGGGCAATAACTGCCTTGTTGGCTGACCCTGAGCATACGGCCTCGCAATGATCGCGCACGCTCTGCTCAGAAATCATATATCCATGCCCAAACAAAGCATCACCGTATTGCCGCCAGCCATTCTGGAATGAATACGGCACAACCTCGCATTTAACCTCCCGAGCGCGATCTAATATCTGCTGGTAGATCCGGCAAGCCAATGCAGACACGATGGCTCTGGGCGACTCCATGAGGTTTGTCAACCTAGCCTCATGATTTCCGAGGAGATAAACCTGCGGCGAAAACCGCGAGATAAACGAAAGTCCATCGTTCAAATCTCCTTCAGGATCAGCGGCATCATCAGCAGTTCCAATTGCCCCGCTCCGCAAGCAAGCTAGGTCAATATGGTCGCCTAAAGCAATCCGAGTGTCTGGCTTCCAGCGTTTCTGGAATGCATAAACCTCGTCAAGTAAGGCTTGATCAACCAAGTGCCCATGGGTGCAGCCCACAGCCATGAACCTTTTCCACTTTCTGGTAATGTTTGCCATATTAAACGCAGAACATCCATATAAGGGCTATTTCGTAAACCTCTACATGCAAGTCAATTCCGCACATTTTAAAGATCCAATTGATCACAAACCGCAACACAATTGCCAAAACCAAAACTTCACCAAACGCTTTGAGCCTTGTAACTCGTTGAGCCATGGCTTTTTGCGTTGGAGTAGTTCGTTTTGTCATTTCTTTGTGTCTGGTGTAGGAGCAGCATGAGAAGCCCCGTAGTAAAAGGAAACTACAGCCGCCCAGCTAGTAGATAGCGATCCAATCAAAAGCGTCAAGCCTGCATTGTCCCAAAGCTTAAGATCGCCTGTCATTAAACCAATCAGAATGCCAAAGAATCCTGTTGTCACAACACACGCCAGTGCTGCTGGAACCCAAGAACCAGTCTGTGTCTGCATTGTTCTGGCACTAGCCCTGTCTACCTGCTGTAACTCCTCAGCCTTGATGCCCATCTCGGCCATTTTGGTTTTAAGCTGCAAGTCAGCCTGTTGCAGCGCAGCCATCTGTTCTGCCGTCAGTTGTCCAGACGTCAGAGCTTTTTCAATCTTGGCCTTGGTTGGCTCAGAGATGCCCAGCACTCCTGCTACACTCGACACAGCCACAGCGCCCAACGGCCCGCCCAAAAGCTGACCGATTGTAGGAAGTATTTGTTTTACCCAGTCCATAAATTAATTGGCTAAAGCGTATTTGATGGAGTTTTCAGCAAATGCAGCAAAAATGTAAGTTGCAGCACTAGTGTTGTTTAGCGTTGCGCTACGAATTTTGAACCCGTTTGAAAGGATGTCTATAGACAGCAGTGCCGCTTCTGCTGCTGCCGTGTTTGCTGAAGAAGTAATTCCAGCAACATTAAATGTGCTTCTGGAGGTGTCAATTATTGCCCAGTCACCAGTTGTGCTGCTGGCTTTAACCATAATGAATCTAGGCTTAAACCCACAACTTACAAATGGCCCGTCTGCAAGACCGTTGCCCGTGTAGCTACCAAACTTGGAATAACCAGCTACTTCTGAGAAACAGTAGGCGACATAGGTTGAAGCCACGAAAAAAGTGTCAATTGAAAATACAGAAGAAGTTGGCGCAGTATTGTTCCATGCTGTGATTGTTGTTGCCGCCGCATCTGTTAAGTGTAGATTAAGGACTTTTGTCCAACCTAATGCAGTTGTTCCAGCAACCCAATCGGATACACCGCCTCTGCGTTTTGCAATAATAAAACTAGGTGCAACACCAAGACCATGACCCACAGTAGCCGCTGATCCAGTGCCTGTAAATGTCACCACGCTAAATCCTGCTGCTGTGTTTGCGCTGACCTGTGACGTGATGCTGCCACTAGTGTTGCTGACGGCTGTGCCGCCTGCTTTCCATTGCCAAGCAATATATGTTGCTGCTGCCGTGTTCAGTTTTGCCAGTGTTCCAACCGTAAATCCATCTGCGTTGAATGCTGTCAAGCCAGTTGCCTGTGTCGTTTCAGCGGCAGTCGAGTTGCTTACCAAATCCAAAGTAACTCCACGCACAGAGTCGTACAAAGCGTGATCGGTTGCTCCACTGCGCCCTTTTAGCCACACAAAGTTAGGCTGGAATGAAACGCCATTGTTGACATTGCTGATCGTTAATGCAGATCCAGTGCCTGTGTACGTTGTAGCCGCCATCACATACGCACCATTAGCAATCGCAGGTGTAGGCAAGTTTGCAGAACATAATGAAACAAATCCACCACCAGGAGGATAAAGAAATGCGCGTTGACCAAAATTAAAATTTCCCAATGCAGTGGCAGTCAATGTTCCCATGCATGACATGGTTGGCGTTATGTTACCATTGTTTGTGATAATTGTAATATGCCCAGTGCCAGCTCCGGGATTTCCAGAGTTTTGCCAAACATTATTTACTGAAATCCAAACTTGCCCTGTACTTGCGTCATAAGCAATTCCAGCGGTGCCAAGATAAGCACAAGCAGTTGCTGCAAATATTATTGCATTATTTTTATAAATTGATCCATCAAATCCAAGATAATCAACTCCATTTGCAAATGTACCTTGAAATCCTGTAATTGGATATCTTATATCTCCAAGTCCTACACCTTCTCTTCTGGCAGTAGAATTATTTTCAAATGTAAATTCCCAATAAAATTTACCAGTGCTTGGAAATACAAAATTTGTTCCAATCCATGTTGTTGTTCCTGTTGTTACATTTGCCGCTACAATTGCTCCAGTTAAATTTCCTCTGGATAAGGTTGCAAACTTATTTAAATTTCCATCTAACACTGCATAATTGTTAGTAGGAATATCAAGCATGCTATCATAATTAGATCCAGCAGTTATTGACACTCCTACCGGAGTCCAATTGTTTCCTCGTCCACTGAAATCTTTTCCAATAGTAGTAACAGTTATTCCTGAATTATCTTTAAACTTAAGATAAAATCCATTGTTTCCATACGCTCCATTAAAGCGTTTTGGTGACAAAACTCCAGAAATTTGATTTATTTCTGCAAAAAATAATGGGTTTAATGCTTGCCCATCAATAAAGTTAATTTCTGTAATATATCCATCAAGATACAATGATCCCGCTACATTTAGTCCAATATTATGTAAAACAGCAGTATTAAATTCTGAATTTGCAGTTGTTCCAGTTGCGACAGAATTTCCATTTACATATAATGTTTGAGCAGATCCATTTTGAGTATAAACAATGTGATACCAAGCTGCTGTATCCCTAAATACAGCAGTGCTTGCTGCCGCTGTTGCTCCAAGAATATTTAAAACTAATTGATTATTAGCATTAATGTAAAAATACGAATTAGTAGAAGCAAATAGTGTTTTGGAAGCTCCTATTGTTCCGCGTTTAATCCATGCAGACCACGTGAATACATTTTGATTTGTTGGAGATGCAAATGTTCTACTCAAATATCCATTTGGTCTAAGTCGAATTGAATTAGTTGCCACACCTGCCATTGAAGGTGCTCTTAATCCACTTGTTAAAGATAACATAAATTATACAGTAGCATCACCAGCAACAACCCAAGAGTTGGCAGCAACTTTGATCAGTGACACAATCGCGTACTGACCTGCTGTCTTCGTTCCATTCTTGCTGTTTACTGCCGTAGTTCCGGGTGTAACAGCAGCCACTGTCACCTGTCCAGCACCAAGTTGCATCAGCAGGATCTGCGTGCCAATCGGAAATGCCACACTAGCGTCAGTGGGAATCGATACAGCCACAGCAGCAGCGTTGTTAAGCGTCACCAAGTAACCAGCATCCGTCAGCGCAATGGTGTAGGTTGTGCCAACCTGCGCGTTGATCAGTGCTTGCGCTGTTGCAATCGGACTGCGAGTCAAACCAGCCAACTGTGTTGAATTGGTGATGTACATCTGAGTGGTGTCCCACTCAAGTGCACCAAGTTGCTGTGTCGTTAGTAGCGCAATTCCAGTAGTTGTGGCACTAAAACTAGCTGGATTTACAGTTGCACTATTTACAGCAAAAGTTTGTTTTCCGCTAAAAGTATTAGCTGCTGACCCTACGTTTGAAACTCTTTGATTAACCGTTACTGCCGTTACAGTAGATGTGCCAACATTAATTTCAGATCCAACAGGCCCAACAAAAGCATATGTATAACCATTTCTGCTAGCACCAGCTTTAACCGTGCAATAAATTCCATTTCTTGCTGTTCCGCTAAACCATGATGGGCGTTGAAAAACAGCCGACACTCCAACTGCGCCAGCCGTGGTGCACACCCAAGGCCCGTTTTGAATGGTGACTCCAGTTTGGGCTGTAAATAAAACCGTATCACCAACAGAAACCATTGTTCCATCTGGTGGATATGTGCCAGTTGCAGTGATCGTAAACGTGTTTGGCGTTACACCAGTGTTCATCGTCCCAATGACAATGGCAAATGCTGCATATTCAACGTAACGATGCATGACATCTGCTAAAGGAGCAGCCCCCAGACTTGTTAGTGCTGCTGCCTGTGAGGTTGCTCCAGTGCCACCGTGCTGCACGGCAAGAGTTCCTGCCGTAACATCAGCAACAGTCATTGGCTGCAAACTGACGTTCGTGCCATCAGAGCGGAAATGATAGCCTGCCGTTTGTGAGCCAGAAATGGCGTTTAAGGCCCCTTGCTGTGTGCTTGCACCTGTTCCACCGTTGGCAATCGCAATCGTGCCAGAAAGGTCACTGGATTGCAGCGAGGACATGGACACGTTTGTGCCATTGCCACGCAAGTATTGACCGCTTGTGACTGAGCCAGCCAAAGCATTAAGTGCAGCAATTTGACTAGTTGCTCCAGTGCCACCGTTGGCGATGTTTAGCGTGCCCGCAAGCGTGACAGCTCCAGTAGTAGCAGTGCTCGGAGTAAAGCCAGTTGTACCAGCAGAAAATGAGGCAACTTGAGAAGTTCCACTGCCACCACCAGTGATTTGAGCGGTAGTAAGGTTTGTTATACGACCTTTTGAATCAGTCGTAATTACGGGCACCACAGTGCTTGACCCAACTGCGCCAACAGGAAGCCCTGCAATGTCAGCCAACTGAGCAGTGCTCAGGAAGCCACTGCCATCAAGCTGGGGAACCTTGCCTGCTATAGCCAACTGAGTCAAATCGGACGTAGCAACTGCTCCAATAACGCTGGGCGTAATCTGAGCAATCTGCGCTGACGTGAGAGCGGGAATCTGGGTCGTTGAAATCAGTCCACTGCCGTCTAATTGAGGCACCTTGCCAGCAACAGCAAGTTGAGTAAGATCTGCTGTGGCAACTGCACCAATTCCAGCAGCAGTCACCTGAGCCGTTGTGAGGTTTGTGATTTGACCCTGCGTGTTCGTGGTGATCACGGGGATCACAGATGCGCTGCCTGCTGTCAGTGCGGATACTCCAGTGGTCGTAATCGAAAATGTGTTGCTACTCAGTGATAGACCAGTCCCAGCAAAATATGCTGTAGAAGCGGCAGCAAACTGAATGAATACAAGATTGCTTGATCCAAATACAACTGGAGCAGGCGTTTGCTGTACCCAAGCCGTGTTTGCAATTGATCCATTTAGAACAAGAACAAAATCACCCGCTTGAACTTCATTTGGTGCAGATCCACTTGTGTCGTAATCAGTTGCACGGGTAAGGATGTACGGAAGCGTAGATCCGTCCCCTTGGCGAGTTACCGTGTAAATTCCATTCTCAATCTGGCTAGACTGATTCTTGACCAAGATACGTTGACCAGCAGAAACCGTTGTGCCATCAACATCAAGCGCAACATTGGTTGTTCCAGTGAGTGTTGCGTCTACTCCAACTCCAGCACCTCCAGGTTGATTATAGCTGGCAGCAGGAGAAAGAGCCGCAATTGTGGCGTAATCACAGGCTTCATGGAAGTTTACTCCACTTGCAATTGAATCAGCGTATGCTTTGTTGCAGATGTCAGCCGCTGATGCTGGTGTTGTGGAAATGGTTCCAGTTGTAAGCGCAACGCTGGTGATGTCTGTGTTTGCTCCAGACTTAGCAGCAGAAAGATTTGTGCGAGCGTTTGTGGCACCCGTTGCTCCTGTACCACCATTTGCAACTGCAACAGTGCCAGTTACATTTCCAGCATTTCCAGAAATGTTTCCAGAAACTTGGCTTCCGGCAATTGCAATAGAAGAGCTTGTTACAGAAGAAACTTGGCCTTGAGCATTTGTGGTAATTACAGGGACAGAAGAAGAACTTCCGTATGTTCCAGCAGTTCCAACATTTGCTAGTGAAATGGTTCTATCAGCATTTAGTTCACCTCCACCAGAAAGTCCAGTGCCAGCAGAAACCAAGCGGCTAGTTGGAACATATCCAGCCAACTGGGCGGTTGTGGCAAGTCCAGCCAACTGCGTAGTTGAAACTGCTCCAATGCTTGCTGGAGTGATTGCATCGCTTGCACCAGCAGCATGAGACGCAGCATGTGCAGTAGGTGTGCGGGAGTTAGAAAGCCGTGAATCATCACCTTCTGTGACTGTTCCAGACACAGTGCCAAAAACAACTGACAAAGTACGATCTCCAGTCAAATCTCCACCACCAGTCATCCCTGTCCCAGACGACACAGAGCGTGTTGTTGGAACATAGCTTGCAAGTTGAGTTGTAGATGCAGCACCAATGCTAGCCGGAGTCAACTCATCAGATCCACCTACAGCATGAGTAGAAGCGTGTGCCGTAGGAGTCCGGCTGTTGCTTAACCTAGAATCATTTCCTTGAGCAGCAGTCCCAGAGGTTGTGCCATACTTGACATCAACGGTTCCAGAAGATGTAATTGTCCCACCATTAAGACCAGTTCCAGCAGTAATGCTTGTTACAGTCCCACCTGCTCCAGCACCTCTTACTAAACTAAGGCTGGCAGTCTTGGTGTCTCCACCTTGATTAAGGACTACAATGTCAGTCGTTGTGACTGATGTTGCTACTGGAAGTTGTGAAATCTTGATGTCAGCCATATTATCCTGTAATTAGTCTTAAAGACGATTCGTTTGTTAAATAAAATCCCGCTTCAGTTTGAATGAAATCTCCAGCAGGAGGAGCGGAAACATTTCGTTTTGTAAATTTAAAAGAATGAGAGCCATTCGTGTGAACTTGGATTCTCGCAAAATTCTTAGAGAACGGCAAGCTGGGGTTTACATTTCTTTTTCTAAGGAATTTGGTAATCATACTAGTAAGTGTATACCATTTTCATGCGTTGCACCTGCTGTTGCTGGCGCAAAAGCACATCAATTTGCTGTTGAATAGAAACTTCAGCCAACTGATCAAAAACATTGGCTTCTTCACTGCGGCCTTCAGAGCGAATAAAGTCCGCAGAAGTTCCGTTGATTAGGTAATCTTTAAACCTGTACGGGATCTCGACCATCTTCCAAAAAGCACTTGTGTTTGCGGGTGCAGTTGGAGCGGGAAGTAAGTTGTTTTGAATGCAATTCCAGAAGTTGCCTCGAATAGAAAGCCCAGGCAAAGTTGGATTGTAATCGGCAGTTCCCTGAGAAGGATCATAAAATGCCTGTGATCCAACATAATATGAGTTCACTGGACTATACTTTTGTCCAAATAATCTTGGTGAAATCAAACGATACTTGATGAACTTCTCAGAATCAGTCAAAAACCGAAGATACGAATACTCTTGCTGAGTGTAAGTTCCACTTGTGACAAAGTCATCTTTAGGTGGCTTGTCCTCAACAAGAAACGACTCAAACGTGCATCTTGTGTGTTTCCTTGGATCATTTGTAAACACTTCAAGTCCTTGAAGCATGTCATCTTCTAGCTGAATAACCAGATTTTGATTGGAAGCAAAGATAATCTTGCTGGTAAACGGAGAGTTAAATCCCTGATATGCAGGATATTCTACGGTTCCAAGCGGAACGGTAATGTCAACGCTGGTGATGTAATCGCCACTGTTGCTGTTGGCTGTGATGTAGGAAAATGTGTGTTCCTTTTCAGACACAGACACTCTGCTGCCATCACCCTTTAAAATGTAAAAAGGATTGGAAAATTTAACGCTTGTTGTTCCAATTGTGCCTTTTCTGAAGTTTTCAGCAGGAAAATCAATTAGGTAAATTCTCGGGAAATTGGTATCCAGTGCAACTCGAATGACCATCTCGTCAACCGTAGAAGAAACAAGGGTCACTCCTTGAACAGGGTTGCCAGGCCAAGTGTTCAAGTACCTCTCGGTGTCAGGCCATTCTTCCCTGTCCCAAATCACGCTCACCCTGCGTCCAACCATGTCGCGGACTGCACTGAATGACTTATCATTTAGCGTGTTTCTATCCAAGCCCACAAGCTGGCAGACGCTTGCTAGAATATCGCTAAACGGAACTGTCTTCATTTATTTAGGTGATGCATTAGGAGTCCAGCCAACTTGAATTTCTTTAGTGCCACCACTATTCACTTTAAGCTCTGGATTGTCACGCAAAAACTCGTCCATAAACGCTTTGTCGTTCCAGCAGGCGTATCCTAGCTTTTGTCCCCAGAAATGATATGCCGTTGTGGGGATGCGAGCTACAAGCTGACCCAATCCTTCAACAGACTTGTGTCGAACTGAATTAGCTTTTCCAAACTTTTGAGCTTCAACTTTAGCTTCAATCTGGTTTTTAAGCCAGCCAGTGCGTAGTTCAGATTCGAGTTGTTTTGCGAGTTCTCCGTCGAGTTCAATCATAAAATTATGCAGTGTTGTTGTACCCAAGGTTACGCAGCTTGAATTTAAGCAAGTCTGCTACAACTCCTTCGCTTGTACAAAAAATTGTGCGTGTCTCTCCACGCTGTCACACCACTTTTACAGTTTAGGCTGCACGCAGGTGTCGCGGAAGGCTACTAGGCAGCAGCGTAGGTGAACTTGCCGAGACCCAACGGGTTTCCAACAACCAAACCTGCAACTGCTTCGATCAAGCGAGCAGGGCCACCACCGAAATCAGGCAGTGCCGTGACCTGAGCAACATTGCCACCATAACGGGTTTCAATCAAGTTCATATCAAGAACCAGACCATAAGCCGTTTTGGGGGTGTAGCTGCTTCCAGAGATTGTTCCAATGAACGTGGTAGGATGCAAGCGCACCGTGCCAAAGTCACCCTGGAACACATCCATGCTCTGGATGTAAGCATCAGCAGCAGCATCGCGCTGGAAGGTCTGCACCTTTGTTGCGCCTGCACCAGTCACAGAAGTGACAGCAGTGGTCGTCAGAGCAGTCGTTCCAAGCAGGCTTGTGAAAGCACGCTTTAGATCCGTTCCGCAAATCAGATCAAAGGACTTGTACTGACCAGTCTGGTCAAAAATCGACTTCAACACACCCTGCACAACCGTGTCTGTCAACGCAGAAGCGTTAGCTCCAGAGACGATTGAGTTTGCGGGAGTAATGAACGAAGGCGAAGTTGTACCAGAACCGATGTTTAGTCCAGTTCCAATGTTGTCTCCACCGATCCATGCCTGAGCACCAGCCGTGAGGTAAGGAACCCCACCAGCGCCAGTGTCCTGCTGACCAAGCTGATCGGACGTAAAGCTGACTTCCATGTCACGCTTCAGACCAACAATGGCCTTTGCAACGTTGTCAGAAAGCGAGTCACGCACGCCAGCAACGTCTGCCAGATCCTGAGCGAGTTTGGAAACACGCACAGTGCGGCGGAAGATCTGGGCGTAATTAGCCAGTTCTTTACGGTAGCCATCAACGTAGTTGCTGTAGGTGCTAACGTCAGTTCCGTCAATTGTACCACCAACCACAGGCTGGGGGTTTTGATCTGCCTGCCAGCGGAAATACATATTTCCAGGCTTGCTGCCCTTGCGGGACATGGAGATAAAAGGCGTATCACGAGCGTCCACAAGGGCGATCATGTCAGCCAAGTCTTCGCGTTTACCGCGACCGCTAAGATTAGGTTCAGTGAGAAGTGCCATAAAACTAAATGAGTTGAATTAAAGGGTTTACACAAACCCCATTGCTTTAACTAAGTCTGTCAACCCTTGCTTGTCAGAGGAGTTTTTAGCAAACGCCTGACGAGCTTTGACTAAGTCGCCTTGAGCTGTTGGTGCTGGCATAGCTTTTACGGATGGTTGCGCGGGGGCGCGTTTAATTGGTGCAACGGGTGCTTTCTTTTTGCTCTGCATTTCTGCGTAAGCTTTTGCACCCAAAACAACAAGACCTGTAACATGCTTCCAATCTGCTCTGCGCCGTTTTAGTTCTGGAAACTCCTTGATTACCTGTTGAGCAACTTGATACTCTTCAGTTTCTGGTTTGTTCCACCAAGGAAAGTTAGCACTAATTTCCGATTCTGCTGCTTGCTGTTGTTGCAAGAATTGCATCCTCGTTGGTAGCTCCAACTCCTTGCGCTTCATGGCTGTTCGTTTCATGGATCGAACTTCAGCGGCAGTAAGTTCTTGCTCATCGCCATTTGGCAACGGAATTACTCCACCATCACTGTTGTCCTCACACCACAAAATGACTTCCAGTGCTCGTTTGTATTCCTCTTCTACCTTTTTAGGTGTATCTAAGGATTCAACGTAGTCTGAAACTTCAACTTTTGTTACAGGAACAGAAGCTTTAGCAGCTTCTAATTCAGACTGTAATTTAGCCAAAGCAGTCTTCTGCGCGTCTAATTCAGCTTGAGCGGCCTTCTTCGCAGCAACTAATTTGTTGATACGCTTCTGGACACCTTTACTCAAAGAACTTTCATCAACTTCAGGTTGATCGGATTCTACTTCAGACTGGTCATCTTCCTCTTCAGAGGAGACGGGTTCTTCTGTAGTTTCCTGTTGCTCCACTGGAGCGGGAGCGGGCTGCTCCTCCTCGTTGAGGAAGCTATCAAGCAGGCTTTTTAAACCTCCATGACTTAAACCGAGTTTGTTTGCAACGGGATTACTTTCTGCCTCCTGACCCGTAGAATCAGGCTGTGTATCGTTTTCGTTCATGGAATTAAGGTTCCAAGATCCTTTAATTTATTCAATTCATCCCAGTAACGCTGAGAAGTCCGTTAATGGCTTTATGCCAAATTATCGTCAGAAGTCAAACCATTTAATGTTTTAGCTTCATTTCTTAATGATATAAAAAGTGATAAAATCATGTTTGCGCCATCTGCTTGTCCACAAGCATGAACCCTGTCTTCCCCTTTAGGTTCGGCACTGATAGCGTGCATCCACAGTTGCTCCTGAGTTTGCTCAATAACTTTAATCATTTCTGCCCAAAGTTCATTGTTTCCTGCAAACCCAAACAAATTTCGCTGATTTTCAGTCATTTATTGTGGTTGTTGCTGCATGGGAGTTACTCCAATGCGACCAATCTGAGCATTTTGCTGTTGCATCACACTCATCTCCAAACTCTTAACATAATTCTGGAACAATGCTTGGAAGTTCTCATCCTGTTGCAACGCCCCCTGAGCCTTGGGATTTGATTGCAAGATCTGTTGCGTGTATTGCAACTTGGTTTGTGCAGCAGGATCGTTCTCTTGATACAAGGCTTCGTTGCCAAGCAGCATCATGCCAATGTCGTTCTGAACATCTTTAAACATCTTTTGAGATGCTTGGTTCTGGTTTAGCACGAGTTCCTGAGCCATCTCGGGAGCAATGGCTTGAATCATCATCTCAGTAAGTCTGTTGCGGTTTAGCACTCCACCCGTGTCCATTTGTGCGATCTGACTAAGGAACTGGATCTTCTGAGCAACATACTCTTTGTCCATGTTCATCACGTCAAATCGGACGTTAAGGTCAAATTCGTTGTGTATTTCAGACAAATTCTGTGGCAACACTCCTCCAGTAATTCGCTGAATCTCTTCTGGTGACATGTACTGGCAACAGAGCGCAAACATCTGGCGAAACACTGATCTCCATGTCATCAGCCATGAGTTCACCAGTGCCTGCTGGGTCATCTGCGTCTTAAGCGGTGGCACAAGCGCATTGATTGTCCCAAAGTAAGCCGCATGACTGGCTTCTACCCGAGTAATCAGGTTAAATGCAGTCGTAGGCTCCCGTGCAGGAGGCTCCATGAACGTGTAATCGTTCTGATTTGTAACAGGCAAAGCAACGCCTGGCCCAATCTTGTTAATTGAACCAATCCGCTTTACAACCTTGATTGGAGGAAGCGTGGAAAACGCCGTGTGGTCACGGATGGAGTCATGCTGCGCTTTGATCTCATCTTGATCAGTACTTGCAAGCTCAGGAATGCCGCGAGTGTCAACGACAGCCCTACGAAGCTGCTCACGACGAAACTCAACAAAGGGGTACTCGCCGTGCGCGTAGTCGAGACGCTCGTGGATCGCCCAAGATGCTGTGTCCTGCACTCGGTTTGATGCCGCTTGGGGACAAATGACAGTGTAGTATATCGCGGGTGCATTGCCGTCCATTGATTTGGTGTAGCAATACACCACCTCAACCATGTTTGTGTAGTTGATGCCGTTGTAAACCAACATTGTTGTTGTGGGCAACAAGTTGATGTTGTAATAAGTGCTGCTCTTGCCAAGAGCCTGCAAAGCACGATCAACCCATTCGGGATTCCAGCCCTCTGTGGTGATCTTCTCACGTAGTTCAACCTCAGACATCCATGTTCTGCGGAAGATTACGCGAGCACGCTGCAAATCTGCTGCCTCTGGGGGGAAAATGATCTCGTCCCAAGGCTTTAAGGCGACAATCTCAGGCAAATTCTTGCTGACATACTCCTGTTCATAGGAAGTCTGCCCAACTTCAGCCAGTTCCTTGACCATGGTCTTGGCCTGAGACATTGACAAATCGGGAATAGCAGCCTGGATAATAGCAGCCGCCTGATCTGGTGCCTGCATAATCAACTGCGGTAATTCCATAAGCGTCTGACTGCCAGACTGTTGTGCCAATTGGATTACTTCATCCATGGTGATTGGCTGAGAACGCTTACTAATGTTCTGCTGCCAACCTACAAAGAATGCACTCCAGCCGTACTGCAAAGCGTACTGTGCGCCCAATTCAGCCTCTTTGCGAAGTTGCTGTGGCATCTTGGAGTCTCGAATCCACCTGAGCAAACTGGTTGCTGTACTGCTGATAATAGTATCATTTAGTTCATTTGGATTGGCCCGAATGTCTGCTTTCTCAAATGCAGCGCACAGCAAAGTAGTCAACTCATTGCAGGTTGAATCAATAATGCGGTTACGAACATCAGAAGCCCCCTCAAACGGCCAAGCAGGACTGCCTTCTGGGCGGTTTTCACTGTGTTTCTTGCCGTCATCCGTCTGACCAGACCATCTTGAAAAGCGGATATTATCAAACTTAGTGACAAGATTGCCCTGACTGGAATTAACCATTGAACGGTTGTATTCATCAAGCAAATCACCTACATGCGGTGTCGCAGAGGCAATTGCTAGCGGATCAGTCTTTGATGTGGGCATAGTGAATTATTAATAAGTACCACACTTAGCAGAAGATTGCCATTGCTTTTTCCATTTATCGCTATTTGTGTGTTTTGGTTGCATTACCACTAAATATCCCAGTGCGTCAATAGGATCTTTGCTGGCTCCTTTCTGACCGTCTGCTCCTGTCCACTCCCTTAACGAATAAATTAGGTTCTGACAATCAACATGAACCATTAATCTAGGGTGATTTGCTTCGTCATCAATAGGTTTCTCTCTGTCGTAACACAACAAATCGTTAATAATTAACACCCGTTCATCAACAGAAACCCCCACACTTGGCAGGAAATATAAAGGATCTGTAGCATCCAGAAGCAGATCCAACAGAGTAATCCCGCCTTCTTTACTGGTCGTTTCTGTGCCAGCAGACCTAGG
>Ga0209298_10001620_pt1 | contig 14556 bp, 24 predicted proteins | sample S_140806_EF_Meta_FD_187325 | JGI IMG/M metagenome (GOLD analysis project Ga0209298, IMG submission 187325) | Freshwater microbial communities from Lake Simoncouche, Canada to study carbon cycling - S_140806_EF_MetaG (SPAdes) (version 2) | ecosystem: Environmental > Aquatic > Freshwater > Lake ...
CACGCCCTCTCTCCGAGGGCTTTAAGGATTTTGGGGTTTTTACACCACCAAAAAATGAGAGGAATTTAAGTGCCTAGAGAACAAAATCATCGGATATTACCAAGTTTGGAAAAGAGTGTTGATTATGCTCAACAAAATGGTTGGATTACAGAAGCTGATTTGTCAGGGGTAGCAATGGCATTTTGTTTGGCTGGCATCATTGATAATTTACCTGATTCTGAAACTAAAGAGATTACAAACATGTCTAGACAGTTACAGGTCATATTAGATAAATATGGTTTGAGTGTGTTTGGACGTGGCGAGCGTCCCGAGATTGCAAGTGAGGTGACACCTCTTGACAAAATCCGTTCTGGTCGGATCATCAACCCCGAGAATCTCAACCACAATAACGAATCACCAAACTAAATCACAAGCTGTAGCAGATTTGGCAGAGGCCATTGGCATGCCTTTGATGCCTTGGCAAAAGTTTGTTTTGGATGATTCTTTAAAGCATGTCAATGATCAATATATTCACAAAACAGTAGGCGTTTTGGTTTCAAGACAATGTGGCAAAACTCATTTACTTAGAATGAGAATCTTGGCAGGGTTATTTCTATTTGATGAACGTTTACAAATTGCTACAGCACAAAACAGAGACGTTGCCTTAGAAACATTCAGGAACGTTGTTGAAATGATTGATGGATATGATTGGCTAACCAAAAAAGTCAAACAAGTTACAAGGGCAAATGGTCGCGAAGAGATTGAATTAAAAAATGGCGCGCGTTACAAAATTATAGCACCAACACCAGGTGCAGCTAGAGGTTTAACAGCAAACACAGTTTACCTAGATGAAGCAAGACAACACAAAACAACAGATGCTTTTGCAGCTCTTGCTTACACGATGCAAGCCTCAAAAAATCCTCAGATGTGGATTACTTCGAATGCAGGGTCGGCTGACTCAATTGTTCTAAATCAATTAAGAGCTAGGGCATATCAAAAAATTGAAACAAACTCAGATGATGACATCGCTTGGTATGAGTGGAGTGCTGAACCACACCTCAAATTAGGCGACAGAAAAGCCTGGCAACAAGCCAACCCGGCACTTGGTTACACAATTACAGAAGAAACTTTACAAGCACGAATGGGTGACCCTGCTGAAATCATCCAAACCGAAATGTTATGCCAATGGGTTGACACACTCAACAGTCCATGGCCACATGATGCATGGCAAGGCTGCATGCAACCAGATATGAAACTAGATGCAGACAGACCAACATGGATAGGTGTTGAAATATCACCTGAAAGAACTTACTTTGCAATAGTCGGTTCACAAATGCTTGAAGATGGATCAATTGCAGTAGGACTAATGGACATGATGGACTCAGATAAAGCATTAGATGATTTGATGATTGCCGACAGAGTAGCTCAATGGTCAAAAACCTATAACGCTGAAAGTGTGTTATTAAACAGATTTAGTGGTGACTCAGTTGCAGCCAAACTACGTCAAGCAGGTATTAATGCTGAGGTTGTAGCTGGAACAAAATACTATCAAGCGTGTAATGAATCCCTGGGTGCAATGACAGGTGGGCGTTTGAGCCACGCCAATCAGCCGGAACTGACAGCATCTGTCATTGCATGTATTAAGAAAACAAATGACTCAGGTATCTGGTATGTAATGAGAAGAAAACAATCCACAGCAGCAATTGCAATGATGTTAGCGATCCACAAAGCAACCGAAAGACAATCAGCCGGAGAAATAGACATCCAGATTGCTTAACTCACTATTCAATGATGGCTTAAATTACATTGGTGTAATATGATGTATATACCATGGGACTCTTAACCAATTTCATTAAAGACCAAGCTGAGACATCAATTGTTGATGCTGCAGCAGCACCTTACGTACTTCCAGACGGAAGCCAAACATTTTACAGCTACGGATTTAACCCACCAATCTCCAGACAAGAAGCTATGTCTGTCCCGGCAGTTTCAAGAGCACGTTCACTTATATGCACAAGCATCGCAACATTGCCACGCGAAGTTTATCGCGAAATGGATGAAGCCCATATCCCTGCACCATCAATCATTGCAAATCCTGATCCACGAATGCCAGCATCTGTTGTATTTGCGTACACAGTTGAAGATTTGTTATTTACAGGAAAAGCATATTGGCAAATCCTTGAAATGGATAACACAACAGGTCGTCCAATATCAGCACAATGGATTTCTTCTGACAGAGTATTTCAAAAATTAGATTACACATCAAAATTTGTTATTGGTTATCAAATTGATGGAATTGAAACACCTAACTTTGGTGTTGGTTCCTTAATACCATTTACCGGACTTGATGAAGGCATCTTAAATCGTGCCGGGTTGACTTTACGTTCTGCTTTAGAACTTGAAAAAGCCAGTTTCAGATTTGCACAAGAACCAACCCCAAGCGTGGTTTTGAAATCTTCACTTCCATTACCAAAAGAACGAGTCACAGCACTTCTAAACACCTGGAAAACTTCTAGACAAAATCGCTCAACTGCTTTTTTAAATGATAGCGTTGAAATGCAAAGTGTCGGGTTCAACTCAGCAGAATTACAACTAGTGGAAGCCAGACAACACTTAGTTTCAGAAGTTGCAAGACTAACAGGCATCCCAGAATGGTATTTAGGAGTCAACTCATCCGGAATGACTTACTCCAACGTAACATCCGAACGCAGAGCTTTAATTGACTTCTCATTAAAACCATTGTTGACAGTAATTGAAGAACGACTATCAATGCCAGACGTTCTACCTCGTGGACAAAAAGCAAGATTTGATTTAGATGACTTTTTAAGAGGCAACCCTCTTGAAAGAGCAGAAATTTATTCCAAGCTAGTACCACTTGGAGTGATGACAGTAGACGAAGTACGTAGAGACGAGGATTTGGTCAAACCAATATGAAATTAACATTTCAATCAGAAGTTTTAACAGCATCAATAAGCAAAAGAGAAATCACCGGACTAATTGTTCCATTTGGAAAAGTTGGTTCAACATCAATGGGTCAAGTTGTATTTGAACAAGGCTCACTAAATGTTTCAGGTGACATAAAGTTTTTATCAGAACACGACAACACAAAACCATTAGGCAGAATGATTGCACACAACGTCACACCAATCGGAATCGTTGCAACATTCAAACTAGCTAACACAACAACAGCAATGGATCATTTAATTGAAGCCTCCGAAGGCTTAAGAAGTGGTTTATCAGTAGGTGCAAACATTGACACTTATGAAAACAAAGATGGTGTTGTTCATGTAACAAAAGCAAACCTGGTTGAAGTATCACATGTTTCAAATCCAGCATTTGCCGAAGCACAAATCACAGATGTCGCTGCAACACAAGACGTTGTAAGCGAAGAAGAAGTCGCTGCAAGCGCAGATGACCAAACAACAACCGAAAGTGAGGTCACTTCAATGGCAAATCCAGAAGAAGTAACTCCAGAGGTTCAAGACGCTGCGCCACAAGTTGATGCAGCAGTTGAAGCCTCAAAAGTAGTACACCCTGCAATATTCACTAAACCACGTTCACCAATCACATCAGCTGCTTCATACTTAGAACACAAGATTAAAGCATCTATGGGAAATCAAGAATCAAACCTATTTGTTATGGCTGCTGATGATACATCATCAACCAACACTGGTTTAACTCTTGCTCCACACATGAACGAATTTGTTTCAACTTCAATCGCTGGCCGTCCAACAATAGATGCATTGTCATCTGGTGTTTTGCCTCCAACCGGTTTAAGTTTTACCATTCCTAAATTGACTGCAGTTCCAACTGTGGCTGATACTGATGAAGCAGCAGCTCCATCTGAAACAGGTATGACTTCTGATTACATAACAGTAAACGTAAACAAATTTGCTGGACGTAATGAAGTTTCACTTGAGCTCATTGAAAGAAGCGGGCCGTTATTCCTATCTGAGCTTGTTTCCCAAATGTCCAATGCCTACGCTCTTGCAACTGACAAAGCAGCAGTTGCTGTTTTGACAGCATCAGGAACACAAGCAGCAGGTGTTGCAGCAACAGCAGCAGGATTACAATCCTTTGTTGCAGTTGAATCAGCAGCTTGCTACAAGAACTCAGGTTCTTTTGCTCGTAACTTAATTGCTTCCCCAGATCAATGGGCTGCAATCATGGGTTACACAGATGATAACAAGCGTCCTCTATACATTGCTGCAAATCCACAAAATGCATCAGGCAATGTTTCACAACAAGCAATTCGTGGCAACGTACTAGGTCTTGACCTATATGTTGACCATGGAATTACTACATCAGGTGTTATTGATGAATCAGCATTCATTGTTGCTCCAGATGCAGTAACTGTTTACGAATCACCAACTCGTCAAGTACAAGTAACACGTACAACTGACGGAATGGTAGAAATCATGCTTTACGGCTACCTAGCAATTGCAGCCAAAAAAGCAGCTGGTATTCGCAGATTTAACTTAACCTAAATCAAGCGACTTTAACCGACTCTCCCGGTTTAGACCCCTGTACCGGGAGGGTCACCCAAACAAAAGGAAAATGAAATGGCATCAGTAGTAACAGTTGCAGAACTTAGAGCAGCTTTAGGTGGCGTATCATCAAGCCTTTATTCAGATGCAGTTTTAACAGATATTATCGATTCAAGTGAAGCCGTTGTGGGTTCAATGCTTGTGCAATGGAATGCACCAATTGACCAACACAAATCATCATCAGCAACAAAAACTTGGTTTCATACAACGATTCCACACAAATTTTATGCAGGTCAAACAGTAATTATTTCAGGTGTATCAGCACACAATGGGTCAAAAACTGTATTAACTATAGAAGATGATTACACATTTACAATTACTACTGTCGGGGCAACAGTTCACGATTGGCGTTATGATATTCCATCTGGTTTAGCAGCAGCTAATGATTTAACCCAATATGATTCAGTTTCAGAAGTTGAAGAAGCCGTACTAGCTGTAGCAATTGATATCTTTCAATCAAGAGTTGCTCCAGGTGGCGTACAGCAAGGACTAGAATTTGCTCCAGCCCCCTATAAAATGGGCGTTGCTTTAATTCGTAAAGTCAGAGGATTACTAGGCAAACACATTGATGTTGAAAGTGTTATTGGCTAATGGCAACAATCCAATCATTACGTGATGGCCTTGAATCAGCTATAACTTCAAATACAATTTATTCAGTTTATGATCATGTGCCTGAAACAGTATTGCCTCCAGCAGTTTGTTTAATCTCAGGTGATCCATGGTTTGAAATTGCAACCATTGGAAGTACCCCAACATTTTATGCAAGATACACCCTGGAAGTCATTGCACAAGCAATTAGTAATCCAGGTAGTTTAGCAAATTTAGAGACAATGATTCAAACAATCCTGCCTCTAATACCAAACTCTTGGCAGATACTTTCAGTAAGTAGCCCAAGAATCAAAACGACTAACACAACTGATGTTCTTGCAGCAGAAGTGCAAGTTAGAACAATCTGGAATCCTTAAAGGAGGAATCATGGCAACAACAGTATTAACTGGAAGAGGCGTGGCCTTAACCTATGCAACTGTGAACTATGACGACCAACTCGTCAGCGCAACAGTAACCCTTGATGATGCGACAGCAACGTTACAAACACTCAATGGTTTAGTTGATTACACAGTTGATAATGAAATCGGAACTCTCGATTTAGAAATTATCCAAGATTGGGGTGCAGCAACTTCATTATGTGACACCATGTGGGGCGATGCTGACACAGCACCAACAACAACAAAAACAGTAACAGTTGCTCTTGGTGGAAAAACAATTACATGTACTGTATTACCAAAACGTCCTAACTTTGGTGGTTCAGCACCGGATGCATTGACAACAACAGTTTCATTGCCAATCCGTTCAGTAAGCAAAGCATAATCGGGAAACAGGGGTCACCTAATGTTTAAAGTTAAAATGGAATGGGAATTGACTAATGGCAAAAAATACGAGTCATGGACAATCCCATGGGAAATTGCACAAGCTGAAAAAGATACTGGACAGACTTTGTTCAGCGTTATCAAAAACGAACAACCACCAACACTTGACCAACAATTCAGGCTTTGCTATCAAATGCAAAAACGCCTTGATGATAAACCAGTTGGTACATTTGAAACTTGGCGACAGAACGTTGTTCATATCTTTGCAAGAGATTTTGAGGCAACAAATTTTACCCAACCGGAAGTCTCAACAGACATTTGATAGAACTGGCCGTAGTTTCGCGCCAACCATTGTCAGAGTTCAAGACGCTTTCGGCAGAGCAAGTATCAACAATTGCGGAAATTGTGAGGATCATGAATAATGGCTGAGCAAAAGAACACTTTTGGTTTTGATGTTATTGACAAAGATATTTATGCTGTGCTTCGTACTTTTAAAGCCATGGACAAAATTGCAAGTGAAGATTTAAGAAAAGTTGCTCAAGAAATTGCTCAAGAAGCAGCAGATGCAATTAAGAACGCAGCAAGTTTTAATGGTCGTCAAGCATCAGCTCTTGCTTCAACAGTTAAAGTTGCCAGAGACAGAGTTCCAAAAATTACTATTGGTGGAGATCAATCAATCACATCATCAGGTGCTAAAGCCGGAGACATTTTGATGGGTGCAGAATTTGGTTCATACAGATACAGACAATTTCCAACACGTTCACCTATGTCACCAACAGGTAAAGGTAACATAGGTTATTTCATATTCCCAACACTTAAAATGATGCAACCTGCAATCAAAGCAAAATGGGTTGCCGGAATTGATAAGATAAGAGATGAATGGAAAGGAAGGGCTGTAAGTGGCTGATATTAGGACGCTCAAATTAGCTTTACTGGCTGACACAGCACAGTTTTCTTCTGGCATGAATCAAGCTGGTAAAGACACAGATGATTTTAATACAAAGGTTGGAAACTTTGCTAAAGCAGCAGGTGCAGCATTCTTAGCCCTTGGAGCAGCAGCAGCTACAGCAGCTATCAAAATTGGTATTGATGGGGTTAAAGCTGCAGCCGAAGATGAAAAGGCTCAAATAACTTTAGCTAAGACTTTACAAAACACAGTCAAAGCAACTGATGGTCAAATTAAAAGCGTTGAAAAATATATTGATGCAACACAAAGAGCCACAGGTGTTGCAGATGACAAATTACGTCCCAGCCTTGACAGACTTATTAGAAGTACAAAAGATATTACAGCAGCACAAAAACTTCAAACACTTGCACTTGATATCGCTGCCGGAACAGGTAAGGATTTAGGTACAATCACCGAGGGTTTAAGTAAACTTTATGATGGTAATTTTACAGCTTTAAAAAAATTAGGTGTTCCATTAGATGAAACTATTGTTAAAAACAAAGATTTAGATGGTGCTTTAAAAATATTATCAAGCACTTTTGCTGGTCAAGCAGATGCAGCAGCAAACACATTTACAGGCAAACTAGATATTTTAAAAGTTAAAATGGGTGAAATTAAAGAGACAATAGGTTATGCATTACTTGATCCACTATCCAGATTAGCTGATAAATTTCAAGAATCTATTTTGCCACGTATTGAAGATTTTGTTGCAGGGTTAACAGGTGGACAACCTAACTCAATGAAGAATGCTTTAAGGGATGCTAAAGGACGTGTTGAGGAAACAAGTTCAGGCATTGACCAACCAGGTACAAATGGTGGTTATTCTCTTGGTGCATCTATTAGAAGATTAACTGAATCAATAGCTTTAATGAATGAGGGTTTACTCACAGCAACAGGTTCTGAATCCGGATTAACAAAATTTTTGAACCTTTTAACTTCTGTTGTTGACAAAATAGAATCTGCAATTAGTGCTTATGACAGATTTAGAGGAACAGCTTTAGGTGGCTTGGCTTTAGATATTGCAAACCTCACTAACCCTGCTGCATTAGGTTCAAGATTTGCAACAGGTGGTGCTGACAACATTATTCAATTCCCTAACACAGCAGCTAACTTAAAAGGTCAAAACGTAACAATTAACATTTCAGGTGCTGTTGATAAAATTGGTACAGCTAGAACAGTTGTCACAGCTCTTAATTCAGCAGCTAAACAAGGCACAGCCAATAAACTAGCTGCAAATACAAGTCTTAGGTAATTATGGCCTGGACTCCGGATGCTGTTGTCAAAATCAATGGAACAGCAGTAACCAACTACACCCTTGAAGGTGTCACCATTTCAATGGGTCGTGAAACCATTGATCAACAATCACAAGCAGGATTTGCCAGAATATCTTTTAAAGATTACCCTCAAACATCTGTTGCTATCAATGACACAATTATTGTTCAAATCAAAAACTATTCTGGAACGCTTGTAACAATTTACACCGGGTATGTGACAGATATTCAATCAGCAGTTTTGGATGCAGGTGGCACAAGTGTTGTTTATGTAACCGACATTATTTGTACAGGTGCTTTGGCTAAATTGGCTATCAAAGAAATTAATGCTACTGGTTATGCCGAAGAAAAAGATGGCACAAGAATGCTCAACGTTGTCACAGAAGCATTTGGCACAAAATGGTCACAACTTCCTACAACACAAGTGTGGACAGATTACACAACACAAACATGGAATGACTTACTTGGTGTGACAACTACCTACATTGATACTCCTGGGACTTATACGCTTTATGCTCAAACAGCAGAATTGCAGAATGGTTACGATTACGCATCAACAGTAGCTGATTCAGGCCTTGGTCAATTGTATGAAAGAACAGATGGATCACTTGGTTATTCTGATTTAGATGCCCGGGCAACCTATGTTAAAACTAATGGGTTTACAGACATTTCAAAGAACTATATTTTAGCTGATGGCATTGCTGTTCTTACTTCTAGAAATAATCTGATCAATGATGCAATTGTTACTTATGGCGATCCATCTGCTACAAGTGAAACAATTGATGCCACCTCAATCAGTACCTACGGCAAGATTGCTCAAAACACAACAACGTTTTTAAAGAACTCAACTGATGCTGATACTTATGGTGCAAGACAAGTTTTGTTGAATGCTTACCCCAACCCTGTCATTTCAGGTATTGGTATACAAATTGATGCACCAACAATGTCAAGTGGACTTCTTAACAGCTTAGTTAACGTATTCTTTGGCATGCCTATTTCAATTCCTGACATTCCTAGCTTGTTGTACCCAACAGATTTCTTTGGATACATTGAGGGCTGGAATTGGACAATCAACAGGTTTACAGCACGCCTTGATTTAAACGTTTCAGATTTTGCTTATAGTGCTGTTCCTGTGGCGTGGCAAGATGTTTACGTTGGCGAAACATGGGATACACTAGACCCAGACCTGCAATGGCAAAACGCTTTATTAGGAGTCAATTAACACATGGCAACAACAGCAAACTATTCGTGGACAACGCCTGACGATTCTTCGCTTGTAAAAGACGGAGCGAGTGCCATCCGTGCTTTAGGCACAGCAATTGACACTTCAATGAATACAGCTCTTGGTACTAAAAAGGCTGGAATGGTTTTATTAAATACAACTAGTTTTAGTGCAGTAGCCAGTCAATCTTTTAACAATGTTTTTAGCGCGACTTATGATAATTATAGAATTGTTGTGAATGTTTCAGGTAATAGTAATAATGATGGTGACCAATATCTTAGACTTCGTTCTAGTGGTACGGATTTAACGGCTTCAAGTTATGCTTACACAAGTTGGATTAAAAGAGCCGATACAGCAGCAGATGTTTCTTGGACAGCATCACCAAGCACTTTTATTAAACTTGGCGCACAAGATAATGTTGAAAAACAAGGTCAAGCGTATCTAATAGATATAATTTCACCATTTTTAACACAATGGACAAAATTTACAGGAACAATTGTTTCACAAAATGATACTAGCGCTTTTATTGGTGGTTCAGTTGGTGGATTAGTTTTTGTGACAACAAGTTATGATGGTTTTACTTTGATTACTCAAAATGGTACTTTTACGGGAACTGTGAGTGTGTATGGCTACAACAAATAAAATAATGATTGGTATTGACGACCAAGTTATTGAATTGACAGGTGCTGACAAAGAAGCCTTTATTGCACAACACGAATTAGATAATCAAGCCTCAGCACTACTTGAAGCCGAGTATAAAGCCAAACAAGATGCAAGAGAATCAGCTATCAAAAAACTAGCTGACATTGCTGGCCTAACTAAAGAAGAATTGGCAAGTATCTTATGACCAACTACAAAGCAATTGCAGCATCATGGGGACGTTCATTCTTAGCTGCATCAATTGCTTGTTATCTTGCAGGAGTTACAGACCCTAATGCATTATTTGCTGCCGGATTAGCTGCTGTATTGCCTGTTGTACTTCGTTGGTTAAACCCATCTGATTATTCTTTTGGCAAAATAAACGTCAAAGAAAATGACGAACACTAAAGCCTGGACTGGTCACGATGCTGCCACCTGGATGGCTGTAGCTCATCAATCTGGTCGTAGAGGTGTTAAAGGCATGTGTCTTAAAACATGTCGTTTAGCTTGGAAAATCCCTGCAAAGTATCCATCAGCAATTGTTGCTTGGAATAACACACCTGCAAAACATAAACATTTTGATCCAATTAAAGCACCAATAGGGGCAACTCATTTCTATGAAGGTGGAAAATATGGACACATTTGCATTCAATCTGACAAGCCTGGTTATGTTTGGACTACTGATTTACCTGTCAAAGACACAATAGGGAAAATCTATTACACAGGCGTGACAGATGCCTGGGGTTCAAAGTATCTTGGATGGACAACACAATTGAATGGGGTTGATTTGAATGTCTGATGAAAAAGTTGAAATACCTGATGTGTTCGGTGATGCGTTAATCAACGTTATGAATTATGTTCACAAAGAACAAGAACTTGTCACAGGTTTTGTTGTACTACTTGAAACTTATGATGGTAAGAAAAAGAAGATGAGAACAGTTGTTTCACCTGGAATGCCCGAATACCAAATTTTTGGAATGATTAATTTTGCCAATGAAACCTTTGCCTACGCCGACACACCCGATGATGATGATTTTGAAGATGACACAGATTACGATCCAAATTGGTATAAAAACCAATGAGTGTAAATGAGTTAACAGCCATTATTGGTTGTTCATTAACTATAATAGTTTTGATGATCCGCCTAATAGCGATGCAAACTAAAATAAAACAGACCCTTTTCCCGAACGGCGGCTCATCACTCGCAGATAAAATAAATGATATGAAGATTGAAATGACAAAATTACAGACAAAGACTGATATGATTTGGAGTGACGTAATCGACCTCAAGAAAAAGAGGTAAGTATTAAACGCTACTTAGTACTTTCAGATTTGCAAATCCCATTTCATCATAAACGAAATGTTGACCGTGTATTAGATTATATTTTTGAATCAAAGATTGATGGCATATTTTGCGTTGGGGATGAAATTGATGTTGCTGAACTTGGTGCTTTCAACAAGGGAACACGTAAAGAATTTGAGGGAACACTTCAAAAGAATTTTAACCTCACTCATTCCATACTGGCTCAGTTCAGGGAAGCTCTGGGTTCAAAAAAGAAACCTTTTGTTTTACAACGTTCTAACCATTCTCAAAGGATTGAAAAATACATTTACAAAAATGCTCCAGCATTTGAATCAGTAACAGCTTTGAGGATTGAAAACTTACTTGGATTGAACAAGTTAGGAATAACTTACAACCGACAAATGGATTTCATTGCTCCTGGCGTAATCATGGGCCACGGAGATGAGGGACGAATGTATACTACGGCCGGGCTTACAGGCCTCAATTTGGCACTTAGAACAGGTCAGAATTGCGTGATTGGCCATACCCATAGGCAAGGCATCTCAAAGGCTTCTAGGGGCTTTGGTGGCCGTTTAAACACCATCTGGGGCATGGAGGTGGGTCATCTTATGGATTTAAACTCAAGTGGCGCTGGCTACATACGTGAAAAATCTGCTAATTGGCAGCAAGGATTTGGCCTTTTGTATATACAAAACAATCATGTTGTTCCTCAATTAGTACCAATTAACTCTAAAGGAAAATTTATAGCTGATGGAAAAGAATGGTGAGTCGTTGTTGACTTACCCTAAAACTTTTGCTTAGTATCACCAAGGTAAGACAAAACAAAGGGGTATGGTATGGGATTCTTCAACATTGAAGATTATGAACCTGTAGCTGAAAGACTTGACAGGTTTTGGAAAACGCACGATCAAGATGGCAGAGTTGAAACAGAATTAATTTCACATATCAACGGCCATTACATTGTTAAAGCAATCATCTGGGTTGGTGATAGACAAGTTGCTACCGGATTAGCTGATGAACATACAGAAGCAAAAGGTGTAAACGCACGTAATGCTTTAGAGAATGCGGAGAGTTCAGCTCTTGGAAGAGCCTTAGCAAATTTCAACTTCCAACCAAAACGCAACGGACAAAATGTTGCAAACCTGAGACCATCAAGAGAAGAGATGGTTAAAGCTAATGTTGCTAAATCATTAGGTGCATCTGAAGTGCCTTACGTTGAAAAACCTGTTACTTATCTGAAACCTCGCAGGGTTGCGACTCCAAAAATGTCTGGTTGGTTGCAGCGCGAGTTGGCAAAGGTATTGAAAGATACCAATCAACAAAATGCTTTCGTTCAATTTGCATCAAGACGTAAAGATGCGCAGATTGTTCCGGAATCAAATATGACATTTGAAGAAGTCAAACCTCTATTAGATGATATTCAGTCAGGTCATCTTGGCGATAACATTAGTGCATGGTTACAGGGAATACCAACCAGCCACGAAAACGCTGAAATACAAGCTGCTGGTGGATTGGAAGATGACCCATGGACATCACCGGGATTCTGATGGCAACAATATTGATGAGTTCACCAAACGATTTGCCTGAGCCTTGGAAATCTTTGGCAATGTGTGAATCAAGTTTAAATCCAAAAGCAGTAAACAAAACAGGTAAGTATCATGGGCTGTTTCAGTTTGATGACAGATCATGGAAATACGTAGGTGGAACAGGTAAACCAAGTAGGGCAAGTGTTAGAGAACAACTGGTAAGAGCAAAAGCATTACAAGCAAAACAGGGCTGGAACGCCTGGCCTGAATGTTCAAAGAAAACAGGGTTAGCATGATTGAAACATTGGCAACAATTGCACAAGCTGTACTGATGGCCTTAGGACTAGCATTCTTAGTCTTACTAGGTGTGTCAACACGTATTAAGCCAGACAAAGTAAAGAATCACAGATTCAAATATTGGGTTATGAAATGTGACATCTGCAATATGGAGATGTACGGCTCAACTCAGGTATCATTGAATAAGACATTCATGTGGCATGTCACAAACAAACATGGAGATGCACAATGAATCCTCAAGATAAAGCGCATGATTACAAGTTTGCTCAAGCATTACAAGAATCAATAGCTTTAGACATAGAAAACAAAAAGGATTTGTTTACTAACCCACAAGATGCTGAGACAGCCAAAAAAATTATTAGGCGACAAATATGACCAAGTATGAGCGTTACGCTGCACGCCAAGCATCCATTGTTGGGTCAATGGACAAGTTAATTGCCAGATGTATCAATTGTGGTAATTGGACATTTAACAAGAAGCATTGCACAGTATGCGCCAAAATTGTTAGGGGTAACAAATAGTGCCAACATACGTATGGTGCAGCACATGTCACAAGTTGTACAACAAAGAAATGTTGCATGAGGATTGTGACCCTCAAGTGATGGTAACATCTGAGGCTGACAAAAAAGCCATGGGAATTGTTAGTTCTGCATATTCTGCAGATGCACACAAACCTAATCAAACTACTATAGAAGCGTTAGAAGAAGCACTAAATGAGCGCTAAGCTAGTTGGTTGGGCATTAGAACAAGAGAACCTAACACCTATGGAAAAACTGTTGTTGGTTGTATTAGCTGACCATTTCAATGATCAAGAAGGTGCAGCATGGCCATCACAAGAACGCATAGCAAAGATGATGGCATTATCAACACGTCAAGTTAGACGAATACAAATAGAACTAATCAACAAAGGACACTTAGAAGTTGAAACAAGAACAGGTCAATCAAACCTATACAGAATGACTACCCCTGACACCGGTGTCCTATACCCCGGACATACACGTCCTACCACCCCTGACAATGGTGTCCTACATAACTCTTATAGAACTCTTAAAGAACGTTCTATCGGACATTTAAAAAAGACACAAATACCAGACAAATACAAACCTGAACCAATACCAAAAGATGTACTACAAGGCCAAGATGTAACAAAAGTAGTGGATTACATAAAAAAGAATCTAAGGAAAGCACAATGAGTCGAGGAAGAGCATGGAGAAAAACACGTGCGCAAATACTATCCAGAGACAACAACGAATGCCAGTATTGTGGAGCACAAGCAACAACAGTAGATCATGTAATACCAGTAGCCAAAGGAGGAACAGATGAATCATCTAACCTGGCTGCAGCTTGTAACAGATGCAATTATTCAAAGCATGACAAAGATGTTGAAACATTCATGATAGAACGAGCAGGCAAATCAAAACTACGCTCAAAGAGAGCCATTTTTTTTTCAGGAGGATAC
>Ga0209298_10001633_pt1 | contig 14487 bp, 20 predicted proteins | sample S_140806_EF_Meta_FD_187325 | JGI IMG/M metagenome (GOLD analysis project Ga0209298, IMG submission 187325) | Freshwater microbial communities from Lake Simoncouche, Canada to study carbon cycling - S_140806_EF_MetaG (SPAdes) (version 2) | ecosystem: Environmental > Aquatic > Freshwater > Lake ...
TGTCATAATTAACCGTGAGATACCCTCCCCAACCCAAAGACGTACTCTGACCCTTCAAGGGTTTCGGCTAATGTCACTACAACATACACCGTTTAACTTAACGTGCGACTATCCTCCATAACCGCACAGATTTTTATTTAGAACTCTCTATTGAGTTCTTAATTCTTATACCTTCTTTGAATATATTTTTAGCAGCATTCAAATCTCTATCGTGATGTTCATTGCATATTGGACAATCCCATTCCCTGTCATTCAAAGTTAATTCTGTATTTTTATGTCCACAATTTGAACATAGTTGAGATGAGGGAAAATAAGTATCAACCTTAATTACTCTCTTATCATCTTCTCTACTTTTATATTCTAACATAGTGACAAATTTACCAAATGAACTTTCTTGTAAAGATTTTGATAGACTTTTTGTACCTTTTTCTATCATTTCCTTATTCTTCAAGTTTTCTGTATATATTACATCATAATTATTAACAAGTTCCCTAGAAACTTTGTGTAAGTAGTCAGTTCTGATATTCTTTAGTTTACGATGAGCTTTACGAAGTTTAGCTATCACTTTCCTTCTTGATTTACTACCTTTTGTTTTTAAAGCTAATTCTCTTTGAATTTTAGCTAATTTCATATCTGCTGATAATTGTTTAGATTTATTTTCATAAGTATGTCCATCGTTTTGAACAACTAAAGTTTTAACACCTAAATCTATAGCTATTTCTTTTTCAGTTTTTTTAGAAATAGGTTGATAATCATCAATACTATATAGTAAACTTACATAATATTTACCTGCATACTCCCTGACTATAGTCCCTGACCTTAGAATACCTTTTGGTTCTCTATGTCTAATTAATCGTATAGGGTCACAACCTGTAATATGTAGTAATGATTTCCTATCATCTAAATTTTCTAATCTTATATTGTCACCATAAGATGTTGTAAATGATGAAACATCTTTATATTTTCTAAATTTAGGTTTACCAACCCTATGGTTTTTATCACCTTTTTTTAGTTTGGTTAAATATTTAAAATACTTATTCCAAGATTCGTAGTAATTTATAACAACAGAAGTTTGAGAAAGTCTCGGACAAGTTGATATCCATTCATAATTTTCATATGACCTGAGTATTGTTAAAAATTTTGCCAATGTTAATTTTGAATATTTTTTATTAACTGTAGTAATATCTAATAAGTTTTTGTTGTCTGATTCTATTTTAGTTGTTAACTTCTTCGCCAAAATTTTAGAATTATCATCAACAGATTCTATTTTAGAAAGACTTTCAGTATTAAATTTTATACGCTCTTGTAAATATTCTGTTACATGTGTTATAAATTCACCACAGTTTAATTTGGTTACAACAGCAGGAATGAAAAAATCCAATTTTTGTTCAAAAGTGGGATTCGGATTGTCTACTAAATACTTAGCGTAACTATTCTTCAACTCTTCAACCTTAGTTAGGTTATTTATATAATCTTGTAGTTCATCAATATTACTAATATAGTAATTTCTATGTTTGTTAGTATCTAATGCTAACAAAGCATTCCAAGTATGTCTACAAGATGCTATTTGTTTATCAAATTCAACACATTGTTCTTTTGTAGGTACTAACTCAAACCTATATGCTTTTAAAACTTTTTCCATAACTTTTGTTTTTATTAAAAAAAATACTGCCAAATTAAAAGACGTACTCTGACTCGACACGAAGTTTGTTGAGCAGCTAATTCTTAACCGTGAGATACCCTCCCCAACCCAAAGACGTACTCTGACGGAAAAAGACCACCCGAAATCTTTCTGCATTATGTGTGAGATACCCTCCCCAACCCAAAGACGTACTCTGACGGGGGAACTAAAAAATGGAGAGAATCAATAAGAAATGTGAGATACCCTCCCCAACCCAAAGACGTACTCTGACTGTTTATAGTAAATACCACCCTGTCATAATTAACCGTGAGATACCCTCCCCAACCCAAAGACGTACTCTGACCCTTCAAGGGTTTCGGCTAATGTCACTACAACATACACCGTTTAACTTAACGTGCGACTATCCTCCATAACCGCACTTATCTTTAATTTTTCAAAGAACTTTAAGCAAATATATTACTATTTTTGAATAAACATCATTTTTATCAAAAAAAAATTCAAAATATTTTACTTTTCTATATAATAACCTTTTTATCTATGATATTGTTTATATTGTATCTATTTATATAGAGAAATATATTAGTATATATGGCAATTAGAAAACAAGGATTAGACCCCTTATTATTGAAGACTAAACAGGCTTTGCCTATTATAGATGCTATTCAGAACTTGAATATCATTGAATTCTTGTATTCAGGCCCGAGAAAGCACCAAACAATACCTCCTAGAACAGGGAGAAACCCTACGGATACTCCGTATAGGAGAGAACCCGTCAAGCCCGGCAAAAGGGTAAAAGGAAAACCCGTTGCCATAGGTATATCCAAGAGAGGAAATCTATTAGTACGAATTCACGTTGAAGCTCCATCTGTATCAAGAAAAGGTTTCTCTAAGCATGGTTGGAGAACTTTCATGTTAAGCAGAATGCGTAACATTAATATAATAGAAGATAAAAACTTTACTTTGTCTATTCCTAAGTATAATGGTGGCGGCCCTGATGCTACATTCGTAAGAACCTTACTATTCATCACACCACAGTCAGTTAAAGAAAACTCTCAGTCAGTTTTTGATAAAAAACGTGAAGACGCATTAAAAGAAAAACAGAGATTAGAATTGAAAAAAGTAACTGAGCAAAGAAAAATAAAAGCAGAAAAAGATTTAAAGAGTAAGAAAACATTTACTTCAGAAAGTTTATTAAAAGAAAAGAAACCTAAGTTTAGATTATCTGCGAGTGCTAAAAAATTAACAGAGCCTAAAGAAGTTTCTAAACCTATCATAACAGCTAAATCAGGTGTTAGAAAAAATATAGCTACTTTCAGGAGTAGACTTAAAAAGATTGGCAGGTCATTAGGAGATAAATCAGATACATAATAATACAATATGAAAAACAAAATAATTACTACAGAATTATATAAACTTAAAAGTTTGTTAGAATCTAAGTCACTAAATAAAGATGATGTTTCTAAAAAATTATCAAAATTTTGGGGAGAAGAAATAAACATATACTTCAATATTAAAACAAATTTATTAAGCCCAAAAAAACAAAAAGATACTTTAAATAATGAAAAAGTACCTCATAAGATAGCTTCAATCTACTTAGACACTAAAAAGAATATAGTCGTAGCAATGACATGCAAACATCCTGATATAGCATCTAGGAGAGCATTTATATATGACTTTGAAAAAGATTACTTTAGATTAGACCTTTACAATTGGAAAGATGATAGTTATGAATTCGTAGGTGTTGATAGGAATGCTGTAAAACTACTTATCAAAATTGCTATGAGTATTAATCAATATTCTAAAATTACCGAAAAGAATATATTACAAGGTGATTCTTTTAATGTATTTTAAAAATATATAATGGCTTACTTAAATGCAAATATACCAACTGTTACCTGTTTAATCAGGAATCAGTTTTTATTTAATCATAAATCAGGATTTAATGAATATACTCTAGCCGATGTACATTCTGTTGCATCTATACAAAAGAGAGTTCCGTTATTTGAAGCTTTTTTAGATAATGGAGTTAATTGGACACGAAGACCTATCCACTCATTCGTATGGAAGGAAGGAGCTGAAGTATTACCACTATCTGAACATATGTATTGGGATTGCTTTTCATCATACATAGATGTAAATGTAAGAGAAAGACTAGCAGGTCTCAGAGCTGATTTATTATCGATAAGTGGCGTTAAACGTTCAGGAACGTATATGTTTACACTTGATTGGTCTCATGAAAACAGAAATGTTATTGATACTAATTTTTCTGAAACTCCTGAGCATAAATGTGGTCATTTTTTTAAAATGGATAACGGTAACTATTTTATATATCCTAATAATAGAATTATATGGATGGATACTGCTTGGACTTATAATAGGATAGATAAAAATCCCGGCTACAAGATAGATATGAATATCTATACCGTAGAAAATATGAGTGGATATGAAACAGACTACAACTATATGACCAATTTTACAAAAGATGGAGAAAGCTGATATTATACATAATATACTAAATAATACAAAATTAAAATTAAAACCATCTAAGGTATGTGATGGAGTTGGAGTATTTAGTATTTGTAAAATAAAAAAAGACGAGAAACTATTTTCAGATGTAAATTCTGATACAATGTATATATCTTGGGATGACCTTAAGGGTATTCCTAAATCTACTGAATCCTATTTAAGAACTATAGCAAACGTTGCTGATGGTGGTATATATTTATCAAGAACACCCAATAACATAAATTTAGCATACTATGTAAATCATTCTAATAATCCAAATGTATATCACAATTTAGATACAGATGAATATCATACTATATGTGATATAGATGAAGATGTAGAACTTGTATCAACTTATAGTGATTCTGAAATTGATTGGAAATAGATATTCTACTTCCAAAATTTTATATTTATAATAAAAACATATCATGAAATTAGAAGAATATATTTTATCCAATCTAAAAAATTTTTACGCAGATACTGAAGACGTATCAAGTTTTTTGGAAGATGACTATGAGTCCGAAATGGCTAAGTCACAAATTAAAAGTGTAGTTCAAAACTCGTATGAAATTTATAGCAATTTACAAAACGTTACAGATTTACCATCATGGGTTCAATCTAAAATAACTTTAGCAGCTGACTATATAACTACAGTAAATGATTATTTTAAAGGTATAGAACATGATTAAATTACATAGTTTAGCAAAACAAATATTATTAGAAAAGATTGATATCAGACAAGATTGGTTTGATGTTACTAATTATTTAGAAAAATATTTAGTAGGTGATAATATAGACCAAAAGCAGACAAACCTAGATAGTCTTTCAGATGATGCTTATGCTGATATAGTTTTAGATAATGATGGTTATACAGGTGAGTTTGAAAAACCTTTAAAAAAATGGATTCGTAGAATACTGTCAGCAAATAAATATCCTGAGTATTTAAACGAAATTCCGAGAGAAGACAAAGTTAAAGTTTATAAAGAATTGTATAGCATTCTAAGCAACGCTATTATTGCAAAGGATTATGAAAAACTGAATATTTAATATATGATTAGTCTAACCAATATTTATGAAAGTTTAGTATCTGAGGATTATCCACAATCTTTTGATATGAAATTTTTTAAAACATTACAATCATTTGCAAGTAGAAAAAAGTACTGCGATGAACATCTTAAAAAAATAGCACAAGGCTCATCGAGGATTGTATATTTCATAGACAATGAAAAAGTATTAAAACTTGCAAAAAATAAGAAAGGATTAGCTCAAAATGAGACAGAAATTGATTATAGCGATGATTACATGTTAACGGGTATTGTAGCTCCTGTATATGATTATCATGAGAATTTCCTTTGGTTAGAAATGGCTTTAGCTAAAAAAGTTAAAAAATCTGATTTTAAACGTATTACAGGAATTGACTTCGATGACTTTAGCGAAGTATTAATATCAGCTGATTCAGCATATCGAAATAAAGGTTTGCAATTTAAAGTTGACCAAGACTTAATGGAAGAAGTTATGGATAACGAATTTACAAGTGGAGTTTATGATTATATAGCAAACTTTGATATACCATCAGGTGATATGAGACGCATAAACTCATACGGATTAATCAAAGTAAATGGTGAAGAACAATTAGCTATTATAGACTATGGTTTGACAACGGATGTATTTAAAAATTATTACAGTTAATTAATTATGAATTTAAGACCTACCATAACATTCTTAGTCGGCCCTCCCGCATCAGGTAAAAGCACATGGGTATCAAAAAATTCGGGAGATGCCACAATAATATCAAGAGACGATATCCTAGACAAACTAAGAAAGGATTATAATCTATCCTATGTAGAATCATTCTCAAACCAAGAACTACAAAATAAAGTAAATTCAGAACTTAATAATCATATAGCAAAATCATTAAAATCTATTAAAGATATAATAGTAGATATGACTAATATGAATAAACGTTCAAGGTCATTTATATTAAACAAAGTACCTGATATCTATACAAAGAATGCCGTAGTATTCAATGTTCCAAAACCTGAATTATTGCGTAGACTTAAGAAAAGAGAAATGGAAACAGGAAAAAGTGTTCCACTCCATGTTGTAGATAGCTTTATAGATAGCTATGAGAAACCAACAAATTCAGAATTTGATAACATTATTTATAATTAATAAACTATTTATATAAAACAAAAATATTATGAGAAAACTATTAAATGAATTAAAAACAGAAAATAATCTATTAGAATTTTTTAAACGACGTAAAAATCCTCCTAAGAACTTTAAAAATATAGTAGATGAATTTAACGTATCATCGGAATACGCTAAAAAAGAAGATGAATTAGCTGATTATATTTATAAAAGATTTAAAAAAGCATATTGGGTTTCATTCGCAGGTTATAAGAAAAATGGTAATGCATATTTAGAGCTTAGAGCAGCTTTTCCTAAAGTAGATACTGATACATCTTTAGGATTTGATATGAAAATAGCGGGTACTCTATTATTATATAAATATAGTATTGGAAAAAGCAATCCTAAAGGAAAAGTTGAAATAGATATTTTTGACTCTGTTAAAGAATATAAATTGAAAGTAGATTCAAGTAGTACTACTAATAACGAACTTTATTATATCCAAAGACAGTTACTAAAATTGCAAAAAGATTTTAATAATGAAGATGTTGTCATGTCCTATTTGAATAATACAGAAAGTAATGAAAACAAAAATACAAATAAATTAAGAACAGAAAATACCATCAAAGGTGTTACTTTAACTGAAATAAAAAGAATGCAACAATTAGCGGGTATTATAACTGAGGTTAAGGATACTAAAAAATGGACACCTAAAATTCAAAAAGATTTTGATAAATGGAGAAAAAGTGATAATGTAGTTAAGAATTCTGATGGTACATACTCAACACAAGACGCTCAATGGCGTAATAAATTAAAAGATTTAGAGGAATTAAAACAATATTTTACTAAAGAATTTGTAGATTAATGAATAAAATACAAAAATTACAAGTAACATTAAACGAGGTTACTAGAATGAAGCAACTAGCAGGTATCATTTCACTAAATGAAAATGGTATAAGTGAGATTGCAGCTAAAATTAAAGGAGTTCCTTTATTCCATAAAGATTTTAAAAGTGCATTAAATGCTGCTGTAGGTTATGCGGAAAAAAGAGGATATGATGTTAATACATCTGAAGTTAGTTCAAAAGGAGAAGTTGCTGTTAGGAATTTAAGAACGGGAAAATATAATGAAATATATATAAACTTAAAAAAGAATGGTAAAATTCAATCAAAATCTTTAGTAGTAGGTACAGTGACTACTAAGCCAACACCTCTCAATCCTAATAGTCAAATTAAATTGAATTTTGATATTAAAGTGGTTAAGGATTTAGAAAACGACAGATATAGAACAGATGATGTATCTACTGACTAATTACCTTCATGAAGTTAAAAAGCAAATGATTCAGAAAAATATGATAAATAATTATATAGCATATGATAAAATTTTGTGGATACAATTGGATTACCGAGGAAAGATGGGGTAAGATTCATCCCGAAAAATCATATGTATGGTATGACGAATCAGCTGTAGTATGTAAGAGTGATACTGAAATATCACTACTATCTAAGTATTCTCCAAAATATTTTGAAGATATTGATGTAGAATCAAAAATGGGTATAGGATTAATATCTTGTACTCATAAATTTGATTATGGTAGATTCGATTTAGAAGCAATGCTTCCCGACTTACCATTTAGTTGGGCAGCATTTTGGATGTGGTCTTGGTCAGATTGGCCTCCCGAAATAGATGTATTCGAAGCATATTCTGATAAAATTGGAAGTTATGAATTATCTAAATGGTCTAAATTTTTCAAAAAACAAAATAATAAATTAGAATCAAATGTTCATGTTAGAAAAGATGGAGTTAAACTTGATTTTCCTAAGAAACCTAATAAATTTTCTGATACAGATTTAAGATATGAATTCAATAAGTATTCAGTAGTATGGCTTCCTGAAAGCATTACTTTCTATATAAATGATAAATTAATAAGAATTATAGATGACTATGATATCGTTTCTAAATTCGCAAATCACAAAATGAATGTTGTAATTAACAATAGTTTATATGACGTGCATTTAATTCATAAAATAAAAGTTGGGGAAATGACAATCAAAAACTTCAAGTACACCTCCCTAGCATAACATAAAATAATAAAAAAATGGCAGAGAATTTAGATAGAAAGATAATTCTTAGAAAAGCTAATGATGATTTAGACCCTATTGAAATAGATATCGAAAAACATTTTTTTGACCAAGCTGCGAAAAGAGGTATATCTGAAGAAGATATTGTAGAGTTTTTTGATAAACTAGGTGATAAGAAATCTACATTTTTAGATTTTATAAGAAAACATTTTGAGATAGTTGTTAAAGATAAAAAAACTAAATTGAATGTTCCTTTCATAGCACATAATAGAAGTAAGAAGGTCAGCGGTGCTACAGCTAAAACTATTATGGGTAAGGATGATTTCAAGACTACGAATAAGATTATGACCATATCTGAAAATAATAGATTAATGGAAACATTTATGTATAAATTTAAAAATTCAGATACTGATACTAAAAAATTAATTATACAAAAAATTGTAGAGTACTATAATAGATTTTAATATTAATGTGGAATCTATTCAAAGCACAGTTAATAGCTGAGTATACTCCAACAACCTACAACTTTGCAGATTTGGTTAAAGTTGGCAGACATGGAAGGTATGCTGAGAATCTTTATAAACTTCATTTTGATATATCATCAGGAGGTAGGATAGTTGCAAGACCTGATATACCTAAGTTTTTCGAAGCAGCATCGATGATATATTGTAGTCAAAATAGATTCAATTTCAATGCTACTAGTAATTTATTGTCAAGTCAATTGGCAATAGACCATACGTATTATTGGGTTGCTAGGATTATTGATAGTCCATTGGCTACGATTATCACCATCTTCCCCGGCATTTGGACTAATGCCTTCTTCTCTCCAAACTTTGGATACGGAGCACGAGTTTGGGTAGATGCCGTATCCCTATCCATGTACCTCCAAAAGACAACAGTAATCGGGATTAGAATAAGTAAAACACCTCCCTTCCTAGTCACACCATGGTCAGGATTCATGTTCAAAAGTTTAGATGGTGGTGTAACAGCTGCCTCATTCATGCAATCATTATCAAGTGTAATACAATCTCAAATAAGTTTAATGAGTTCCATCGTATACCAAGGGGATTCTTCTAAATTAAATTTTATGATAGATGCATATACTGATGCATATTCTTCTATACTAACTCCTGAATTATTTGATATCGCTAATAGCATACCTAATATGTATGGTGTTGACTTTAGAAATATAGACTTGACAAACCCATCAAGTGAGGCTGATAATATTGTGTTAGATAAGATTAATAACTTTAGTAATGATTTTATTTCAAAATTTTGATATTTATAATAAACAATAATAATTATGTACTATAGATTTGGCGCAAAAGGAGACGATGTAAGAAAAATACAAATCGCATTGGACTTGAATCCTGTGGATGGAATATTTGGCAGAATGACTGAAGCAGCGGTAAAAAACTATCAAGTTAAGTTAGGTTTACATCCTGATGGAGTTATTACTCCTGAAGTATTGAAAAAATTGTTGGAAGATGATTATACAACTGACTTACAAGAAAGCAGGAATACTCCTCTAAGCATACTCAAATTTTGGATACCTAAAGAACAATATGTATCTGAAGAAACTGAAAAGAAATATTTATTTTTACATCACACAGCAGGTTCTCACAACCCATATAATACTATTGATATTTGGAGTAGAGATGATAGGGGCAGAATAGCTACAGAATTCGTTGTAGGTGGCATATCTATAACAGGAGACACTAAATATGACGGTGAGATAGTTCAAGCGTTTCCTGAGGGTTATTGGGCTTTTCATCTAGGTAATGCAAACAGATTTATGCAAAGCCATTCAGTAGGTATTGAGATATGTAACTATGGCTACCTAAACAAGATTGGTGATAAATACTATACAATATACGGTGGTTTAGTCGATTCTAAATATGTAACTGACTTAGGATATAACTTTAGAGGCACTAGATACTACCATAGCTATTCTGACGCTCAAATCGAAGCTTGTAGGAAACTTATACTTTATATAAGAGATAGAGACAATATAGATATATCTAAAGGTATATTGGAGTATCTTAAGAAATTTGACCCTGCAATAGCGTTTGATTTCTTTAATGATGCTGTGGAAGGTAAAATACGAGGTATGCTAACTCATACAAATGTTAGAAAAGATAAATCTGATATTTATCCGCATCCTAAGATGGTGGCTATGTTGAAGAGTTTGGCTTAATGGAGTATTAGGAGTGATATATTATAGTTTTATTTTACAAATTTATGCAACATATGCATAAGTGGTATCTTCCCCACTTTTTAGTAATGAGGATACTCTTGAATATCCATCCAAAAGTATTCCATCAACTACAACTATTTCAATTGATAAATCTCTTGGACTAACATCGTATTCATCGTACCTCTCCTCTCCTGAATCATAATAATCTTTAAAGTCAGAATCTGTAGTAAGCAATGACTTTATATTAAAATCATCTACAAGCTTAAACTTTCTAGTAACTATATCTTTTTTAAAACCATGAGGAATATTTTCTTTTTCAGGTGTATTTGATTTTATATGATTCCAAACTACACTGCCTTTGACTATGTCAGATTCGGTTAGTAGTGCTTCAACTAATTTAACTAATTTCATTTATTAATGTACTAATAAGAATGATATGTGTACATCACTTCTCGATGCAGCTAGGTCACCATCAATACCCGGTAGAATAACAACATTCCAAGCACCTATATTTTCTTTTCCTGACCACTCGCTTCTAGGTAATTCTACCCAATCAGAGTACTTAATAATGCTATCTCTAGTTATTCCAAACTTGTCTTTGTATGTATTATATAGTCTATCTTGAAAAAGTTTCCAAGCTCTATCTGAAATAAATTCCCATTTGTACTCATCTACCATATTTGAGATATAGTTACCTTGACTATCTCTCACTTTCTTACCGTCTTTCTTTTCGTATTGTTTAATTAGATTCCCTGTTTTAACTCTCTTAACATATTTAAGCCACGCAGTATCTTTAACATTTACAACTTCCCTTTCATATAACTTTCTTAGATTTTTAGCATCTTGAGTCTTAATCATATTAAGTAATGTTGTAACTTTGAAATTTCTATCGCTATCAGGTAATTTAGCAACATTTTTTAAATAATCATCAATATCATATTTACTTGTTTTTGAGTTATTCTTTAAAAATGATACAATTTTATTTTTTAAATCAGGAGTAATTTTATTTAAATTTAAATCATCTACTACAGCTGCTAATTTAGTAGTTTTAGTATCAATTTTAGAACCTTCTTTTGAACCTAATGAGAAATTTATAACAAAGTTAGGTTCTTTTTCTAATTTACCTTTAGCATCTAACTGTTTCGTATAAGCATAAAATAAAACGGGATTTTCTTTATAAATACCTTCCCTAAAAATTCTACAAACATTTAAAGCTAAATTAGAATAATCATCACTGAAGAAATCTCCTGAATCATGAAATCTAACTAAAAGATGCCATGTAGAATCTTTAAAATCTGATTTCATTTTGTTATATTCAGATTTTATTTCATTAACTAATTTAGCTTGAAAACCTTTAGGGTCATTCATAAGAAAATTAAGTTTTTGAACCATCTTTAGCGCAGGTGATTCAAATTGAACATAACCTCCTTTCATTGCAAAACAATGAGCCTTACAGCTTCCTGCCATTGGGCATGTATTTACTATATGAAAAGACTTTTCAGAATCACTCTCATCAACAATTAAACCTGTCAAAGCAGGTAATCCTAGATTAAATACTTTTTCAGTACCTCCCGTAGAATGTTCAGATTTTTCATTAAAACTTAATAATGTATCAGGTCTTTTTGTAATTAAAGACCTTAGTCTGTCTAGATTGTAAGGAGTTCCATTTGCATCAAGTATTTCCCCATTCATTAAATTCCCATCCTCATCGTATACCGAAATACTTTTAATAGTATCATTATGAATGTATGGAGCAATATCTTTTCTTTTCAATATTGCCTTAGAACGAGCATCTTCAGCATCTTTTTTAGTATTGAATATATTAGAAGATATTAGTTTATCCCATTTAGATGCTTTAAAATTACTACCGTCTTTGCTCAATCTTTTAGAAGCATCAGGTGTTAATAACATTATAGGTATTCTTAAACTTTCGTCTTTACTATTCTTATGCACTAAATCTACGAATCCATATGTACCATCTGACCTTTTTTCTATATTCTTACTAAGACCTCTAGTACTGTTTATAGAATCTATTAAATCAGAAAATTCAAAATCAGTATATTTTTTAGTATTTAATTTACTAAGGTCAAAAGATATATCAATAGGTTTAGACATGTTCGCATTTTCTTCATTTAATCTATTTTTATATTTAGATTCTATAGATTCATCCATTTGTATTAACATAGCTGCTGCTTCTTGAGGAGTATATTCGTCATTGTATAATTTGAAAACATCATTCCATTTCACATTAGTTATTTTTACATCTTTATAATAAGATTCATCTGCTACAAGTCTTAGTAAAGTATTAATCCAAAACTTTTTTTTAGGACTAATATTGTCATTAGGATTTTCAGATATTTCTACTAATTTTACAATTTTAGATGTTTTACTTAACTTTTCAGAAAGTATTGCCTTTTGTATATTTTTTAATATAAATGTATTTATTTTCATAATAGATAGCTGAGCTTTAATTTATTCTGATATTATATTAATTGTTTTAGGTTGTTGATTTTCTTCATAAGGTATACTAATTGATAGTAATCCTTTTGACAACTTAGCTTCAATTCTATTTAAATCATATTTAGCAGATACTTTGTACCCTAAGTCAAATGACCTTTGAGCTATAGATTTGAAAACATAATTGTAGCTATCATCTAATTTTGGCTTATCGTATTTAATTCGCAAAGTATCCAAAGCAGTAGTTATTGATATATCATCTAAATCTGCTCCAACACAAGCTATTTGAATTATCAACCCACTATCTGATTGGATAATGTCTAGTGGGTAATTAATTTTACTATCGTTAACTGAGGTATAATCTACCTTTGTATCGAAGTAATTTTTAAGGAAAACATCCATTGAATTGTATGGAATCTGAACTACATTTCTAATCATTTTTTTTTAGTTTTGTGCCTCCTGAGATGGCGGTTAATAAACGCTCAGCTATCTTATATACTATAAATATATACTAATATTTAATTGTAACAAATATCTTGTTCTAACTGCCCTAAAATAGTAGCACATTCGTAATATTTATAATCTTTTGTATTTTCTCTAACTATATCAGTTGTAAAAAACATTCCTTTTAAGAATATATTTTCATTTTTATAATTTTCTATATCTTGTAAATTGTTGGAATATAAGTGAATTAAATTTAAATCTACGTCAATTACAACATATAAATCATTATTAATATTATCATCTATTCGTTTTAAATCTAAGATGCTATCTGCATCCTCTGAAGTATATTCTATATAACTATCTGACTCATCCTCATCATTCAGTAATTGAAAATTAGTATCTGAATTATACTCTAACATATCATCTGAAAACATAGAATCAAATAAAACTTTGCTAACTTTTTCTAATCCTAATTTAAATAAAGTATTAGTAAAATATATCTTAGATTCATTAGTTAGCTGAGCATAATACTCAGTTATGTTTTCAAAATTTTCAGACTTTTCTGTCATATATTAATTTTTAGTATATTTGGTATATATTCTAAATCTAAATAATTTGCTTGATTTTGTTTACTGAGGTTTGTAGTAATTTTATCAATAAATTTACTTGATTTATCCTCATCTACAAAACCAATCTTAGAGGTATTATTAGATAATGCAACATGAATACTTCCTGTTTCCGAAATAACATCAAATTTAATTCTTTTGTTTACAGTATATTTTTTTATAATAATGCCAATTTCATATTTTTTTGTAATTGGATTTTGAAATATCACTCTCATATGTTAATGTTTTGTTAATTTTTACTAAAATATATTAAAGTATTAAAAAAATAAGTAACTTCACTAATATATAATATATAATATATAATATATAATATATAATATATAATATACTATACTATATATAATGTTACTATATATTTATATAATATTATATTATAATAGTATACTAATATATACTATATTATAT
>Ga0209298_10001636_pt1 | contig 14479 bp, 10 predicted proteins | sample S_140806_EF_Meta_FD_187325 | JGI IMG/M metagenome (GOLD analysis project Ga0209298, IMG submission 187325) | Freshwater microbial communities from Lake Simoncouche, Canada to study carbon cycling - S_140806_EF_MetaG (SPAdes) (version 2) | ecosystem: Environmental > Aquatic > Freshwater > Lake ...
CATACGGATCACGTTTGATGGCGACGACGATGCGTTGCCAGATGCTGATATCGCCTGTCTCCAGCGCTGAGCGGATCGACGACGTAGGCCAGAACTCGACGGGTGTGTCGTCGATGGCCACCGTCAACCCGCTTCCTCCAGTGTCGCCACAGCCAGCGACAGGCACCGCGTCCGGATATCGTCCCACTCCGCCGTCGCGTCCGGGGCAGACCAGCGCTCGTCGTCGGCGGCGTCGGTAGGAACCGGATCAGCCAGCCTGCGGACGAGTTGCGTCGCGATCCACTGCCGGTGTGGTTGCCCAGAACTGTAGTACCCGTCGATCCCGGCCAGCACGGTCGCGGCGTTCTCTATGTTCATGGCATCGGCCAGGTCGGCGAGTTCGGCGTAGTCCGACCGGCTGTTCCGGCACAGCACCAGGTAGCTCTTCAACCGCAGGGTCTCTGCCCCAGTCGGTATCTGCAACCGGTCGCCGGTGGGCAGTTGCACGTTGGTGGTCTCGACCGGGCAGCGACGCTCGAACTCGGTCTCGGTTTCCAGCGCGTCGAGTGCGACCGCAAGCCGGCCCCGCCACATGGTCACCGGGTGAATCGGACGCAGTGTCGCGGTTCGGGAGCCGCGGCCGGACTTCACGCCCCGGCCCGCACCGGTTCCGCAGCCGCTGAAGGCCAGCGGATCGGCCACGCTGACGGCGTCGGGCGCCATTTCTTTGAGCCGCGCCGCACCCTTGACCACCATCCGAAGGTCGGCTGCCGGGGGCGCCACCGTGGTGATCTCATCGGGGATCACCACCAGATCGCCGAGATCGACTTTGGGCAGCGGCTTTTCGAAGTCCACCGACGGCAGGATCCGGTCCAGCCAGCCGGGCAACCACCAGTTCCACTGATCGAACATCGCCATCAGTGCGGGCACCATGACCAGGCGGACCACGGTGGCGTCGACGGCGATGGCCACCGCACAGGCGACGCCGAGTTCGGCGACCAGTGGCATACCCGCGGAGGCGAAGCCGAGGAACACCGCGATCATGATCAACGCCGCACTGGTGATGGTGCGCGCACTGGTGGCCACGCCGTAGGCGACCGCGTCGCGGGTATCGCCGGACTGCAGGTACCGCTCCCGGATCCGGGTGAGCAGAAAGATCTCGTAGTCCATCGACAGGCCGAACGTCATCGCCAGCACCAACGGCGGGATGGTGCTGTCAATGGATGAGATGGGTTCGAACCCGAGGTCCGCCAGCCATCCCCACTGGAACACCGCGACCAGGCTGCCGTAGGCGGCGGCCACCGACAGGATGGTCATCACGACACCCTTGAGTGCCAGGAACAACGACCGGATCGAGATCAGCAGCATCACGAAGGCGATCAGCGAGACGAAACCGAACACCAGGAGCTGGGTCTGCGACACCCGGTCGTCGAAATCCTTGATCAGTGCGGTGGGGCCGCCGACGTCCACCCGGGAGGTACCGGCAACCGTCGGCAGTTGCGCGCGCATCCAGTCGATGCTGTCGCGCGCGGCCAGATCCTCGGGATCCACCGACAGCACCGTCGAGATCAAGGCACTGCTGTTGTCGTCGGCGAATACCGGTGGTGACACCGAGACGACATTGGGTGCCTCGGAGATCTTTGCGGCGACGGCATCCAGTGTCGCGGTGTTGCCCGGGTTGGATGCATCGCCGGCCGGGAACCCCACGAGCACCCGTACCGGCCCCAGCGCACCGGGGCCCAACGCCTGGGCGGCGGCAGCCACACCACCCCGGATCTCGTGTGATGACGGGAACTGCCGTTGCATGCTGTTGCCGAGCGTCATCGAGAACGCCGGTGCGGCCAGCAGCAGCAGGAACGTCGCAGCCGCCAGCGCCGACGCCCAGGGCCGCCGCATCACTGTGCCGACCCAGCGGGTCCAGAACCGCGACTGGGTCGACTCCGGCCGGCGCGACCAATGCAGCAGCGGTGAGCGTCTGGCCGCCGCACGCCCGAAGGTGGCCAGTACGGCCGGCGTCAGCGTGGTCGACGTCAGCACCGCGACCGCCACCGCGAGGATCGCGCCGGTGGCCATCGACTTCAACACCGGGGTGTTGATCAGGTAGATGCCGGTGAGCGAGGCGATCACGGTCAGGCCCGAAAGCACAACGGCCAGACCCGATGTCGCCATGGCGGCGTCGGCGGCTTGATCGCTGTCGCGTCCGGCGCGTAACTCCTCCCGGTACCGCATGAGAATGAATAGCGAGTAATCGATTGCCAGGGCGATGCCGAACATCGACACCGTGGACGTGACGAACACCGACATCGTGGTCACCGTCGACAGCAGATAGACCACACCCATGCTCACGGCGACGGTGCAGATCGCAAACGCCAGCGGTATCGCGGCGGCGGCCAGCGAGCCGAACACCGCGACCAACACCATCAGGACGATCGGCAGGTTCCACCGTTCGGCGGCGGCGATGTCATGTTTGGTTGTGCTCTGCGCGGCCGCGCCGAGGGCGCCCTGCCCGATGACGTAGAGGCGAACCCGGCCGTTGTCGGTCGTGCCGGGCCGGGTGCCGTCGACACCGATTGTGGTCCGCAGTTGCCGGGCGATGTCGACCGCGCCGCTGTTGTTGAAACCCAGCTTCAACGACAGCACGTAGGGGCGGTCCGGCGCCGGTTCGGGCTGCGCGGGGTTGGCCACCACCTCGACGCTGGAAACCTGTCCGGCCGCCTGTTCGAGTTCGGCTACGGCCGCAGCCATATCGTCGTAGGTCGCGTCGGCTCGCGGCGCCGCCACCAGAGCCAGTGGCGAGGAACCCTGCTGTGGGAAATGGTTTTCGAGTTCGGTCTGAACCTGCAGCGATTGGGAGTCGGCCACCTCGAAACCACCGCCGGTGAGCTGGTTCGACTGGGTCAGCGCAAGGTATATCGACGGCAGCAGCGCCAGCAGCCAACATGCGAAGACCAGCCATCGATGTCTGCGCAGACTGCCGCTCAGGCGCATCATGAACTGCTGGATGGTGGTCTCCCCGCATTGCCCCGAAGTGCGTGCTGCGAGCCTACCGCAGCGCCACCGGTGTCATTCGGGTCGAGATCCGGCATCGCGCACTACGATGATCCCAACGTCAAGTGAGGGAGTCCGAAGATGATCACTGTCCGTCAGGTCGGTCGCGCGATGAGTGTTTCGATCGGTGCAGGCGCCGTTGCCGGAGCCCTTCTTGTCGGCATGGCGCCGTCGGCGCTCGCCGCGCCACCGAACTGCACCGCCGCGGACCTTGCCGGTGTGGCCGCCGGCGTCTCCGCCGGGACATCGGCGTACCTGTTCGTTCACCCCGACGTCAACGATTTCTTCACCGGACTGGAAGGCACGCCGCGCGACACACTGCGCGATTCGGTGCGGCAGTACCTCGATGCCAACCCGTCAGTGCGGACGGATCTGGCGGGTATCCGCCAGCCACTGGTGGATCTGAAGGCCCGCTGCGGCCAATCCGACGACCTCGACGTTCCCTCGCCCTAGCGACGGCGGCCGCTCACCCTCGTGACGACGGCCCGCCAGCCCAGTAGCAGCAGCCCGATGGTCAGGGTTGCCACCGCGACGAAACTTGCCGCGGTTCCCTCAAATGTGGCTTTGCGCAACAACATTCCCACCGCGACGGCGCATACCCATATCGTGATGCCGGTCGGAACCACTGCCGTCGGCTGACGCCAACCCCGCGAGATCAACCACCCGACGACCGCGCCGGCCACGAACGGCCAGGCCGTCTCGGCGACACCGCCGATGCTCAACCCCTCCGCGTGATTGCGTCGACCCACGGCGGCAAACAGCGCGATGAAAGCAATATCGACGGCAAGTGCGGGCAGCGTGTGGGTCGTGGATGCCCTGTCAGTCTTCATGGTGCTCATCACGCCGACCCTCGAGGTCAGCCAACTCCTGGTCGGCCAATTCTTGGGCGGCCAGCTCTTCCACCGGGACTTCGGGGTCCAGCGCACCGTCGGTGCGGAACATGGCGAAGAACACCAACCAGCCGATCGCCGAGATGAAGATCCAACTCACCAGGCGGTAGATCAGCATCGCCGAGATCGCGTTCGGCAGTGTCATTCCGCTCGACACCAGGCCGGGCACCAGAATCGCCTCCACGACCAGCAGGCCGCCCGGCATCAGCGGAATCGCACCCATGGCCCGGGCTGCGGCGTATGCGACGGTCAACCCGGCCAGTGAGGGATGCCCGCCCGCCGCGTAGGCCGCGAAGGCCAGGCAGGCGACGTCGGCGACCCAGTTGAACAGCGACCAACTGAAGGCCTCGGACAGTGCGCGGCGGCTCAGGCTCACCGATTCCAGTTGGGTGAGCGTCCCGCGCCACCGATGCAGTCCGGTGTCGGCGGGCTTGCCGCGCACCGAGTTCACCCAACCTAGGACTCGGACGCCGATACCGTCGATCAGCTCAGGTCTGCTCGCCACGGCCTGGGCGAGCAGTAGCAGCGCGATGAAACCGCCGAGGGTGAATAGCAGGGAGAACGGATTGTTCTTGGCGCCCAACAGGAATGCGCCGCCCAGACCCAACAGTGCCAGGCCCACCACCTGCAGAGCACCCGACATCACCAACTGCCAGGACGCCACCACCGGCGAGGCACCCCAGAGTCGTTGCTGACGGTAGACGAACGTCGCCGACAGCACCGGGCCGCCGGGCAGCGTCGTACTCAGTGCGTTGCCGGCGTAGAACGCCGCCTCGGAACGCCACTGATGCACGGTCACGCCGGCTGAGCGCAGCAGCGTCCGTTGGATCTGGGCGAAGCTGTGCATCGAGGCCATGGCCGCCACGATCGCCGCGAGCACCCACCACAGGTTCGCCGACAGCAGGCTCATCCAGGCTTTGGCCAACTGGTCCCAGACCAGGGTGGCCTCCACGGCGAGCACGATCAGTGCGACACCGAGCACCGCCCAACGCAGCCACGAAAACTTTCCCCGGGACTGGGCGCGGTGGTTCCCCTCGCGGGCGGAACCAAACGACGCGTCGTGGGCCACACTGCTCAGGGTAGCTGTGCAGGGTGTTTCCGCCGGGGATGTGGACAGCGGCCGGGTTAGGCTGACCCCATGTCGGCCGACGACGCGGTTGAACCTTTCGTCCGTAAGGCGGCCGCATGGTCATGGCGGCTGCTGGTGATTGCCGCGATGGTGGCGGCGTTGCTGTGGCTGATGTGGCAGCTGCGGGTGATCGTGGTCCCGGTGGCATTGGCCGTCATGCTGACCGCCCTGCTGCTCCCCGCGGTCGATCGGCTGAATCTGCGCCGTGTGCCGCGCGGTCTCGCGGTCGCACTGGTGCTTCTGGGCGGGCTCGCGGTATTCGGCGGAATCATGACTTTCGTTGTCAGCCAATTTATTTCAGGCCTGCCCGGTCTTGTCGAACAGGTCACCCGCAGCATTGACAACGCGACCCAGTGGCTGATCGAGGGTCCGCTGCACCTGAGCCGCGAGCAGATAGACAACGCCGGCGACACCGCGATCACTGCCCTGCGCGACAACCAGGAGAAGCTGACGACGGGGGCGCTGTCCACCGCGGCCACCCTGACCGAGATCATCACCGGTGCACTGCTGATGCTGTTCACCCTGATCTTCCTGCTGTACGGCGGTCGCAACATCTACGCATACCTGACCACGATTGTGCCCGCGCACACCCGGGACCGGGTCCGCGATGCCGGGCGGGCCGGTTTCGGATCGCTGATCGGCTATGTCCGGGCGACATTCCTGGTGGCACTGGTCGACGCCGTCGGCATCGGCGCCGGTTTGGCGATCATCGGCGTGCCACTCGCACTGCCCCTGGCGTCGCTGGTGTTCCTCGGCGCGTTCATCCCCCTGGTGGGTGCGGTGCTCACCGGATTCATCGCGGTCGTGGTGGCACTGCTGGCCAAGGGCTTCATCTACGCGCTGATCACGCTCGGGCTGATCGTCGCCGTCCAGCAGTTGGAGGCCCACGTCCTGCAGCCACTGGTGATGGGTCGAGCCGTGTCTATCCACCCGTTGGCGATCGTACTGGCCATTTCCACCGGGGCGGTGGTGGCGGGCATCGTCGGGGCACTGCTGGCCGTGCCGCTACTGGCCTTCCTTAATAGCGCCATCCGGGTGCTGGCCGCTTCCGACCCCGCCGTCGAGGCGGCGCACCTGGGAGCCGGCGACGGCCCGCTGATCATGGCGCCTCAACCGGATACCCCCGCGGTCTAGCCTCGGCCCTTGGCGCGTGCGTTGAGTTGTTCGGTCGCCACATCGGAGTCGACGGATCCCGGCCGGCTCACCGGGATGGCCCGGGTCGCCTCGGCGGAGATCGACGGCGACTGCCGGGGAATCGCTGTGGTGGCGTCCTCGGCGATCACGTGCTCGGTGAGCACCGGCGTGATCGACGGTCCGGCGCTCACCTCGGTGGGCTCCTCCGACGACTCGACGCCCGCCGTCCGCCGCGTCTTGTTGCGCAGTTCTCCGAGCCAGGAACCGATATCCCGCCCGTCGTCGGCCTTGGCGGTCCGGAACCGCGTCGTGGGCGTGTCGATCACCGGGGCGCTACCCACTGCGGCAGCGCCCACCGCTGCTGTGGCGCCGACGAGAGCGACCTCGGGCTCGCCGTAGCCCGCCCGCTTGCGTTCGTCCGGCAGGTAGATCTCGCCGAGGCCGATCTTGTTCTGCAGCCGCTTCATCCATCGCGGCGCCCACCAGCAGTCGTCGCCGAGCATCTTCATGATCGCCGGCACCAGGAACATCCGCACAATCGTCGCGTCCAACAGCAGAGCGATCAGCAGACCGAAGGCGAGGTACTTCATCATCACCAGATCGGAGAACACGAACGCGCCCGCCACTACGGCGAGCACCAGGGCGGCCGCGGTGATCAGCCGGCCGGTGGTGGCGGTGCCGATCCGGATCGCCTCGGTGGTGGACATACCTCGCTCGCGCGCCTCGACCATGCGGGATACCAGGAAGACCTCGTAATCGGTAGACAGGCCATAGATCACCGCGATGATCAACCCGATCATCGGCGCCATCAGTGGCTGGGGCGTGTAGTTCATCACCCCGGATCCGTGGCCTTCGACGAACATCCACGTCAAAACGCCCATCGTCGACCCCAACGTGAGTGCGCTCATCAACGCGGCCTTGATCGGCAGCACCAGCGATCCGAACGCCAGGAACATCAGGATGGTCGTGGTGATGATCAGCAGCAGCACCATCAGCGGCAACTTCGAGAACAGGCTGTGGATGCTGTCCTGCTCCAGTGCCGGTGTGCCACCCGCGAACAACTCCACGCCCCGAGGCGGGGTGATGGATCGCAACTCGCTGATTTTTTTGGCCGCGTCGTTGCGGGTCACCAGACCGTTCTGGATCACCCGGATCGACGGATCCTTGGATGCCCCGTCGAGGTACGGACGTTCCTTCCACATGGCGTCGGGATTGTTGTCGGGATCGGTGAACCCACTGATCTCCATCGCTTTGTTCCGGACCTCGGCGACCTGTTGATCGGTGACCGGTTGGCCGTTATCGCTCTGCAGCACCAGCGTCAGCGGTTCGGTGCGGAAACCGGGGAAGATCTTGTCAAACTCCTCCTGCGCCACGCGAACCGAGTTATTCGGCGGCAGGTACTTCTCGCTGATGCCGCCGAGTGCCAGTTTTCCGAGCGGGATGATCATCAGGATCAGCAGTACGACGATGGGGGCGGCGAACAGCAGGGGCCGCTTCATCACCCGGTTGACCAACTTGCCCCAGAAGCCGCTCTCGACCTCCTCGCGGGTCTTGGTCTTCTGGGTCTTCTCAGCCAGCCAGTCGATGATCTTTCGGGAGACCGGCCAGTTGCGTAGAAACGGCACCCGCAGCAGGGTGCGAACCCCGAGCGCGTCGACGTTCGGGCCGAGGACGGCCAGGATGGCGGCGAGCACGGTGATCGACAGAATCGCGGCCAGCATGACCGAGGCGATGATCGCGTAGGTGATCGACTTGAGGAATCCCTGCGGGAACAGCAGCAGCGGCAGCGATGAGGCGACGATGATGACCGCGGAGAACACCACGGTCCGCCCGGCGGTCATCACGGTGCGTCGGACCGCGACCTCGGTGTCGTAGCCCTCGGCGATCTCTTCTCGGAACCGGCTGACGATGAACAGTCCATAGTCGATCGCGATGCCCAGGCCGATCAGTGTCACGACGGGTTGCGCGAAGAAGTGGACCGGCGCGACGTCGGCGACTAGGCGCATGATGCCCAGTGCACCGAGGATGGACAGGCCGCCGATGATGGCCGGGAGGCTGGCCGCCACCACACCGCCGAAGACGAAGAACAGCAGCACCGCGACCAGGGGGATGGCAGCCACCTCGGCGCGCTGCTGGTCCTCACCGATGGTTCCGGTCAGTTCGCTGGCCAGCGGTTGCAGGCCGGCCTGTTTCACGTCGACGCCGGGGATCGCGAAGCTGGTGGCCACCAACTTGTAGTTGTTCAGGATGGTGTCGTCGTCGTCGCCCTTGAGTTGGATCGACATGAAGGCGTGTTTCTTGCTCGCATCCGCCATGTTCGACAGCATCTCGGGGTTATTGAAGTAGCCGACCGACCGCAGAATCTCGTCGGGGTGGTCTTTCTGGGCCTGGGCGAGGTTGTCGAGGACCTTCTTGCTGAACTCGGGGTCGTCGACGGTCTTGCCGTCCGGCGCGGTATAGATCGCCACGATATGGCCTGAGGTATCACGTCCGTAGGCGCCGTCGGCGAGCAGTGACGCGCGCACCGACTGGCTGCCGTCGTCGTAGAACCCGCTCTGGGTGACGTGCTTGCCCAGGTCCATGCCGAAGATGCCGCCGCCGATACACAGCGTCACCATGAGACCGATGACGATGTACCGGTACCGGTAAACGGTCCGACCCCACCAGGCGAACAAGCGATCTCCTCACTACACATCACATCTGCGGCGGCTTCGCCGTTGGTCCCAGTCCGTCGGTGTCACAGTCTGCCGGTGTCACAGTCTGCCGTTGGTCACAGTCGCGATGTCAGCAGCGCGGACAGCGGCCGGAACGGCTGCAGCCATGCCCCCTGCTCGGGTAGCGAATCGAGGCTGATGCGCGGCAGCGGCTCACGGAAAACACCGGGAATGTCCTCCAAGTCGACAAAATCCAAGGTATCCGACGCTAACGCCCAGCTGGCATGTTCGCGAAATCCGATCACACCGACCGGGGTGCCGCTGCGCGCGATGTCCTCCAACGGCACCCGGAAGGCCTGGCCATCGGCTGACGCGACCAGCAGGTTTGCCAGTCCTTCGCGCTGCCGCAGGGCGATGTGGGCCAGCATGTCGCTGTCGACGTCGCTGTCGTCGTCGACCTTCGGCTTGGCGAAGACGGCGAAGCCGACGTTGCGCAGCGCCTCCACCCAGGGCCGCACGACGTCGGCGCTACCGGCGGCGATATTGGTGAACACCGTCGCCTCGGGTTCCAGCGTCATCCCGGGATACAACTCAGACAGGTCCGCGGTGCGGTTCAGCAGCCACCGGCCCAGGGCGTCGAACCGTGGCCGGTGGGCCGCCGTCGGCCTGCCGCCGAGAATGGAGCCGAGGCCCATGTCGAGGTTGGGCGCGTCCCACACCAGCAGTACCCGCATGGTCGCCGGTTCCTGCTCGACGGCGGGAGGGGCGTCGATGGTCTCGTGGATCAGGGTCATGGTCGTTTCACCCACAGGAGTTCGGTCACCGGGCTGCCCGCGTGACGTGCCTTCATCTCGTACTTCGTGATCGGCCGGTCGGTCGAGATCGGCAGCATCTCGCCGGGGCCGGCCCGGCGCAGCAGGGGCTCGGCGTCGCCGACCTCGGCGATCTGCTGGGCGTAGCCGGCGTGGTCGGTCGCCGCGTGCAGAACGCCGCCGGTGCGCAGCCGATCGGCGATCAGGGCGACGGTCTGGGGCTGCAGGAGCCGCCTCTTGTGGTGCCGGGACTTTGGCCAGGGATCCGGGAAGAAGACCCGCACCCCGGTCAGGGTGCCCGGGCCGATCTGATGCTCGAGAACGTCGACGCCGTCGCCGCGGATCATCCGGATGTTGGCGACGCCCTCGCGGTCGATGGCGCTGAGTAGTTGGGCGAGTCCGCGGCGGTAGACCTCGACGGCGATCACGTCGACATCCGGCTCGGCCTGCGCCATGGCCAACGTCGACGTTCCTGTGCCGCAACCGATCTCGCACACCAGGGGGGCGCTGCGGCCGAACCATTCCGCGGTGTCGAGCCGGGCCGCAGGTTCCGGGCCGCCGCTGCGGGCCAGGGTGCCGAGCCGGGGCCACAGCCGGTCCCAGGCGTCCTGCTGGGTGTCGGTGATGGTCGAGCGCCGGGACCGGAAACTGGTGATCCGCCGATGCGCCGGGGTCTCGGGCGTGCTCAATCCGCCCTGGCGCGAGTGCATTGATCCATGGTGGCCCATGAACTGCGGCGCACCACTACCCAGATACAGATTGATACCCAACAGTTGTCTTTCCACCTGACTCGCGCCCCACCCGAGCGGCTGCCACCATGGCGCGATGCCGCAGCACCCCCATGCCGCACTGCTCGGTGCCGGTGCCGCCGTCCTCGACGATTCGGCCCTGCACCGGCTGACGGCGGATCTGAGCGCACCGGTGCGGGTGGCGGTGACCGGGCGCGCAGGCGCGGGCCGGGGCATGGTGCGGCGGGCCCTGCGGGGTGCCGGTGCGCTGCTCGCTGACCCGGGCGAGCCCTCTGACGTCGACGTCTACGTCTTTGTCGAAACCCTCACCTCGGACGACGTCGCCCTGCTCGCCGGGGTCGACCGGCCGACGGTGGCGGTGCTGAATAAGGCCGATCTCACCTGTTTTCGCGGTGCGGGTCCCGTGGCGGTCGCGGCGGCGCGGTGCCAGGAATTACAGCGCCGCACCGGGGTGCCGACCCGGCCACTGGCAGCCCTGCTGGCGGTCGCAGCCTCGCGCGACACCGCCGGACAGCGATCCCTGATCGACGCGCTGCGCACCGTGGGTGCCGACCCGGCCCGGCTGGCCCCGGGCATGCGGCACCGGCTGCTGGCCGAATTGGACCTGTTCGGTACCGCGATCGCGGCGGCCGCGGTGGGCCGCGGCGCGGATACGCCCGCATTGGCGGCGCTGCTGCACCAGGCCAGCGGCATATCGGCGGTGCTCGAGGAGATCGACCGGGCCGCCGCGCCGATCCGCTACCGCCGACTGATCGGCGCCCTGGCACGCCTGGCTGATGCCGCGGTCGGACCGCGGGGCGCCGGGGTGGCGGAGTTCCTCGCCGGCGATGCCGTTGCGCTGGCCCGGATGGCTGCCGCGCTGGATGTTGTCGGCGCAGCGGCGACGACGGTCGACCCCGCCGGCGCAGCGGCGACGACGGTCGACCCGGCCGGCGCAGCGGCCACGACGGTCGACCCTGTCGGCGGGTGCGCCACGCACCTGCGCCGGGCCGTTCGCTGGCGGCACTACGCGCAGGGTCCGGTCTCCGCCCTGCATCGCCGCTGCGGTACCGATATCTCCCGCGGCGCGCTGCGGCTATGGCTGCAGGCCGGCGGTGTCGTCGAGGCGATGCCATGAGTGAGCACCGGGGCGTCATCCTGGTGATCGGTCCGGCACTGTCCGGCGCGACGAGCGTGGCCAATGCCCTGCGGCAGCGACGCGGTGGGTGCCGCGTCGTCGAATGCCTGGGCCCTGGTGAGCGGCCTGCCGCGGTGGTGTTCGTTGTCTCCGCTGCCGCACCGATGACTCAGTCCCAGATCGCCCTTCTCGACGCCGCGGCGGCGAGCACCGACGCGGTGGTGGCGGCGGTAGCCAAAATCGATGTGCACCGTGGCTGGCCGCAGGTGCTCGAGGAAAACCGGGCGCTGGCGGCGTCGCCTGCGTTGTCCTGGGTGGGCGTCGCAGCCGACCCGCATATCGGGCCATCGAAACTGGAACCGCTTATCGCCGCCTTGGATTCGGCGCTGGCGCGGGACCGGCGATCACCGCGAAATCAATTGCTGCCCAATAAATCTCACGCGCAGAGCCGAATCAGGGATCGCGAGAGGGCAGTAGCTTTCCGCGAATTGCGTGTCGCGCGGGTGCAACTGACCGGCCAGGCTCGCGCGACCTGTGCGTCGATGCGTGCCGACTTGCGCCGCGATGCGGCCGGGCTGAGCCGGCGCGGAGTCGACGAATTCTGCTCCGGTGTGCGCCGCCGATCGGCGCGGGCGGTGGCGGAACTGGACGCGACACTGAGCTGTCTGGTCGACGATCTCGACATCGCCGGGATCGACATCCCCTGGATCGACACCCCAGGGATCGACGGCGCACCGGAATCGTGCCCGGCGCTGGAGACCTACCTGCCACGGTTCGGTCGCGTTCGAGCCGATCGGGTGACCGCCCTGCTCAGTGCCGGCTTCGGGCTGGGTGTGGCATTAACCTTCGGCCGGTTGCTTGCCGATCTGGCACCGGACTGGACCGCGGCGATTACGGCCGCATCACTGCTGGCCGGAATCGGGCTCAGCGGGTGGGTGATCCGAGCCCGCGGGCTCGCCGCCGAGCGTGCCGCGCTGGACCGTTGGGTCACCGAGGTGACCGCGGGCCTGCGGACGGCGATGGAGGAACGGGTGGTGATGCAGGTGCTGGCAGCGGAGACGGCCATGGCTGCGGAGGCCACCGCGGGCCGCAACGCCAGTTGCCGGATCAGGCCCGGGGACGATCGGCCATAATCAGTGATTAACGACGGGCACCGCGCCTGCGTTAATCTGCACTGAACTTAGGCGGGAGATACCGATGACCTCTGCGACCATCCCCGGTCTGGACAGCGCACCGACCACTCACGCAGCTCTGCTTGCCTGGGTTCGAGAGGTCGCCGAACTCACTCAGCCGGATCGCGTCGTGTTCGCCGACGGCTCCGTCGAGGAATATCAGCGGCTCTGTGACCATCTGGTGGCCGCCGGCACCTTCACCGCGCTCGCCGAGGACCCCACCTCGTATCTCGCCCGATCGGCTCCGTCGGATGTCGCGCGGGTGGAATCGCGCACGTTCATCTGCTCGGAGCGCGAGATCGACGCCGGCCCGACCAACAACTGGATGGCGCCCGCCGAGATGCGCGCCACCATGACCGAGTTGTACCGGGGCTGTATGCGTGGACGCACCCTGTACGTGGTGCCGTTCTGCATGGGCCCACTCGGTGCCGACGATCCGAAACTCGGGGTGGAGATCACCGATTCGGAGTACGTCGTGGTCTCGATGCGCACCATGACCCGGATGGGCACGGCGGCGCTCGCGAAAATCGGCGATGACGGGTTCTTCGTCAGGGCGCTTCATTCGCTCGGTGCTCCGCTGGAGTCCGGCGAGGCCGACGTGCCCTGGCCGTGCAACGAGACCAAATACATCAGCCACTTCCCGGAGACCCGCGAGATCTGGAGCTACGGCTCCGGCTACGGCGGAAATGCGTTGCTGGGCAAGAAGTGTTACTCGCTGCGAATCGCCTCGGCGATGGCCCACGACGAGGGCTGGCTGGCCGAGCACATGCTGATCCTCAAGCTGATCTCACCGGAGAACAAGGCGTACTACGTGGTGGCGGCGTTCCCGTCGGCGTGCGGCAAGACCAACCTGGCGATGCTGCAGCCGACCATCCCCGGTTGGCGGGCCGAGACCGTCGGCGATGACATCGCCTGGATGCGGTTCGGTAAGGACGGCCGGCTGTATGCGGTCAACCCGGAGTTCGGCTTCTTCGGGGTGGCGCCGGGAACCAACTGGAGTTCCAACCCGAACGCGATGAAGACGATCGCCGGCGGCAACACGGTTTTCACCAACGTCGCGCTGACCGACGACGGCGGCGTGTGGTGGGAGGGCCTCGAGGGCGAACCGCAGCATCTCGTGGATTGGAAGGGCGGCGACTGGACCCCGGAGTCGGGAACCGCTGCGGCGCATCCGAATTCGCGATACTGCACGCCGATGTCGCAGTGCCCCACGCTGGCACCGGAGTGGGATGACCCGCAGGGCGTGCCGATTTCGGCGATCCTGTTCGGCGGGCGCCGCAAGACCACCGTGCCGTTGGTGACCGAGGCGCGTGACTGGCAGCACGGGGTGTTCATCGGCGCCACGCTGGGCAGCGAGCAGACCGCGGCCGCTGAGGGCACAGTCGGCACGGTGCGCCGTGACCCCATGGCCATGCTGCCGTTCCTCGGCTACAACGCCGGTGACTACTTCCAGCACTGGATCGACCTCGGTAAGAACTCCGATGCGTCGAAGCTGCCCAAAATATTCTTCGTCAACTGGTTCCGCCGCGGTGACGACGGCCGCTTCCTATGGCCGGGATTCGGCGAGAACAGTCGCGTGCTCAAATGGATCATCGAACGCGTCGAGGGAAAGGCAGACGGGGTGTCGACCCCGATCGGTTTCGTGCCCGCCGTCGGCGAGATGGATTTGAGCGGCCTGGACGTTGACGCGGCCGACGTCGCCGAGGCACTACGGGTCGACGCCGACGAGTGGCGCGCGGAACTGCCGCAGATCGAGGAGTGGTTCGCCTTCATCGGTGAGAAGTTGCCCACCGGC
>Ga0209298_10001643_pt1 | contig 14452 bp, 11 predicted proteins | sample S_140806_EF_Meta_FD_187325 | JGI IMG/M metagenome (GOLD analysis project Ga0209298, IMG submission 187325) | Freshwater microbial communities from Lake Simoncouche, Canada to study carbon cycling - S_140806_EF_MetaG (SPAdes) (version 2) | ecosystem: Environmental > Aquatic > Freshwater > Lake ...
GCGATGGCGCTGCGCAGGCTGGAGACGAGCTTGTTGAGGAGGTTGGTGGACTTGGGGGTGTCGAGCAGGGACTGGGCCGCAGCGGGATCGGTGAGGAGGAGGGTGAGCAACTCCTGCATGAGCTCGTGCTTGGGCGCGCGGGTGGCTGCGGTGTAGGGGAGCTTGAGCAGGGTGGTCTGGCGTGGGGTGCGCTCCTTCTGCGCGAAAACACGCTTTTGCAGGGCGGGATCGAGCTGGTCCCAGATGCGGGCGAGTGCTGCGGGGGAGAGGATGCCCTGGCCGTCTTTCAGCAGCGTGGTGAGGGCCTGCTGGGTGACGCCTTGGGTGTCTGCGAGGGTGGGGATGGTTTCGAGTCGGGTGCCTGCGGTGGCGGCGCTGGGTTTCTCGATGTCCTTGAGGCGCTGGCCGAGTTCGGCGACCATGCTTTTGATGTCCTTCTGGAGCGCGGGCGGGGCGTCTTTGAGGAGGTTGCGCAGGATGTTGCCGAGGTCTTTGAGCAAGTCTTTGACCCACTGGACAAAATTAGGGTCAGTATCGACACCTTCGGTGATCTGACCGGTAAAGTGCTTGTCCTGCACGAGCATGCGCAGGAACTCGTTCATCAGGTGCCACTCATCTTTTTCGGCCACCTCTCCCGGCATAGGGGTCTCTGCGGCGGTGGTGGTTTTGTGTTGCGCTGCATAGTAGGACTGCCACACGGCCTGTTTGAGTTTGTCAGGCAGGGCTTTCCACTTCTTGACCAAGGCAGGACGGCCGTATTTCTCGGGGTTCTTGCGGGAGAGTTGCAGGACGAGGGCATGGACGTCCTCTTCGAGGCCGGTGGCGCGCAGGGCGGCGGCGGGGCTCTCGATGTGGGAGAACTTTTGGACCATGAGATCGAGATCGATCAGGCGGGTGATTTTTCCGCCGAGGTCCGCAGCAGCAGTGAAAGAACCATTCAGGTTTTTGCGGGCTACGGGGCCAGTGGCAATGGCGTCGTAGAGGAGGTGGTGCTTTTCAAAGGTCTTTTCGATCAGGGCGAAAAGTTGGCGGGCCCAGCTTTTTTTGGTGGGGTCCTTGATACGGGAAAGAGCGGCGAGCTTGGCGCGGGCGTAGTCGTCGTTCTGCGTGAGTGCCGAGGGTGCGGTGGCGAGTTCGGGCTCGGGGCCTTGGGGGCCGGAGATTGTGGCGGCGGTGCCGTTACTGGGGACACGATTGGAGGCGGAGTCACGCTCGGCAGCGGCGAGGGGGATGTCTGACTTGGATTTGTCTCCGAAGTGGAGAGCGGCGGCGGTGTTGGCGCGGGTGGTGTTCCAGCCGAGTTTGTTTTCGAGCGCTTGGCGTAGCTCGGTGTGGTCCTGGGCACCGGACTGCTGGGCGACGAGGGTGGTGGCGGCTTGCTCGGTGAGTTCTTTGGCCTGCACGGCCTTCTTGATGGCGTCGAAGACTTCCTGGGACGGGGTGCCGGGGATGGAGTCGTCGAGGGCGGCTTGGACGGAGGGTGGGAGGGCTGGTTTGGCGGAACCGGAGCCAGAAGTTTGGACAGGATTGCCGGAATTATCAGAATTTTCTGAGGCCGGAGCCGGAGCAATTGGAGCGGTGGTGCTGCTGAAGCGGAGGGGATTGGCGGCGGACTGTTTTTTGCTGGTGGCGCCGGTGATGCCGAGGGATTGGAGGAGGGCGTCGCGTGCGGTGATCTGGCGGGTGAAGTGGTCGTAGTCCTTGCCTGCCATGTCCGGGTGGGACGTGATGGCTTTGGCGGCTGCTGCGGCTTCGGCATCGGGCATGTGGCGATCGACGAGCCAGTCGGCGATGGATTGCTCGGTGGTGGGGACCTGGGTGGAAGAGCCGGAGCCGGAGTTTTGGACAGGATTAACGGAATTATCAGAATTTTCTGAGGTTACCGGAGTCCCAGACTGTGGAGGAATGCTCCCGCTTGGTGCCGGTTCAGCCCCAGACTGAGCAGGTGCTTGAACTGGGCTTGGGTTGGCATTTGGGCCAGGTCCATCCGCAGGAGTTTGTCCTGCTGCAGGGTTTCCAGATTTGGCGGTGGAGGTGTTAGTTGTGGATGCGGGTTCATTGGAAGAGTCCGGAGCAACCGGGACGGTTGCGCTACTGGGGATGGCGGCGGCGACGGCGGGGAGGGTTTCTTTGAGGGAGGCGAGGTAAGAGGGATCAACGGTGGCGATGCCATCGGGGGTGATGTTGATGACTTTGTGTCCGGTATCTTTGGTGACGTCTTTGATGATGCGGACGGGGACACTGGCAGGGTCGATGTTGCCGTTTTTATCACGCCGGGTCCAGCCTGCGGCATTGAGCTGCTTTTCGGTGGCGTCGAAGAGATCACCCCCACGAGCGGTGGCCAGTGCCAAAGCGGCACGCTGCTGGGTGGCCTGGGTGAACTCGGGGATCTCGACGTTGTTGGCGTCGAGGTGGCGGTGGTTTTGGATGGCGGCTTCGGCAGCGGCCTGGGTTTCTGGCAGGGAAGCGGTGGATGGCTGCTGTCCGTTGGTGATGCTGGTGCCTTGAGCGTCGGAGATGGCTTCGCCTCCGCCTCCGAGGAGTCCGATGGCCACGGAGAGCTCGGGGAGCTGCTGCATGAACTGCGCGATGGCCTTGGTGCCTGCCTGCGGGTCATTTGGATGAGAGGCGACGGCGGCCTGATACTGAGAAAAGAGTTCGTCGGGCAATTCCTCGAGCAGTTCTTTGCCTGCACCTTTGGCGAAGGCGGCACCGAGGAAACCGGCGCGCTGAAGCTGGGAGGTGAACTGTTTCTTGAAGAGTTCCTTGGCCGCTGCGGGCGTGACGAGGAGTTTTTCGAGGCCGTGGGCACCGCCGGCGGTGGTAAGCAGGGCAGTGACAGCGGCGGAGAGGATGGCGGGCTGCTGGGCAGCGGAGAGTGCCTGCTCGTGCGTCAGGGAGGGATCATCCCGGCGGAGGGTGCCGTAGATGTCTGCAAGCTGGGAGCCGTAGGTCTGGATGCCAGCGGCGGCAGCGGTGCCACCGAGGCCGGCGCGGGTGAGGGTCTGGACAGCTTTGACGGCCTGGGCAGGGGTGGAGGACTTGGCCAGTGCCGAGGCGAGGCTGGGCAGGAGGCGGGTGCCGAGGGAGGTGGCTGCGAAGAGTTTGATGCCTGCTTGGGCGATCTTGGCACCGCCTGCGGCGGGAAGGATGGAACCGGCGAGGCGTGGCAGTTGATCAAAGACGCCGCGCGAGATGAAATTCGTGCCGACGGTGCCTTCGAGTTCTTTTTTTGCAGCAATAGCGTCAGCATTGCGGCCAGCCCATTGGGCGTCCTGCATGGCGGTCTCACTGCCGGTGAGGCCGGCGATGAATCCGGAGCCTTGCTGGCGGAGATCATAAATACCCTGAGCGGCGGAACGGGTAACCTGTTTAAGCAGGGAGGTAAAGGGAGAGGCGGCGGTGTCGGCCTTGAGTTTCTCGGAGAACTTGAGGGCCCAGTCCTGCTCTGAGATGTCTTTGGGGCGCTGCTTGGCGTAGGCTTCCCAATCTTTGACCATGACCTTGCCGAAGGTGCCTTCAATTTCTTTCAGGGTATCGAGCACGTTCTGCCCCATGCGCTGGCGGATCTGCGGATAGCGGGCGAGGGCGGCGGCTTTGGCCTCCGGGCTGGCTTTGGCGGACTCCACAGCGGCTTTGTATTTGGCCTCATCGGTGATGGAGGGATTCACCACGATGCCGCCATTGGAAAGGATGCGGGTCTGGCGGGTGTCGGAGTCGTCAGTGAGAGCGTTTTTCCAGGACTTCCATTCTCCGGAGGGAGTTTGCTCTTGGAAGCGACCGAGGACTTTGTCCCAGTCGGTTTCGGCCTCGGCGTCCTCCAGCATCTGCATGGCCTTGGCCTCGGGAATGTTGAGGGCCTCCGCAAGGTTTTTGCGGGCATTGATCCAGAGGTCTCCGATGTCGCCTTTCTTATCCGGGTTGGCTTGATACTCCTGCACCTGCTGCTGAATGCCTGCGTAGGCAGACTGGGCTGCGAGGCGGTGGGAGTCTCCCATGGCGAGGGCGGACTGGCTGCGCTGGGCGATGTCTTTCTGGAGAGCGTCCAGAGCTTCGGGTGGTGGGTTGCCTTGATACTGTTCGTTCAGGGCGGCGAGGCGGGACTGGGATTCCTCATCGAGCGCGGCGAGTTCCTGAGCGGTCTGCTCGTGGCCCGGGGTGAACTGGAGGTGAGTGAGGTCGGCTTTCTTGGCCTCCTCCACCTTGGCTTTCTGCGTGGTTTGCAGAAGCTGGGCGGCTTCGTTGTGGAGGGTGGCTTCATGCTGAAGCTCCTTTTCCTGCGCTTTGAGGGCGGCCCAGTCGGACTGCTGCTGGGACTGGGTGTCTTGCAGGCGAGCCATGACGGCCTCCCGTTGCGCGGCGAGGTCTTTGGGCCAGTGTTCCACGGAGCCGTCTGGTCCCTGATAGGAGACGAGTTCGCCAGCGGGAATACCCTGCTGGCGGCGCTGCTCGGCCTGCTGGGCGAGGGTGTCGAGCTGCTGGGTATGCGCGGCGACCTGCTCATTAAGGCTGGTGGCCTGCTGCTGGAGGGCGGCGGTGCGGGCATCCAGATCGGCGCCGGAGGCTTCGAGGTCTGCTTTCAGTTCCTCGGGGGACATGGCGGCACGGCGGGCACGGACGGTCTCGGTCCATTTGTCCGGGGCATCGCGGCGGAGCTTGAGATCCGCCACACGGACGGCGTGGGCGGCTTTGAGTTTTTGGAGTTCGTCGTCCTTGGAGAGCAGCCCCTGCTGGTTCTGGAGGCGTGAGGCGATGGGTTTTGTCGCATCATTCCCGGCGAGGGTGGCGAGGTCTTCCTCGGTCAGGTCTGCGTCGGGGGACTGGAGGCGTTTGAGGTGCTCTGCGGAGGCCTGGGCCTCGGGGGTGGGGTTGTTGTTCACCACGTCCCACCAACCGGCTTTGTCTGTGGCGCCTGCCTGCTGCTGGTAGTGCGCCTGGAGGGCTGCGAGGGCTTCCTGCTTGGTCTGCGGGATGGCTTTTTCGGCCAGTTTCTTGCGGGCGGTCTCGGTGAGGGGCTTGACGCCAGCGGCTTCATGCTGGGCGATGGTGGAGCCGTGCTCGGCATCGGCGGCGTGGATCTGTGTGTCGAGCTGGGCTCTGCGGGTTTTCTCGGCCTCGGTCTGCTGGCGGGTGGCGAGGTCTTGCTCGGACTCGAGGTAGATGGGGGTGCCATCGACGGGGTTGACGCGGTGCCTGCGCTCCGAGCGGATGGCGGTGGCGCGCTGCTGCTTGGCGGCGAGGGCTGCGGCGGCTTTGTCGGCTGCGGCTTGATCCTTGGCGGCTTTCTCCTGCTCTTTGGCGGCTTGATCGGTGAGTTTCTTGGTGTCCGGGTAGAGATTGCCATCGGCGCCGGTCCATGTGGGGATACCTTGGGAGCGGTAGTGACCTTCGAGGGCGGTCTGCTGCGCTTTCTCGGCCTCACGCTGGGCGGTATGGGCGAGGCTGGCCTGGTGGGAGGGAGAGGACTGGTAGGACTGCTGCTGGCGCACGGCGTGCTCTGCGGCGGCCTGCTGGGCCTCCGGGGAGGAAGTGGGTGAGGCGCTGTTTTGTTCGGCGCGTTGTTGATCGAGTTCGGCCTGGGCGAGGGGATTGTAGGGCATGGGTGGCATGGGAAGGTGTGGGGGTATCCGCACGGTGGGTGCGGCGGGCGTGGGATTTGGACAGGATTAACAGGATTCCAGAATTTCAGGATTAGGAGCCAACGAGATCGGTGGATTTGTTCCAGGTACGGTCTGGATTATTCTTCTTCGGGATTGATGACTTGGGAGAGTTCGTGGGCTTCGGTCTGTGCCTGATTTTTGTTGATGAAGTCGTGAGCCATGCCTTGGCGGGCAAACCAGTTGCCTGCTCCGAGGTAGACTGACTCAGTGCCGATGTCTGAGGAGTTGCTGACGAGGATCTGGACGGAATCGAAGAACTCACCCAAGGCTGTGACGTGCTTAATCACAATGGCATTCTGCTGTTCGGTGGTGAGTCCGGTATTCATGGCATTAGTATTGCAGATGAGACGGCGTTGAGGGCAGCGGCGACTTGGCGGTCTGAAAGGCCTAAATCCTCCATCTTCCTAGCTTCGCAGTGCGCTTGGAGGTCTGTGCGAAACCGAAAGGTCTCTGTGTTGGGGTGGTCCCAATTGCCACAGAGTCGCAGGATGCGGGCAAAGCGCCTGATGGCTGCCTTGCTGGCTTCCAATCGGGCTTTATTTGGAGTGATGGGATGGAGCATGAGAGCCGATGGCTTAGGCCCACTGCCAGGAGGCGGGGACGACGAAGGGAGGACGGAGGCCGAGGAGCTTGGCGCAGGCGGGGTTGAGATCGATGCGGCCGTGGGCGGAGATGCGGTCTTCGACGGTGGCTTCGATGATCTTGTCTCCGACCTTGATGCGGACTGGGCGGTGGGCGGCGGCGGCGACACTGCCCCAGCGGGCGACCATGGCGGTCTTGTGCACGGCGACCATGGGTGTGTGATCTTGCGCGGTGACCTTACCGAACTGGCCGATGCCGTTGTCACCGACGGCGAAGCATTGGAGGTCGGTCTTGCCGGTGAGTTTGCATTTCTTGAATGCGGCGACGTCGGCGGGATCGGCGAAGCTGGAGGCATCGATGGCCTGCCAGCCTGAATCGGTGCTGGCGCGGGCGGCAAGAGCGGCGTGGAGGGCTTCCTGAGACTTGGGGCCCCAGACTTTGTCGATGGAGACTTTGAGGAGCCCCTGCACGACGGCTTTGACGGCAGGCGGGGACTTGATGAGAGCCTCTTGAGATTTGGGGCCCCAGATGTCGTCCTGGGTGACTCCGATGGCTTTTTGGATGGATGTGATCAGGCTCATGGTGGATTTGTCTGGGGGTGGTGCTGTGACATCACGCGTGACATGGGTGTGACAATGGCGTGACTGTCACGGCGATGTCACGGGTCAGAGTCCGATAAGAAAAGAAGCGGGTTTATGCGGATTGTACGGTGTGCGGAACTGTGACTTAGCGAGGTCGTCACGGCGCCGTTTCTCCTTTGCGGCAGCATCGTCTACTCTCTGCTTCTTTGCTGCTTCCACGTCGGCATTACCGGAGGGCATACTAATGACAGATTTGTTGCCTGGCTTGCTCACATAAGAGTCGCTGGGGCTGGAAGATGTGGCATCGACCTCGTCAGGTTCCGTTTCCATAGCACGGCGCTCCATTTCAGCCAAATCTTTCTCAATTGGTGCTGCTGGCTGCGCTGGAGCAGGTTGAGCTGGCTTCGGGGGAGGTGGTGCTGGGGGTGGAGGAGTAGCGTTTACGATAGCGGGCTTAGGAGGTGGAGGTGCCACGCTGGGACGGCCAGCGCGGGCATCCTGGGCGGCACGGAGGGAGGCATTGACTTCGGAAGCTGGCTTGAAGCCTTGGCCGTCGTTGATCATGCCGGGTTTGCGGGCGGCAGGTGCGGGCGCGGGGGCTCCAGGCTGGGGAGGAACGGCTGGGGAAGGAGGTGGCGGCGCGGCATTGGGGGACTGAGGGCGCTGCTGGCGCTGTGCCATGCGAGACGCCGGCGCTGGGGCGGGCTGCGGAGTGAGGGACATCTTGCCAGCGCTGGCGGTGGCCGTGGAAGGCGGGCCGATGGGCGTGGCGGCTTGAGCAGGTGGACGGATGCCACCTGGGGATGGTGCCGGCGCGGGAGCGGCTGGGGTATTTGGAATTTGGGGCGCCGGCGATGGGGCTGCTGCTGGAGCAGGAGCAGGAGCGGCGGGCGGCATGACCATGGAACCTGCGCTGCGACCGGGGATAAGCTGGCTGGCTGGGCGAGGGGCGGCGAAGGCTGCTGTGGCTCCGGTGATGTTGCCTGCTTCATCCATGCTGCGGCCATGCTGGGCGGTGCCTGCATTGAAGGCATTCCGCTTGGCATCAAAGGAACCGTCTGCGCGGGCGGTGAGGATGTTGTCGCGCCGTGTGGGGGTTGCGCCAGGGGAGGCTTGAACCGGGGATGCCTGGCGTGTGGCCATGCGCTGGGAGAAGTCTTCCGGGCTTTCATCTGCGCCCCGCACGCCGCCTTTTTTGATGGTGGGGCGTGAGGCGATGGAGCCGGGGGCGGGAGGGGTGAAGGCCATGGTGGTGGATGGGTTGGAAAGGTTAGGTGCCGCATTCGGCATCGATGAGATCTGCGAGCATTTGGACGGTCCCTAGATTGCGGGCTTCGGCATCAGCGATGTCGATGCCGTATTCTTCCTCCGCCAGCATAACGATCTCCACGCAGTCGAGAGAGTCAAAGCGCAGGTCCTGGATGAAGTGTGTGGTGGGAGTGATTTGCTCCTTGGGCAGACTCCAGCGAAAAGAGATGATCTTTTGAATGGTTTCAAAAGTGCTCATGATGCGGGTTCCTCCGGTGGCGGTGGGCTGCTGAAAGGATTGAAGGTGTGGGCGGGTGGGAACACGATGGGAGGGCGTGGTGCTGGGCTGCTGCTGGTACCGGAGGCTGCTGGATGCAGGGCGAACACGCTGGAGAGCTGCTCGTGCATGGCTGGGGTGAGCACGAGCTGCTCCTCCGCGCTCATGCCGGTGAGGCTGCTGGATACGGTGGTGTGGAGGTCTTTGAGCAGGCGCTGCAGTGCGTGGTATTTGGTGCGGTGGTCTGCAAGTTCGCGATCGGAGAGCGTGGTCGTGTTGAGGATGGAATCCTCATAGGACTTGATCTGGCGGTCGATCTCCGGGCGCACGAGGAGAGTCCACGCCGGGGAATTGGCGAGTTCGAGGGCAAAGGTGCGGGTCTGGGCGGAGGTGAGCATCTAGGGGAGGATGGACGGTTTTATTTTGGCACAGGAATGAAGGAGCAAGGGAATGACTAAAGCCGGAAATTAGATTTGGGGTTCGGGAGGCTGTTCGGCGGGTGGTGTGCCAGCGGAGACGGTGGGCTGTCCTGGTGCGCCGGTGGTGCCGGGTGGGGGGAGGCGGAGGGCGGGATCGATGGCGGCGGTTTTGTTGTCCGCATCCCGTACCTGGAGGGCGCGGAGGGAGTCTGCGACGAGCGGGCCGAGGCGCTGCTCCATGATCTGCTGCGGGGCACCGATGGCCACGAGGTAGTTGTAGAGCATGGTGTAGGCGAGTTGGCCCTGCTGGAGGCGGCCCTGGCGGTCGTAGGTGCTCAGGTTGAGTACGATGTCGAGATCGAGATCCGCGAGGCGGGTGGGATCGATCTCGATCATGCGCTTGCTGGGCCGATCAAAGAATCGAAAGACTTTATTTTTGCCTTCCTGCGTGCTGACGGTGGCGAGAAGGGTCTTGAGCGCGACGCGTAGAATCTTTTCCAGGCAGGGGCGCAGGTGGGAGATGTACTGGTGGAAGAGTTCTTCCCCTGACTCCTGCAGATTGCGGATGCCGGTGGCGAGCTTGGCGGTGTCGAGGCCTGCCATGGCTCCGTCGTTCACATTGGAGACCGCGCTCATGGCCTGCATGGTTTGAAGGACGGTCTGGAGCAGGTCTTTGAGGTTGGCGGATTTGACGTTGGTCAGGTAGACCGAGGTGAGGGCGTCGTTGGCAGTCTTGCCGGACTCCAGGCGGTACATGCCGCCCCAGTTCACCTCAAGGTTGGGATTGTTGCGGCCCTCGATGATGGCGTCTGGCTGGATGAAATCCACGCGGGCGGCGCGGGACTCGGCGAAGAAGGCGCGATTGATGAGGAGGTCGGCCTGATCTTGAAGGGCGTAGAACCGTTCCACATTGCCCTGGCCATGCCAGCGGGCGGTGACGGGATTGATGCGGACGACATGGAGGGGGCGCTTGCCGTCCGGGGTGAGATTGGCGGTGTAGTCGTAGTAAATAGGGACTTTGCCGTCCTGGTCCATGAGGACCATGATGGAACGGAGCACGCCATCGCCGAAAACATCAAACCAGACCCAGCATTCGGCGAGGCCAACGACGGGCTCCACGCGATCGCGCCCAGTGTTTTGGCGGGTGGCTTCTCCCTGCTCGGGGCGGTCGCGGTCGCCGATGGCCTGGCGGGATTCGTTGCTGCCGGAACCGAGCTTGTCCACAAGGGTGCGGACGCGGTTGATTTGCTCCTCGGGGGCGATGCCTCCCCAGGTGTCGCGCAGGTAGCGGTCGGCCATCTCGATGACCTTGCTGTTGTAGCAGTGGATGCAGATGTCGGCGCTTTGGACATCGGCCGCATTGAGCGGGATCATGATGTCGAGATAGTAGATGGGGCGTGCCTCGATCTTGTCTTCGAGGACTTTGACGAGGTCGAGTTTGACCTCTTGGAAGGTGATAACCTCCGGCTGCGGGGTCTGCATGTCACGCTTGAGCACCATGTCCGTGCCGTTTTGCATGACGGGCTGGCCGTTTTCATCCAGCACGGGCTGCTGGGTTTCGGGATCGAGCGTGGGTACCTGGGAGAGGACGAAGAGGTCGGTTTTGTAGATGTAGTCACCGTCCTGCGCGATGAGGGGCTGTCCGGTGGGGTCCACAAGAACCTCACGCATGGACTCGAAGTAGGAGGTGAGCTTGTGGTGACGGGTTTTGACGACCGTCTCCCCTTGGATGAAGGCGAGCTCCACGGCGTTTTCGAGGTCTGCGCCGATGCCGCCGAGGGCGTCGAGCATGTGGTTGGCGTAGGCGTCGACATCGGTGGCGAGGAGGTCCGAGTCTGCGGAGAGGCCTGACACGGCGAAGTAGGGGGAGGTACCGAAGAAGTTTTTGTTCGCCCGGGCGATCTGCTGCCCGACGATGCGGGTGGTGATGGGCAGGTGGAGATTTGTCTCCGCGTAGAGGCCACCGAGCACCCAGCCACGCCACTCCATGCGCTGCTGGTAGATGAGGTGGGAGAGGAAGCGCTTGCCGAAGAAGGACGTGCAGTTGCGCTGCAGCGTGGTCATGGGCGTGGAGGCGTAGGTGGGGGACTCGTAGTCCGCACGGCCCAGCTCTGACTGCAGGGTCTCAAAGCGCTGGCGGCAGTGCTGGATGAGGCGCTGCTCCTGCTCCAGGGTGAGCTTCAGGACGCTGGGAATGATGACCTGGGCCTCATAGCCTGGGGTGGCTGTGGCGTGGGGCAGGGTGGTCTCGAGTTGGTGCGCCTGTGAGTCAGCCATGGGCGCGGTAGGATCACACTGGCGGAAAAAGCAAGGATGAAGGTGGAAGGATGAATGATGAAGGCCGGAGGGTTACTCAAAAAGAATTCGCACATTGTGCGTAAATATCGGTTGCAATCATTCGGACGTTGTGCGATAAATTCAAGGTCAGAGGAAAACAACGAAACAAGCAACAATATGACCACTACCTTCTACGGATTCAGCATTTCAAACGCCAGCCATGAACCAGCCTGGTTTCACAGCAGGGAGGCCGCCGCACGCTTTAATGAAGCATGCGGTGGAGAGTTGGGAGAAATTGAAACGACTAATGCCGCCAATCCCAGCGACGTTCTCGACACTCTTGAAACCCCTTGGACAAAAGAATAAATGACCTTCTCTCAACAATTGCTAAACGAACGCTTTCGCCTTGGTCTTACCCAGGCTGAGGCGGCGGCGATTCTTAAAACCTCTGCCTCTTGGGTAGACAAGGCGGAGCGCAACCAGCGCGCCCCTCACATCCTCATGCAGGAGGGTGCTCTGGCTCGGTTGGCCAAGAGCAAGCCAAAATCAAAATAACCCATTATCCGAGGAGGATTGCCCGGAGGCAAGCGGGACGCTTGCGCTACGGGCTGGGGTGTGCCTATGGGGCTGGGAATGGCGAAATCCCCCCAGCCTGCTGCGGCCAAGCAGCCGGAAGCGTCGCGATGTGAGAGTGCTCGGAAGATCACGGACACACTCGGCGGCGGGGAGGTGCGTCTTTACAACTTGAAAAAACACCCGCTGCCCGATGTGGTGAACACGCCGCCGGAGAAGGCGCTGGCGGAGTGTGACTGCTGGTTGGTTCATTTTCCCAGCCGTCAATGCGTGGCTGTGCCGGGTGGGCGGGCTGAAGGGTTACGTTTGCTAAAAAAACTAGCAGAGGGCAAGGATGAACAGGGATGGCTGCCCCGTCCAGAGGTGAAAAAGGCTCGTGCACGCACAGGCGCGCGTGTGTGTGTGATCGCCGATGGTGACGAGGGTGAAACGCAGGCTGAGGCCAAGCCGAAGGTGAAGAAATTCAGGGGCACGCCGGTGGCGAAGGACATGGACTTTGACAAGGCGATGAAGCACGTTTTCCCCAACGGGCGGATCACGCGGGAGATCGAGAAGCTGCTGGTGGCGGAGGATCCGGTCTTTGACAAGGAGGGCAACGAGGTGGGCTACAAGCCTGCTCATATGGTGCGGAAAGAAGCGGTGAAGCTCATGATCGAGCATGCGCAGGGGCGTGCGGGGGAGAAACCGGCGCCACAGCCGGACAAGAAGAAGGTAACGTATGACGAACTGGAGACCATGATCTTGGGCAGCCAGGCGGCGCGGATGTACTTCAAGCGGCTCATTGAGAAGGCGGAGGCGGTGCCTGTGGTGGTCGGGCCGGTGATGCCGGCGGCGGAGGTGAAAGGGTAAGACCATGGTCCAGCAAATCCAACCAGTGGAAAGCAACCCGCTGCTCGATGGGCTGCACCGGCTGCTCGTGGAAGGCAACCCAGTGGCCTGGCTGGATGGGTACGGGTGGATTGAGACGAAGAAGGTGGACCCACTGACGGGCAGCAAGCTGCGGAGGTTTGAGGCGAACCCTTTGCAGAACCGGCTGGCGGAAGTGACCGACTACATGCTGGCAAACAAGCTGCCGGTGCGCATCCTGATCTACAAGCCACGCCAGAAGGGCAGCAGCACAGGGAGCATGGGCATCGCGGACTGGTTTGTGAAGAAGTTCGGGCACAAGGCCTACCTGTGCGGCAACGAGCTTTCGAACTGCCGGAACCTGTGGGACATTTTGCGGACGTACAACACGCATGACCACTACGACTGGGGTTTTGGTGTGGATGTGCAGGCGAGCAGTGCCAAGTATGGGAATGGTGGCTCATTCCACTGGGCGACGGCCAAGAATGCAGAGTCTGGGCGCTCGGCCACGCTGGGAGCGCTGGTGATGACGGAGATCGCGCGCTGGGCGGAAGATGACGGGGCGGTGCGTGATGCGGGGAAGGTCTTCTCGTCCCTCATGGGTGCGGTGCCACTGGAGCCGAACACCCTGGTGATCGGTGAGACGACGGTGCGCGGCGCCAGCGGGGTGTTCTATGAGCAGTGGCAGCGGGCTAAGACGCTGGAGCAGGTCAAGGATGGCGACTACGAGTACGGAGACTTCGTGAAGGTTTTCATGCCGTGGTACGTCTTTGATGACTCCTCCTTGCCGGTGACGCAGGTGGAGGCGGCGAGGATCATTGACGGGCTGGACTGCCTGAATGAGCGCGAGCGCACGACTGAACTGGAGTTGATGAGGCGCTACCGTTGCACGCCGGGGAACATTAAATATTTCCGCACCCGTCTCAAGGCCTGCGATTATGACCCCGAGGAGCGCGACCGTGAGGAGCCGACGACCGAGGAGAGCGGATTCTTTGCGGCCGCCGCCTGCTTTTTCAACAAGGGGAACCTGGCACGGATGCGTGCGGAGGCGGAGCTGGCACAACGTGACAACCAGCTCGGGGTGCTGGAGTGGGACCATGCGGAGCGCAAGAGTGGCGCTGCCTGGGTGCCTGCGATGGTGGAGGATCAGCCGCTGTGGATGCTGAATGAGCGGCCCCAGATCGGGCGGCGGTACATCGTGGGTGCAGATAATTCCAAGGGCATCGCGGTGGTGAAAGGCGAAAAAGAAACCGACTGCCATGCGGTGACCGTGGTGCGTGATGGGTACCTGTGCAAAGACAGCGGCTCATGGATCAGGCCCAAGGTGGTGGCCACGCTGGTGCCGAAGTGCCGGATCGAGATCGACATGCTGGCCGAAGAAATCGCCAAAATGGCGAAGTTTTACGGGGACTGCCTGGTCGTGCCGGAGGCAAACAACGACGCGGGCCTGATCATGTGCCTGCGCAAGCTCAAGGTGCGCGTGTGGGAGCGGGAGAAGCCTGCGACCGACAAGGAAGACCAGAAGCCCATGGGCAAGCTGGGCATCTGGACCAGTGATGACGGCATGGGGCAGGGGACACGATCGTCCCTGCTGGCCGAGTTGCGCAGTGCGGTGCGCAAGATGATGATGGACGGCGAGGGGCTGGAGATACCCTTCCTGCACATCCTGGATGAGATGGAGCACTTTGCGGTGAACACGAACACGGGCAGGGCCGAGGCGCTGGCGGGCTGGCATGACGACTTTGTGTTTTCGACGGGCTTTGCCTTTTTCCTGCGTGGGCGCGGGACGATCATGCAAGCGCCGGCGATGAGTGCGGTGATGCCGCCGGACGTGCAGGAGATGATGCGGCAGATGCAGCGGCAGATGGGGCCGAAGGGCGGCGGGCAGTACCGCGTGTGACGTGATGCGATAAAACCCGCTTGCTTTTTTTGAAGGTGTGATCCTACCGCCCCTTCATGACTGAGGATTCCTCCCAGACTATCGCTCCC
>Ga0209298_10001648_pt1 | contig 14417 bp, 9 predicted proteins | sample S_140806_EF_Meta_FD_187325 | JGI IMG/M metagenome (GOLD analysis project Ga0209298, IMG submission 187325) | Freshwater microbial communities from Lake Simoncouche, Canada to study carbon cycling - S_140806_EF_MetaG (SPAdes) (version 2) | ecosystem: Environmental > Aquatic > Freshwater > Lake ...
GGCTTTGTCGAAGGCGGCCTAACTTCGTCCGCGGCTGGCTTGTCCACGGAAATCAACAATGCGCTCGGTGCAAACATCGTCCCAGCGTTTGACACCGCATTGGTACGTTCGAGTAACAACTCCAACAACACACTGCGCCTCGCTGGGTTTCTAGGTGAACTCCAAGGCGAAGATGACGACAATGCCTCCAACGGTTTGTTTGCAGTTGTCCTCGCTGACTTCCCAACCATCGACTTGGCCCAACTCGTAGGTGGCAATGCCAAGCCGGTGACCAAGTTTGTTGGCTTTGTTGCTCTCGACACGAATGCACAACAAGGCTACATCGCAGCGGGCTTTGGCAACAAGGGCAAGCTCAAGTGGAACATCGTTCCACCTGTGAACTAGTCCCCATCCCCTTAAACGGGTAAAGAAAACGCTCCCCAGTGCTCCGCACCGGGGAGCGTTTTTTATTTCTTACCGCTACGTATCCGCTCTACATGCGGCGCAAGCACATCGGCGAGGATTGCATACCCAGCCTTGTTCGGATGCAGACCATCCGAGAACAGCTCCTTCCGAAGCTCTCCACTACGCGTTAGAAACGCATTTCCCGCATCGAAGACATCGATGTAATCTCGTGGATGCAGCCGCGTTTGCAGCCGGTAGTTGACGTGGTCCGGGGAGACCTTTAGACGACTGGCATCCGCGCGCGGGAGAATTCCAAGCACTAAAATCTGCGTCTTTGGCAGCTGGCGGTGGACTTCCTGGCAGATCGCATCGATGCCATCCACGACCTCATCCACGGTGTTTAGCCCGAGATTATTGGTCCCGATAGCAATGACAACAACCCGCGGCGTAGTCCCTTTGAGTTCCCCATGTTGTAGCCGCCACAACACATTCTCGGTACGGTCCCAGCCAAATCCAGCATTTAATGTCTGCTGCCCAAATGCTTTTGTCCAGCTATCCTCACCGCGGATAATCGGCGCAAGGGGCACACCCGCCCAGTAGTGCATGATTGAATCCCCAATAACGATGACATCCGGGTTTACTTGCTTCTTTACACGGAGCAACTGCGCGTGCCGCGTTGGCCAGTCGTAAACAGCCTTATCGCGGTTATGCGGAACAGGCGTGGTTGTCACTTGCCGTTTCGGTTGCACTTCCGGCTGATAAGTCAAAACATTCATCGCGACACCAGATTCCACCGTCACGGTTCCACTGGAATCACCCTTGCCACCGCGAGCCCACGGCACGACGTAGACATCTGTGACCAGCCAGATATCATCGCTTGCCTTGATACCATTCGGTACCCCTACCCGGTATTTGTTCGCACTGTCGGCAGAGCCAGTCATGCCATCATGAACATCCACGCTCACTACTTTCCCACCAACTTCCAGCGCAACCTTTCGGATGGACAGTGCATCCGCGCCGCCCGTGTACTGGAAGCGGACATCGATTAAGCTCCCAACCGCATGTGATGCAAGCTTGTAGCGAAGCTGCTTGCCCGTTGCATAGCCGCTGTCCGGTGTCCATTTACCAACAACCTGTACGCCGCCTGTTTTACGTGTCTGCTGGGAAAGTGGTTCATCCCAGAAGTTAATTCCCACCGCACGCAAGCGTGCTTTGTGGACATTTAGGCGTGCTACAAAATCGGTAAATACTGGCTTTTCCCGGCCTGACCAGCCCACTTCAGCAATGGCACACAAACGTGGAAAGCCCTGGAGTTCATAGAGCTCACGGTTAGTCGTAAAGATCGACCATAGATTGCCCTGAAGGCCGAGGACATATTGACTTTGCTCGGTTGTGAGTTCGGCAGGAATCGGCTCGTAGTCGTAAACATCCTCCAATGTCTCACGCCCCGGCCAGTGCGGAGGCTCACTGCTCGAATAGCTCTGACCATGGTCAAGGTACAGTGGCTTGTTCGGGGACATCACCGCGTAGTGACCGCTCTTCGCTGCCGCGACACCGCCTATAGTTCCCCGCCAGCTGGTCACAGCCGCCGTTGGGGACAATCCACCTTCGATAATCTCATCCCAGCCGATCAGCCTGCGGTTGTTTGCTATGAGCTGCTTCTCGATGCGCTGCATAAACATCGCTTGCAGCGCGTGGTAATCCTTGACCCCCCGGCGTTCGGGATGCGCACAGTCTTTACACTTCGCCCAGACGGCATCATCCACTTCATCCCCGCCAACATGAATAAATGTGCCAGGAAAGAGCTTCATCGTCTCATCAAGGACATCAGAAATGAACTTGTACGTCGTCTCCTTACTTGGACACATCACATCCGCGCCTTTGAGGGTTGGAAACTCCTGACGAGTATGCGGAAAGTTGTAGAAGAAGGCCGTTTCACCCACTTGATTTGGATCACAGGCAAGGAGCTCTGGGTACGCGGCGACCGCTGCCTGGGAATGCCCGGGCATTTCGATTTCTGGCACCACTTCGATATGCCGTGACTTTGCGTATGCGACGACTTCACGGACATCCGATTGCGTGTAAAACCCGCCGTAACGCCCAATCGGAGGTTGTTCCCGCCACGCCGCCTGGCTTGTTAGCCGTGGATACTTCTTGATCTCGAGCCGCCAGCCATGACTATCGACGATATGCCAGTGAAAGACGTTGAGCTTGTGCATCGCCATGTAGTCCAGCCACTTGAAAATGTCTTCTTTGGGCTGAAAATGCCGGCTGGAATCAAGCATAAAGCCACGCCACGGGAAGCGAGGGGCATCGGTGATAACCATGCCCGCCAAGGTACTCCGACGCTTGAGATGCACTTTGCCGATAGCGGGTTCGGTCAGCAGCTGGAGAAGGGTTTGTGTTCCATAAAAGGCTCCTGACTCCGTGGATGCCCGCAGCATGATTCCATTTACGTTGACATCGATGCGATACGCATCCGGAGCAAGCCCAGACAACCTTTCGTAACGAATACCCAGTGGGGGTACAGTTGCAACATGCTTAGCTGGCGCGATGTTTTGCAGCTGCCTTGAAAGGTATGCCGCCGCCGCCGGGAGTGGACCTCCCTGAATATCCGGAGCGCCGCTGACATCGACTTTCTCCGATGTCGTCGAAATGCTTTGCGGGCGAGGGATAAGGCCAAGCTTTTGCACATCGGACTGGGCTTGCGCGGAGTGAATGGTCACGAAAATGGCGATGACTGCGAGGAAGAGCCGGTAGGTCATGGCGACATTAACACATAGGTTTGCCCACCTCGACGACTTATTGATGAAACTCATCGCACTCCCCCCTTCACATTCGCTTCACTTTGCTTGGCCACAATGATGCATGCTTACGCACACAATCACACCTTTCGTCTACGCGGCAGCCATCGTTTTCCAGCAGGCAGCAACACCTCCACCGTTTCACACACGAGAGGCGATGCACGAGATTCGTATTGAGCTGACGAAAGCCCAGTGGGATGCGATGCAGCCGGAGCGCACGGGCGGGATGGACAGTGAATATCCAGAGGAGCGTGTAAAAGTTACCATTGATGGTCGTGACCTCGATGTTGCTATCCGGTTCAAGGGCAATGCCAGCTACCGCTCAAGCCAAGCAAGCTTTAAGCGCCCATTCAAAATCGATGTCAACAAGTTCATCAAGACGCAAACGGTGAATGGCGAAACGACCATTAACCTCAGCAATAACGCGATGGACCCATCTGGAATCCGGGAGGCGATTGCCTACACCGTCTTCCGAAAGCTTGGCGTGGTCTGCAGCCGCACGGCCTTTGCGAAGGTCACGCTCAACATCCCGGGGACAGCAGAAAATAAAGTTCTTGGTCTCTATACATCATCGGAGCAGCTCGACACCGACTTTTTGAAAACTGCCTACGGAACAGTGCCAACCCTTGTCCTAAAGCCGGAAGGTGCGCATAACATGCCGTACGGGGATGACTGGGCGCCCTACGAGAAAACCTACGATTCGAAGGGGAAGCCATCGGATGCTGACAAACTGCACTTCATGACCTTTACGAAGTTTGTACACGAGGCATCGGATACAGAATTTGTAGCAAAGCTTGGGACCTATCTGGACATACCGCAGTTCGCCAAATTCCTTGCTGGAACCGTTGTTACGGGCAGCCTTGACACCATCCTGATGATGGGGCACAACTTTTACATCGTCCGTAACCCGAAATCTGGAAAATATGAGTTCCTCCCGTGGGATCTCGATTTGGCATTTGGCGGCTTTCCGGGGGCTGGAATCGATGCTACGCAGCTGTCGATTGAAAAGCCGGTTGGCGACCGTGAGATTTTGATTAAGCGGTTTCTCGCAGTGCCGACTGCAAAGGCAAGCTATCTAGCGGCGTGTAAAGCAGCCGTTACGATTCTTGAAGGCATCTCCTCAGACATCGACCTCTTGACGGAACGTGTCGCCCCTGTCAAGAAGCTTGAAGAAATTACACAAGGTCCCGGTGGTCCGGGACGTCCAGATGGTCCGGGTGGCTTCTCAGCACCGGTTGCTGCTTCGGCAACCAAGGATGCCATCTTCGTTGTGAGCGGCAACCGCATCCTGAAGTTCTCAGCCAATGGCCTCACCCTTGAAAGTAGCGCGCAGCTGCCAGCAACGGAGGGTGATGGAATTCTTGGCGGCCCTGGCGGGCCTTTCCGTGGTCCGGGTGGCCCTGGCGGTTTTGGGAGAAGTGTCAACCTGAATGATTTCATTAAGCAGCGGATTGAACAGGTCACGCTGCAGCTAAGTGGTAAATCAGCCGGAGTTACACCCCGGAGCATGGGACCCGGTGGTTCCGGACGACCCTAACATTGCCACTGTGCTGCACAAAAAAACCACTCCCCGAATCGCGCCAAGCGTGCAGCTGTAAACAACGATGGGTTTAGAGAAATCAGCACTGGTGTCTGCAAAGGTGTCCCAGGAATGCCAACAATCAAGATAATCATGATGCGCAATTGTCTGAATGCCTGCATTTTTAGCCTTATCAACACGCTCAAAGATTCCGATACAAAACGCATCAGACACTGCTCAGAGTGGCATGATACAAAGCCGCTAGGTTCGATCCCATGGGGGATGCTGGATGCTGGTCCCGGGGGACCACAACACTAAATGACATCACTAGAAGCAAGCGCAACACATGTCAGAAGCGGCACTGAGCTAAAGTTCATCGTCGATGAAGCCAAGGTGAATGCACTCCTTGGAAAGCTGGCGGCGACGCTTGGTCCGGACACCTACGGTGGCGGGGATGGCACCTATTCGGTAGCAAGCCTCTACCTCGACACCCCTGAACTGGCATCGTTTACCCGGGAGCTCCCAGGAAAGTGGCGCCTCCGGCGCTACGGTTCAGACGATGTCATCCATGTGGAATACAAAGCAAAGCCATCATCAGGGCAGGTTGTGAAGCACCGTTCCACAGTCCCTGCAGCGGACATCCACATGCTTGGTTCCAAGCCCAAACCCAAGTGGTTCGCAAGGGATCTCATCGCGAATGCGCTGATGCCAACGCAGCTGGTCTCGTACACACGTCGGGCGTATATGGGAATTGTAGATGGTATTGACCTCCGGGTTACCCTCGACCACGATGTCTGTGCGATGCCAGTCGATGCATTCATCATTCCGTTCCACTTAGATATGGCAAAACCCATTGTCGCTGGGCGGGTCCTCGAAGTAAAGTTTATGGATGCACCTCCTACAGGATTTCTGGCTGAACTCACAGAGCTTGGGCTGGAGCATTTGTCGTTTTCGAAATACAGGATGGCGATGATTTGCGCGGGTCACTAGTCGCTGACACCGCCAAAAAACATGTTGGTGCTCTTGTTTGCTTGGTAGCCCTTGAAGCCATCGGCGCCGGTGTATCCGTCCTGACGCCGCTGCCCTTACAGGCAGCCATCGATTCCATCAACGGAAAATCAAAATCGCTCAGCTTCTTGCCGGCATCCTGGACACACAGCCTCCTGACACTCGCCATCGCAAGTGTCGGCTTCGCCGTCATCCAGCAAGTAATCAATATGGCCAGCAGCATCGTCGCCACGCGCACGGGACAAAACGTCACCGTCGAGCTGCGTGGACAGTGCTTTGATGCGGCACAAAAGCGTTCGATTGCAAGCCACCTGACATCTGGAACCGCGGATGCCCTCTACCGCATCCAAACCGACACCCAGGCACTTGAGTGGATTCTCCTTGAAGGTGCGCTGCCCGTGCTGACGGCAACGCTGTCCATCATCGCGATGACCGCAGCGCTACTAACCCTCAATCTGCAGCTCGCGCTTATCGCCCTGGTTCTTGGACCAATCCTTGTTGTGATCGGACGAACGACGCGCCCAGCGCTCAAATCCACTGCACGCGCAGCCAAGCAACAAGAAAGTCAGGCCCTTGGCATCATCGAAAATGCACTCTCAGGCCTGCAAACTGTCAAGGCGTACAACCTACGGAGCTATACCCTGGCACGGTATACAAAAATTGCTGAAAGTGCGGTTGCGCGCCGTATACGGATTGCCTGGCTTGATAGCAGCCTTGGGGCTGCAGTCCAGGTGCTCTGCGCGATTGGGCTTGCGGGAGCACTGTACATCGGCGCGGATGCCGCAGCGCACGGAACCCTCTCGCCAGGTCAGGTCATCCTTGGCATCCACTACCTAGGCCAAATCTACACGCCCATTCGCACCATCGGCAAGAAATGGGCAAGCCTACAAACCCAGCTCGTCAGCCTCGAACGGATTGACTTTCTCCTGCAAACGGACACCGATGTCCCTGTCCCCATCAACCCACATGCAGTGCCCACAGACATCACTGAGATTTCCCTCACAAATGTCAGCTTTGCCTATGATGAAGCGCATCCGATTTTGCAGAATGTCAACATCACGATATGCAAAGGCGATGTAATTGCGCTCACGGGCCCAACAGGCATCGGAAAATCCACCCTTATCGGACTGCTGCTGCGCCTCATTGATCCCGTTTCGGGAAATGTAGACATTAATGGCATCCCAGCCACGCAGCTCAATCCAGAAGACCTTCGCAATCTTTACGCAACGGTCCTCCAAGAAACAGTCCTTTTCCCTGGCACGATTCGGGAGAACCTTCTCCTTGCACGGCCAGGTGCGACGGTGGATGAAATCGAAACTGCAGTCGATGCCGCAGCACTGCGGGCGGCAATCACCATCTTTCCAGATGGCCTCGATACCGTTGTTGGTGAACGCGGGGCAAAGTTGTCCGGCGGTGAACGCCAACGCGTTGGGCTTGCGCGTGCATTCCTGCGAGATGCGCCAGTTCTGCTCCTGGATGAGCCGACAAGCGCATTGGATCCGGAGACGGAGGTGGGCGTTCTGGTTGCTCTGAAGCGCTTGATGGTTGGTCGGACGGTGCTTATGGTCACGCATCGGGATGCCCCACTACGCCTCGCGGACAAAATCTACCGTCTAGAACAGGGACAACTGATGCAAGTGAACACGTGTGATGTCCCAGTAAGTGGTCTAGCAACAGAAAACGCCATTCGGCAGATTTAGCGATGCAATACCCCATCTAACGCACCAAAGACGATAATTCCTCACATCGCCTTCATAATCATCACCCACAATGAGACAACTATGAAGATTTTGTGCATTGAGGACGATGAAAACATCGCAGAGATTGTCAAGCTCGGCCTTGAATCAGCAGGTTGGACGGTCGAAATAGCATCCAGCGGCACCGAAGGCATTGAGCTCGCCCGCGAAGGTGGCTGGGGCCTCTTGGTCGTGGATGGCATGCTCCCTGGCTTGGACGGCATCGAAATCTGCAAACGCCTCCGCTCAGGGCGCGACCGTACACCGATCCTGATGCTAACTGCACGCGACACCGTTAAGGATGAAGTTCGTGGTCTCGAGGCCGGCGCGGATGATTACCTTACAAAACCATTTTCGATGGAAGTGCTCCTCGCACGCTGCCGGGTTTTGCTCCGCCGGGATGCACGTGAAAAGTCCCGCTACATCCACGTCGACGACCTTGAAATCGATACGGTCAACCACACGGTCAAGCGCGATGGTATCGACCTACAGCTGACCCAACGCGAATTCGGCGTCTTCGAAGCGTTGCTTCTGCGCGAAGGAACTGTCATCAGCCGCGAACAGCTACGTCTTCGTGTCTGGAATGATGATGCTGCGGTTGGTTCCAATGTCGTAGATGTCTATGTCAAGCAGCTGCGCAGCAAACTGGATGATACGCGGGAACCTCGCCTCATTCGCACGGTGTATGGAGCCGGTTATATACTGGAGCGGCACGCAAAAGCCTAAACATAAATGACTGTCCGCGCAAAACTTACTCTGCTGAATGTAGCGGTCCTCTTCCTGATTTTAATCGGTATGGGGATGGCCCTTCGTGGCCGCATTTACATCAGCATGATGAACACGCTCGACCGAGAGCTTGCATCGCGTGCATCACAGCTAACACAGCCCCGCGGTGGACGCCCTCGAGGTCCGGGCGGACCACCGGGCGGATTGGGCGACATGATGCTCGGCCAACAACAAGAGCGCAACCAAGATCCAAATCAGCCAGGAAATGATAATCGTGTAAATCGGGATCCAAATCCAAACGATGACCCGAACCGGGATCGTCGCGACTTTGGACCGCCCTTTGATGGCTTTGGACGGCCACCGATTCCACCGAATATGCCGCTCTACAATCTGGATGGCACGCGTATGACCGACAGGCAACCTCCCGTCGCCGATGCGCGTCTCGTCATCCAAACTGCAAAGACGCGCCAAGAATCCTATGTAACCGCTGGAAATCAACGCATATACACTCGGCCAATACGGTTTCGTGATATGGATCTCGTGTTCCAGGCAGGGACAAGTACCCGCGGCCTCCATGATGACCTTGCGACCATCACCCGTGAAATGTTGGTCCTATCGCCGATCGCGCTTCTCGCAGCGACCATCGCGGGGATGTTCCTTACTAGGAGGATGCTAAGCCCCGTAGATGCGATTAGTCGTAAGGCAGAAACGATACAGGCAGACAATCTCTCCGACCGCCTTCCTGTCAACGGCACGGATGAGTTCGGCAAGCTCTCACAAACCATTAACAACATGCTCTCAAGGCTTGAGACGCAGTTTGAGCAACAGCGGCGCTTTGTCGGGGATGCATCTCATGAGCTGCGAAGCCCACTCACAGTCATAAAGGGTGCTGCCGAGCTTGGCATCGTCGATGACAATGCGACCGACCGCAGTCGAGATTACTTCAGGCGTATCAACCAAGCCGCCGACCGCACCACACGCCTCGTCGAAAAAATGCTCTTTCTTGCACGCTCAGACAACGGAGTATTGGTCGCAAACCGCCATGAAACCGATATCGCAGAGCTGATACAAGGTGCTGTTGATGAAGTTGGCGCATCGTTTACATCGCATCCCGCAGTGGATTACCACTTTCAAGTGCAGATCTTACACATTGATGGCGAGCTTATGCACAGGGCTCTCTGCAATCTGATCAGCAATGCGTATCGCCATACGCCCGAATCCGGAATGGTAACTATTTCAGTGAGTCAAACCGCCATCTGTGTTCAGGACAACGGCTATGGCATCCCGGAATCACACCTTCCGCATGTGCAGGAGCGCTTTTACCGGGTGGATGCCAGCCGGTCACGGAAAGCGGGCGGCACCGGCTTAGGGCTGTCCATTGTGCAGAGCATCGCAGCCGCTCACGGCGGGGATGTCAGCATTGACAGTATCGAAGGAGCTGGTACAACTGTCACCTTGACCTTCACTCCATGATGTTGTTTCGCTAAATAGCCCGCGCGCCTGCTTTGCCGGCATCTACGACAAACGATGCACGCTTTGTAACGACACCGCCCTCTGTTGCAACCTGATCGACAACCATAAAATCCGATGTCCACTGCGTTGGCGTGACGCGGCACCGGACATAGCCACGCTGTTGATTATGGAACTTCACAAATGGGTTCTCGCGCAGCAAATCATCAAGAATCCTGGGCTTGTCAACGCCATTCCCGCCGCTGGTAATGCTCGTTCCGACAAACTCTGTTGCAACCACCGGCAGCTCAGGTTTACGGTCATCCACCCGGATGTCATTGACCCAGTTGGTATGGATGTCTCCCGTGAGAACGACGGTGTTACGGATACGGTTGTCCTGAATGAACTTGGCGAGAGCCATCCGTTCGCCCGCGTAGCCCGGCCACTGGTCCATGGAATACTTCTGCTCAGGGCCCATCGAGCGGTCAACCATCCCCATCATCACCTGCTGCGCAAGCACATTCCATGTCCCTGTTGATGCCTTTAGCCCCTGTTCAAGCCACTCTCGCTGGGTCTGTCCAAGCATGGTTTGCTTGGGTGACAGGGTCGCATCATTCATGGGCGCAAGTCCATCCCCATTTGGCTGGTCTGCGCGGTATTGACGTGTATCAAGTACGAGGAGCTCAGCAAGGTTTCCAAATTTAGCCTTGCGGTAAAGCAGCATGTCGGGTCCGCGTGGGATGGATGTCTTCCGTAGAGGCATCATTTCATAGTAGACCTGATACGCATTTGCGCGGTGAATCAGAAATTCAGGCGTCTCGATTCCCTTGCGCTCGGAAATGTCCCCTGCATAATTGTTTTCAACCTCATGGTCATCCCACGTCACAAACCAAGGGCAGCGGGCATGCGCAGCCTGCAACAGCGGATCCATCCGGTATTGGTTGTAACGAATACGATAGTCGGTGACATTGAACAGCTTCGCATTGGTATGGCGGCGTGGACGGTTTTCTGCGGCTGCGTATTCGTAAATGTAATCGCCGAGGTGAAACACGATGTCATTGTCATCGGCGGCAAGCTGCTTGTAAGCGGTGAAATAGCCAGTTTCCAAATGTTGGCAGCTGGCAAAGGCAAAGTTGAAAGCTGACTTCTGGGCATTGTCGACTGGCAGGGTACGCGTGCGTCCAACCGGGCTTGTCGCATCCCCAGCGTGGAAGCGATACCAGTACCAGGTATCGGGTGATAAGCCATCCACTTCGACATGCACACTATGACCCAGCAAACGGCTCGCCCGTGATTTGCCGCTCTTCAAAATAGTCGTAAAGCTATCCGATGCTGCGATTTCCCAAGTGACATCGATATCTGCTGGGGGCATCCCGCCATCCGGGTCGAGCGGATGCAGGGCAAGCTTAGTCCAGAGCACAACGCTGTTTGCATCCGGGTCGCCACTCGCTACGCCAAGTGTAAATGGGCTATCCGCAAAGCGAGGATTGGAAATGGCAAATCCGCTGCCTTCAGTAATCAGTGGGAGGCTTGCAATTGTCGCAAGAAACAGGCGTCTATTCACTTTGTCTACTCTCCAGCATTCAGTGCACGTACGCCGGTATCCGGGTTGTTTGTGATCACACCATCCACACCGTGGTGTTTTATAAACCGCTGCAACGCATCTATTTCATCGTTGAACGTCCAAACAAACATTTTCAAACCATGGGAATGCATTTTCTTAAGCACAGCCAGTCCTTCAGAATTCGGCTTACCACCCACTTCGATTGCGCTGCGATGTGGGTTGATTCCAGCTGCCCATACCGCGACCGTATCGACTTTTTCCATACTTGGCAGCTCGCTAGTCAGCCACATTACTGACAGATGACAACCGTGATCATAGATTAAGCCGCGTAAGTGGGCTTCCTCAAACGACTGGATGATGTAGCCGCTGGCGGGCGTGTCGACATTGTGGCGGGCAAGTGTGTCCAGAAGAACCACCTCGAGTGGCTTGCCATGGAGCGCATGCCATGCAGGGTCTTTCGTCTCGATCAGCAGTGCAGTCCGGCGGGATAGGACTTTATTCAACTGCTGGATCAACAGAATCAACTCATCGAGGGTTGCGATCTGATACCCCTGCATGGCCTCCCGTTCGCCAGCTTTCACACGACCAAAGACGCTTAGTTGCTTGAGTTCAGCGACCGTAAAGTCAATCGTGTACCAGTGGCCATCTGGGCGGCAGCGGTCTGGGAAGACTGTCGCAACATCGGTCATGGTCTCAAGCACCAAATCATGCAGGCAAACCAGCACGTTGTCAAGGGTGAGAATGACATCCGTTTCGATGTAATCTGCCCCTTGTGCATGCGCCAACGCATACGCCTCCAGGGTATGTTCTGGAAGGGTGGCGCTTGCTCCGCGGTGCGCGACAACGGAGCACGGCCCATTCTGTTGGATGAGAGTCAACATCTGATTTTCATCTTTTTGCATTGCAAACAACTCAAAAACCTGAGGCTAGTTTTTATATGCCTTTGGCGAGAGAGCTCTCCCTGCGGCGATGGCTGCAAACCATTCCGCGGAACGCTCCGTAAATGGAAGCTGCATATCTTCAGTCGCAAGATTGTTGTGCGGGCTATCCATCATCGGGGCAACCTCTTTTGGTCCGCGCAGCTGATTAAACATCGTCCAAATCCCATTCGGCGGCGTTACCGTATCGATAAATCCCATCGAAACCAACGACTTTGCCTTAATACGCGGCGCAAAGTTAATGCCATCCACGTACGGAGCAACCGCCATCGCCTTTGGGCTGTTCGCTCGGAATGATGGGTAGCCTTGCTGATGTCCATGCTGGACACCATTGAGATCATTCCCGGCAGGAACGTGGACAATCATGTGGGTAACGGCATCGTGCAGACCAGCGACCGCAATACTTTGCTGGCCCCCCATACTCGTTCCCGTCACGATGATTGTCTTGCCATCCCAGTCTGGCTGTTGCATAAGATAGTCGACCGCGCGTACCCCCCGGAGGTACATTTCGACAAAGTAGTTTGTGTTGCGGTCTTCCTGGTTGATGTCCGAATAGTTCTTCAACGCCTTGGGGAGGTTGTCGTAGTAGCTCTGTGGCTCGGTTGGAAGGACGTTATGCGGCTCGATATTAAGGACGACAAAGCCTTGCGACGCCCGATCGGTGACCCAGTCACTCCAGAGGCGAAACGGCGGGGATGCCCAGAGTAAGACGAGTACAGCAGGATACTTACCCGGCTTGGATGGCTTTGCAAGTTGACCGTGGACCTTGGTGCCATTAATGTGATCCAGCTGGATGAGCGCGTAGTCCACGCCCTGACGGTTACTTGGACCGGACGTGACCTTTGCGTTCATCGGGAGCGCGCGCAGCTTGGACTTCATTCCATCCCAAAACGCATCAAAATCTCCCGGCCGTGCGTGGACTGGGCGCAGCTTCTCTGGCGCAACCGCTGCGCCAAACTGCTTGACCTTGCCACCAGCCTGCTGTAAATCTAACATCAGCATGACCGGTTTCGTAGCCGTATAAGCAATCTCAGCCGGGTTACCCGGACCAATCACGACATCGCCAGATTGAAGCACCACGCTGTTATTTGCTTTGAGGGTGTAACGAACCACCGTCGGGGTCGTCCAGCGGTCAACGACAATCTTCCAGCGGACCGTTTCGCCACTGCGGTAAATCCCGGATGCTTTTTGAGGCGTTACGGTAAGCTGCGTGTCCTCTGCATACACTGCCGATACTGAAAGCATCAATGTGGCCATCCCCGCCAAAAATCCCGGCTGCTTCATTTGCGAACTCTCCCATAAATCAGGAAAACCCCCTTCAGATCTCTCCGAAGGGGGCATCCCGCTTGTTGCTTAGACCAACTTCCAGCCTTCACGGTAGGTTGGCTTGATCAGTTCCTCGATGCTTGCCTTCTCATTTGAAAAGTCGCCAATGTTCTTGACGCGCATCTTCTTGGCATCCCACTGTACTTCTGGGCCGTTACACCAGACAGCGAGGTTACCAACGAGGGCCATTCCGGTGAGGTCAGCGCCGTAGTTAGGGAAGTTTGAGCGTGCTTCCTGTCCACCACGGATAGCGCGAACCCACTCTTCAAAGTGGCCTGGGGAGCGATCGAACTTGACTTCAGGGATATCAACGCCGCCGCTGACAACCTTGCCGCCACTGCCGTAGTCACCTGGGATATGGATCTTACCCTTGTCACCGATGATCAGTGTTCCGGAGGATTCCATCTTCTCGCCAACGAGGTCAGCCGGTGGCAGCTTGCCGCCGTCGTACCAGGTCAGGTTGATTTCGCCACGCCAGCTGTTCTTTGGGTAGTGGTACTTGATGATGCTCCAGCTTGGGAAAATGTCCTTGTCATGTCCGCTCGTCTCGGCCTGTACAGTGACAGGGTCCTTGAGGTCGAGGGCCATAAAGGTCATGTTCATCTGGTGGCATGCCATGTCTCCGAGCGCGCCGGCGCCGAAGTCCCAGAAACCACGCCATACAAATGGGGCATAGCCTTCAGCATAGTCCCGCATCGGGCGTGGGCCAATCCAGACATCCCAATCGATGCTGTCGCGGACAGGCTTGGCTGCGCCGCGCTTGTGGCCCTGTGGCCAGACTGGACGGTTGGACCAGACGTGGATATCGGTGACATTACCGATGATTCCAGCGCGGACCTGTGCAGCCTGCATCCGGAGACCATCCTGTGCCGTACCCTGGTTGCCCATCTGGGTGGCGACGCGTGCCTTCTTTGCAATCTCCTGCATCTGGCGCGCTTCCCAAATCGTGCGGACAAGTGGCTT
>Ga0209298_10001649_pt1 | contig 14412 bp, 17 predicted proteins | sample S_140806_EF_Meta_FD_187325 | JGI IMG/M metagenome (GOLD analysis project Ga0209298, IMG submission 187325) | Freshwater microbial communities from Lake Simoncouche, Canada to study carbon cycling - S_140806_EF_MetaG (SPAdes) (version 2) | ecosystem: Environmental > Aquatic > Freshwater > Lake ...
AGATCGCGTAGTTGATGTTAAATATGACCCAGTTCGCTGGTTAGGCTCAAAGATTCGCAAACGCGAGGGTATTGTTTAATACATGATTTCACTGCTGCTCGTTGCCGTTGGCGGAGTAGCAGGAACTTTGGTTCGCTATGGAATTGGAATATTGATTCCACAAGATCGACCAGGCACTTTAGTTGCAAATTTAATTGGTGTTGCCCTTGCTTCAGCGCTACTTGTCTTAATGGAACGCCGTGGAATCACCAGACTACGTTTAATTTTACTTCCAGGTTTCTGTGCGGGGATGACAACTTTCTCGGCCGTAACCGTTCATTCGATAGAACCAGCAACAGGCGGTCTGGTTTATCTAGCAACTAACGTAATTCTAAGTTTGTTGATAGTTGTAATAGTTCTACCAATTGCAAGAAAAGTTATTCCGGTGCGCAGATGAATACATTCTTGGTAATTATTGGTGCAGCTATTGGTGCTCCGGCCCGGTATGCAATTGATCAATACTTGAGAAGATTCACAACAAAACCTTACGGAACTTTTGTCGTGAACATTCTTGGTTCTTTTTTAATTGGCTTAACCTTTAAATCAACCGAAAGTTGGAGAGATTTACTTGCAATCGGTTTTGCTGGTGCATTCACAACTTGGTCAACTTTTATGTTAGATCTTTATCTGGCATACGAATTGCGCCGTTATAAAGATGCACTAATAAATGTCAGCGCTTCACTTGTTTTTGGCCTACTTGCCGCATGGGCAGGGATTCAAATAGTTAGTTAGATTTACTTAAGTTAGAAATCCAGACTTCAACTTCATCTGGGTGGCTTGGCAATTTATTCGACATAACCCGGCAACCAGTTTCTGTTACGAGAACATCATCTTCGATGCGCACTCCAATGCCACGATACTCGGCTGGAAATAACTCATCATCCAGATGGATGTATAAACCAGGTTCAACAGTAAGAATCATTCCTGCCTCTAAAACTCCATCTGCATACTGTTCTCTTCGCGCATCATTGCAATCATGAACATCAATACCGAGCATGTGACTTACCCCGTGAACAGTCCAACGTCGATGTAGACCAACTTCTGGCTTTAAAGATTCTTCGGCAGAAATAGGAAGAACTCCCATCTCTTCTAGCCCTTTTGCAAGTACTGCATGCGACGCAGCAGTTATATCTTTAAATTTTGCACCTGGCTTTACGGCAGCGAATCCTGCCTTCTGCGCTTCGTAAACCAACATATAAATCTTGCGCTGGGCTGGTGAAAACTTTCCATTTATTGGCAAAGTTCGAGTTATATCTGCTGTGTAAAGTGAATCGACCTCAACACCAGCATCAATAAGAATTAAATCACCGTCGTTAACATCACCGTCGTTTCGAATCCAATGCAAGATACAGGCATGTGATCCAGATGCGGCAATAGTTTCGTAACCTAAATCATTTCCTTCTAAGCGAGCTCGGCCAAAGAATGCCGCTTCAATAATTCGTTCGCCACGTGATGTAGAACTTGCTGCGCCAAATACTCGAACCATGTCCGCAAAACCTCGATTAGTTGCATCGACAGCCTTCTGCATCTCGGAAATTTCGTATGAATCCTTTACCAATCTCATTTCAGATAGGAAGGTCAACAATTCAGCCTGACCTTCTTTATCTTTTGATAGTTGCTTATCTACAATCTTGTTTTCGCCACGAACATAAATTACCGGCTTCTCATCGCTCAAGAATTTCGCCAGGCTTTCAATTTCCCGCACCGCAATGCCATATTTTCGCGTCGTTTCTTCTAACGTCATGCGACGCCCAACCCAGAACTCGCCATACTTTGCATCACGATAAAACTCATCAGAATCTCGTGATGATCGTGGATGAATGAATAGCAGGGCCTCGTGGCCATCACCTTTAGGTTCAAGAATCAAAACTGAATCTGGAACAGCATCGCTGCCGGTTATTCCAGTGAAATAAGAGAATGCAGAATGTGGGCGAAAGCGGTAATCCGTATCATTGCTTCGAACCTTTAAGCCACCAGCTGGAAGAACAATTCGCTTACCAGGATATTTCTTTGATAACTTTTCAATTCGGACTTTGCAGAACTTCATTGCGGGATTTGGAACGATTCCTTCTAGCGGTGTTGGCGCCCAACCTGTCTTCATAAAATCGGCTAACGGCTTTGGATTAGCTGCGTCGTATTTGCGGCTGCCATCCTTCTCTTCACTCATACCAATAGCGTAACTGCTCGCGCATAATACTTCTATCGAATCTGCTTCTTAGATATATTCGAGGCATGAGCACTAAACTTCTTTTTGAGCAGATTCAATCCCTCTTGCAAGACCCAAACCCCAGATCAATTATTGGGATTGTTGGAAAACCAGGCGCTGGAAAATCTACAATTGTTTCAGAGATAGAAAAACGATTTAATTCAAGCCAAGTATCGGTAATTCCAATGGATGGATATCATTTAAGTAACGAAGAATTAATCTCACTTAATCGCCGCGATCGTAAGGGAGCGCCAGATACTTTTGATACCCACGCATTTATTTCACTCATAACTCAAGTAAAGAACAGTCCTGACGTCGAACATAGATTTCCAGTCTTTCACCGTGAGATTGAAGCATCAAAAGCAGACGAGGGTATTGTTCAACTTGGCGTTAAGGTAATAGTTGTTGAAGGTAATTATTTATTTTCTGAGGAACATAATTGGCAAGGCGTATTTCCACTTCTAGATCACACCTGGTTTATAGAAATTGCTGATGAAGTAAGAATCGAAAGGCTTATTGCGCGCCATATTCGTTATGGTAAAACTCCAGAGGAAGCAGAAAGTTGGTCCAAAGGTTCGGATGAAGCCAACGCCCGGTTCATAGAATTAACAGCCCATCGTGCTTCAAACAAAATAAAACTTACTTGACTGTTATTACATGTTCCTTGGATGAAACAGTCAACAATTTTGGTTTTAGAAAAGTTAGGCGCGCAATTAACTTGTATTTTCCAGCAGGTGTCGCCGCAGCTTCTGCCTTATCCCCATACTCATTGATGTACTGCTGAGCTTTTCCACAAAAAGTTAGATCTTTAGTTCCAACCCAAGGATCTTTTCCATTGCTTCCCTTGCCATCGCCAGGTTGCACATTTTCAGATTGGGATACGTTGTTCGCTTTCGAACTAAAGCCAAACGAGACATATGCGGCTGGATAAGCAATTGATTTATCAATCACGTATTCGATTTCATATTCTTTACAACCGGTTGAATTAAGAGTAACCGTGTCAACAACTTTGTAGGAGAGCAATACTTTTTTCTTGTAAATTATCTTATCTTCGATTGTCGCGGCGCTGGCAGGTGGGATTATCAAAACAGTCGAGATTAGAATTGCGAATGCTGCTACCTTTTTCATCCCCGAAAGATAACTTATCCAAGGACTGCGGGTTATTTGAGATAGCCCTCTTAAGTGAACAATGAGTTAACTTTTTTACTTCCCTCAACAATTAGTTTAGGTTTTCCACATGAATACTGAGGTTAGAACGAGATTGAGAATAGCCACCCTCTTCTCAATTCTCTCCCTTCTGTTTCTATTTCAAAATGAGTTTGCATCAGCACATGATCATGGCACAAACAAAATACATGAAGTGCAAAAGGGTGAAGCCCCTACAATCGGACTAGATGTGAAAAAAGATTCAACTGGTGGCTTTAATGTTCATGTAATAACCACAAACTTTCGCTGGACTCCAGAAATGGCCTCTGGTACACACGTCGAGGGACAAGGGCATGCACATGTTTATCTTGCTGGCCAAAAAATCGTTCGGTTATATAACAATTGGTTTCACTTAAACACATTTCAGTTTGCAACAACCCCAGGTGAACAGCCGTTACGAGTTGAATTGGTAGGAAACGATCACGCACCAATTACAGTTAATGGCCAGCAGATTTCCTCGGAACTTTTAGTTGATGTGCCTGCTGATGAAATTCGACCCCAAGGGCCAGCTACCTGGATGCAAGTTTCCATTGGCACGGGCGCAATTGCGCTAATACTCGCAGCCCTCCTTCTTCTTAGCCATTCGAAAAGAAATAGTTCACCAGCATAAATTTATATAACCCCGCTTCACACAGTAGACTTCACCTGCAACTCGGAGACGTCGCATAGCCCGGTCGAGTGCGCCTCACTGCTAACGAGGTAAGGGGTAAAACCCTTCAAGAGTTCAAATCTCTTCGTCTCCGCCAGTTTTATAAGTTAGGGGTTTTAGTGCCGCATTACAAGATTGCAATCGTCGGTGCTGGCCCATCTGGTTATTTCGCAGCGCAAGCTCTGCAGAATTCAGTGAATGAAGATTTAACTTTTTCGATAGACATGATTGAACGCCTGCCAACACCTTGGGGTTTAGTGCGCTCTGGTGTTGCTCCAGATCATCCGAAGATTAAGACTGTTTCAAAGGTATTTGAAAAGATTGCATCCGAACCTAATTTTCGCTTGTTTGGAAATGTGGAACTTGGTAAAGATCTTTCACTTGAAGATTTGACTGACAGATATGACGCAGTGATTATGGCTACTGGTTCTGCGATTGGGAAGAAGCTCGGGATACCTGGGGAAGATTTAGCTAATTCAATTTCAGCTGCGCAATTTGTGCCTTGGTATAACGGACATCCTGATTATGCAGATTTTAAAGTTGATCTCTCTGGAAAAGTTGCCGTTGTAATCGGAGCCGGAAATGTAGCTATGGACTGTGGACGAATACTTGCAATTGATCCAAAAGAACTCGATGAAACTGACACTGCAGACCATGCACACCGCGTTCTGCATGGAAGCAATATCCGTAAGGTGCTTATTTCGGGTCGCCGAGGTGCAGAATTCGCGGCATTCACCGCGCCAGAACTTCGCGACTTGCCTAAGTTAGAACACACAGATGTTTATATAAACCAGGAAGCGATTGCTCTTGCACATAGGAATGCGGAAGCTAAGGGCGAAATTGAAAAGCATCTAGCAAGCAATTTAGAAGCCATGAAGTTAATCGCCGAAACTCCAAAGCATGGGCATCCTCGATCTTTGGAATTCCTTTTCTCATATACTCCAAAAGAGATTATTGGCCAGGAAAAAGTCGAAGCAATTGTCTATGCGACTCCAAATGGCGATGTAACAATCCCTTGCGACCTAGTTGTTACAGCAATTGGGTATGAAGCAACTGTTATTCCAGGTGTTATTTACGGGGCTGGAAAAATAACAAATATTGATGGTCGAGTAAAGGATTCAAATATTTATACCGTTGGTTGGGCTAAACGTGGGCCATCTGGAGTTATCGGAACAAATAAAAGTGATGCAGCCGAAGTAGTTAAATTATTGATTTCAGATTTGAAAGATGCAAAATCAACTGGAGATATTGCAGAACTTTTAAGCAGTAATCACGAAATCGTTGACCAGTCCTATTGGGTTCGGATTAATGGCGCAGAAGTCGCTGCCGGGGAAGCACGTGGAAAACCCCGAGTAAAAGCGGTTTCAATCCCTGATCTATTGCGTTTGGGGCAACCTTAATCAACCAGTAGTATTTGTCTCGCGCGCCTGCGCTTGTAGCTCAACGGATAGAGCATCTGACTACGGATCAGAAGGTTAGGGGTTCGAATCCCTTCAAGCGCACCAGACTTACCACGGATAATCTAAAACGAAAATCTCTCCATTAACTTCTTTTATGTCATAACTTCGAAGTGGCGAATTCGCTGGACCAGAGATTGCTTTTCCGGTCTTGCTATCGAAATAAGAGGTATGGCAACGGCAGATTAGGTCATCGCGATCCACTTCAACACCACACCCGGAATGGGTGCAGACGTTATCAAAGGCAACTAATTCCTTGCTGGTTCGAGTGATTATGTAAGGCTTTCCTCTTCCGAATTTATCCTTATTCATAAACATCTTTGTTTGCCCAACTGCGATATCGCTAGATGCCGCGATTCTGATTTCAGTTATCTTTGCCGGCCCAGTTGATGGTTTAGCTTCAACAGAAGCAGCAGTTGAGGGTGTTGGGCTAGGTTTTATCGGAGATGTGCTCGGAACTGGAATTGGAACACCTTTATTCCAAATTATTTTTTTGCCCGATTTGATTGCGGTATATCTTTTACCTTGCCATTCAGTTATTTGGCCGATTCGCTTCGGTTTCAGTGTTGGACCTTGAGAAGATTGGGCAGCAAAAACCGAGGAAGTAAAAACTGAGAGAATTGAAGCTAATCCAGTTGCAAGTATTCCACGCCTATTGATTGAACTCATCTTTAAATCCTAGCAAGGGAATTTAAGTTTTTGATTTCCATTAACCAGGAATTCACTTTTGAGGCACGCATCGATTTATCCGTTAATTTGGCGTTACCTGAACATTCATAGTGCAGTAGCCGAGAGTTTTAAACTCACAATAATGATTCGGCTAAGCCACAATGGCGAATTTAGGGGGAAATATGATTAAAAGCAGAAAGAAGTTAGTGGCATCGATCGCTGCAGTAGCTGCAGTTGTTTCGCTGACCGCTGCTTCATGGCCAGCTACAAAACCTATTTATATGCTGTCAGATAATGCGGCGGTTGAGATCAATCCAATTGGAACAACTGGAGACATTCTTACAGGAACAGTAATTCGTGGTATCCCAGATGGCATGGGTGCTTTTGCTTCTGAAAATGGTCGCGGAGTTACAGTACTTTCAAACCACGAAGTTGCGACAAATGATAAAACTGCAATGCTAAGTGAAACTAAGGATAAGCCTTGGGGCACATCAGTAACAAAGTTCAACTACAGCAAGTCATTGAAGAAGTTCGATGCAGCAGAACCACTTATTAATTCCTGGAACTTCTGGAACTATAAGACTTCTGCATACTCTTCAACTCCAATCGGTGGCGAACCAACTGGTGCACTTGCAGGATACTTCGGCTTTGGAATCCAACGCTTCTGTTCTGGAACATATACACCAGCAGGAACATTCATATATGACGGTGTGGGATATGACGGTGGGCTATATACAACGGGTGAAGAAGTAACCGACCAATCTCGTGGCTTTGCTGTTGATATGACAGGCGCCGCATTCCAATTACCAAGAGTTGGATTTGCAGCGATTGAAAACATCATGCCAGCAACTAAAAAAGGTCCAAATACAGTTGCGTTGATCAGCGAAGATGGTTCCGCTACAGATTCACAACTCTATATGTACCTTGGAAAGAAGCAGAACACAGGAACAAGCGTTGATAAGGCTGGTCTGACAAACGGCGATCTTTATGTATTAAACGTTGCAACTGCTGCTTCAGATAACATTTTCCGTACAACAATCGCAAAGTCAACACCAACAGCTGCAACATTCAAGAAAATCGAATGGAATACAGATGTTGCGTCATTCCACAAGGGTGCGCGCGATAACGGAACAACCTTTTCACGCGTTGAAGATGGCGATTGGGATCCAAAGAATCCAAACGTCTTCTACTTCGTTACAACTGAATCAAATAAGGATCCAGTCGCAACAGCAGATAACCCAAGTGAGCCAGGAGTTCCTCGCGATGGCGGCGCACTATGGCGTTTAACATTCAAGGATGCACAGAACCCACTTCTTGGCGCAGACCTTGAAATGTTGCTAAACGGCGGCGAATCTATTTACATGAGCAAGCCAGATAACATCACTGTCACAAATGGTGTAGTTGTTATTCAGGAAGATCCAGGCGGAAATGCTCACGTTGCAAGAGTTATTGCATACCGAATATCAGATGGAAAGCTAGCAACATTGGCGAAGTTTGATAGCCAATACTTCACAGCAGCTGGAAAGCAATATATGACTTTGGATGAAGAATCATCAGGAGTCATAGATGTAACTTCATTGCTTGCTAAGCCAGGAGATACAAATACTTACTTGATGCTAAATGCACAGGTTCACGTCAAGGGTGGCGTAACGAAGGCTGATCCTGCAGTTACAGGAGCACTTGCAGCTGGACGCCCAGACTTGGTGAATTTGCCATCTGCGTCAAAGAAGTTAAGAGATAACGCTGCAGTCGAAGGTGGTCAGTTCTACACAATGACTATCTCTGACTGGACGAAGGTATTTAACTAACTTCAAAGCGAGCTAGTTAAGAGGCAAAGCCCCGCTAGTAGACCAGCGGGGCTTTGCTATTTCATATAAGACATTCCAGCATTCCGGGTGTTGCGTCTAATTGACGCAGGTCACAGAGATAACTTGAGATTGCTCTTGACTTAAAAGTTTTTGAATTTACCCTAAGGTATGGAGATTCAAAAAGGAGTAACAAAAGAATTATTCCGTTCAGCGATGTCCAGTTGGGCAACGGGGATAAGTGTCATCACAGGAAAATCGGCTGATGGCCTAGCAAAACCAATCGGAATAGTTTGTAACTCACTTGCCTCCATCTCGCTAGAAGAAAAATTAATTCTTTGGTCTGTTGATAAATCTTCGGGCTCGTATCAACACTGGGCCTCAGCCAAGTCTTTTAACGTTCATTTTTTGGCCGAAGATCAGAAAGATTTAGTTGCCCGCTTTGCGAAGAAGGGTGTGGATAAATTCGAAGGTTTGGAATTTGAAACTACCGAACTCGGAAACCCAATATTGACTGGGGTCAGTGTCCGAATGGAATGTTCCACCACCCAAACTTTCGATACTTATGACCACATGCTGATCATCGGGAAGGTTCTTACCCTTGAAAATTATGGCAAAGCCCCATTACTTTTTCTCCATAGTTCGCTAAGAACAATTCAGGAAATAGGAATTGAATGAACAAGGTTTATCTCTTCGTATCAATTGAAGTGAAAGAAGGAATGCGGTCTGCTTTTCTTGAGAAAATCGCGGTGCATGGGGCACACATCCGCACCGAAGAGGGTTGTGAAATTTTAGAGATTTTCACTGATTCGCAAAATCCGAATCAAGTTTGTGTCTGGGAAGTTTGGACCAACCGAGCACTTTGGGATTTCCATATGGGAAATTCTGCAAGTGCCGCTTGGCAGAAAATTGCAGCGGACTATGTAAACGGTGAGAAAATTTCCGTTCTGGAATCAATCTAGAACAATGGAAGCAGAAGACCGCTCTGTCTTTGAATTACCATTTGAAAAACCAGACAGAACTATCTCTTATGGAAAATCAGAAGATCAGGTAATCGATTTCTATAATTCTGCTAAGCCAAATGATTCAGTAATAGTTTTAATACATGGTGGATATTGGCGCCCAGAGTATGACCGTAAACATCTCGCTCCTTTTGCTAAAGCTCTTTCGAGCGCGGGCTGGCCCGTTGCGTTAATCGAATATCGCAGAATCCAAGGCAATCCAGATGCGATGTTGCAGGATGCGAAAGATGCAATCACATTAATTGAGAAAGAGCACAAAAATATAATTCTGGTTGGACATTCTGCCGGTGGCCAATTGGCGCTAGTCTTGACGAATTCCACAAAAACCATTGGAACTATTGCACTAGCTCCAGTAACTGATTTGCTGGTCGCCGAACAATTAGATTTAGATGAAAGTGCAGTTTCTGATTATCTTGGCTGCCCAGCAAATATACGAAGCGATCTTGATCCAATGAGGATTGAATTTTTGGCTAAAGAAATAGTGTTAATTCATGGAACGTTGGATATTCGAGTTCCATTTGAGTTTTCAACAAGATTTATGAAAAATAAAGAAGCAATTAATTTACTATTCATTCCGCTAGATGGGGTAGGCCATTTTGAACTTATCGACCCCCGGCAAGAAATATTCAAAACCATCTGCCAGCAAGTTTCTAGAATTATTGCTGAATTCTGATTGCCAGGCATGAACCTCAGGGTCAAATAACTCATTGAATGCTAGATTTACCGCGTGAACACAATAAAGAATGCGATTGTCTGTTCTTTTTATACCGCTGATGATTACTACAGAAAGCATGGCGCCAGACTCCGCTCCAATCTTGAAGAACTTGGAATTGAATACGATCTTCGTGAAATTGTTAAGGCAACGGGTGAGGATTGGGCTGCAATATGTCGCAAAAAAGTAGGTTTTATTGCAGAAGTTTGTGAATCAAATCCCGGAAAAAAAGTATTCTGGATTGATGTTGATTGTGAGCTATTTTCACTCCCCGATTTTATTTTGAATTCCACTGCCGATTTAATCGGATTCCAGCGGGGATTCAGTAACCCGCTAAAAATTGGCTACGAGAATCGTGGAAGATTTTGGGAGCCTTGCTTCTGGGGAATCAATAGCACCCCACAGGCCCGCAAAATGATCGCACTTGCCGCGCAATTTGAAAAAGTTGCAACCGTTAGAGCAACAGATGATTATTTCTTTGAAGAGGCATGGCGCTCAAATGCCGCAAATATGACCTTCCAAATTATTCCTTCGCACTGTGCAGTTGATAAAGGCCGTGCAATTTTAGGAAGTCATGAGGTTTTCTTTAGATTTGGGTCTAGTGGTGAAGTCGAAAACTTCAAGGGCAAAGTGATTCAGCACAAGGGAAGCAAGAAGAAGCGAAAAATTCACCCAAAGACGCTATCTCTAGATTTTGCTAAGTGGGTTGAGGAGAAGATTCCAGTTACGCTTTCGATGAAACTTCGCTCAATCGTTGATGCATCAGGAATTACTGGCTATCTAACTGGAACCAAACACAATAATTTGAATAATAAGGCAATCAAAAACTTAGTGAGTGCTGCAAAAAATGGTAATTCAAAAAAATATCACGAGTCGTTAGCGCTATTTGCAACCGATATTCTGGCAAATCGTTATGAAAGCAATGCTATTGCTGCAGCATCTTCATTTTTTCATTACTCCTCAAAACCAAGTCAGAAAAAAATTCTGCTGTCTTGGTGGGAGAATCCATTTCCTGGAAATTACGGCGATTGGTTAACACCTTTTATCTTTAGCCACTACACCGATAGCAAGATTATCTTCCAAGGCCTAACTACACGAGCACCTGGCAAGCATCTAGTCAGCTTGGGGTCAGTCGGCAGATTCATTAAATCTAATTCGGTAGTTGTGGGGACTGGTGTCAGTTCCTTCGATCATCAGTTAAATCCCAAAGCTCAATACATATCAGTTAGAGGCCCACATACTGCAGAGCTTCTTCGTAATTCTGGTGGCCCAATAATCTCAAACTTTGGTGATCCAGCCATCGTCCTATCAAGAATTCTGCCTATGGTGCGCGGAAAAACAAATGGCCGAATTGCACTGATTAGGCATCACACCCATCTACAAGCCCCTGTTAGATTGCCAGCGAATTTCGATGAGCTCTCTGTACAAATCTCGAATCCAAAAGATTTAATAAACTTCATTCACGAGTTAAATGAATATGACAGTGTGGTCACCAGTGCAATGCACGTAATGATTACTTGCCAAAGTTATGGAATTCCTTGTGCGATGGTTGTGTTTAAAGGCTTTGAAGATTACGTTCCTGGATCTGGAATAAAGTATTCAGATTACTCATTAGGTGCTGGGTTGCCAGAAGTAAATCCTGTTGCCATAAATCCGAAGCTAGATATGTCCGAAATATTACCAATTACATTTGATTACCTAGTGTCCCAGAGCAAGATCGATGAAGTTGAAATGGCGATAAAACAGGGAATAGATGCCCAAGGCATAATGAAAGAGTCCAAGTAATGGGGACGATATTCCGTCAGATTAAGGGCGCCTTCCTAGAACTCTTTCCAACTACAAAATATCGGTTAATTTTGACAGGCTTAGTTTTGATAGCTGCCTTTATCTCGGTATCAGAATTGGCTGTTACAAAGCTATTTACAAACATTATCTTGCACGAAGGCAGTATGAGTAAAAGCAAAATGCTGGTAATGGTTATTGCATTTTTTATCTTTTTCGGAACAACACGTGCCGGGCATTTCTTTCAACGTATCTATCGCGTTAATGTATTTGACAAAGCCTTTAAGAATTCTCCTGATGCAATTGCTCCTATGAAAGAAAATTGGCGATGGTCTCTTGCTTTCGAACTCACAACTATTCTCGGAATTATCACGCAATTGCTCGTTATAGTCATTTTCTTTACCTACCTGAATTGGGTATTTGGTCTAATAAACCTTCTTGTTTTAGCTGTAACTTTTCAGATACTTGGTAATTTGTTTAAGAAACAAATTTCAACACAAAGAGGGTTCATCGAAGCAAAGCGGAACAAGATACCGACCTCGAATTTTATTCGTGTCGGAACGCGAATTAAATCTGGCGAGATTGGAATTCTCTTCTCTGGAATTGCAATGCTGGGATTGCTTGGCGTATTACTTTACTTTAGCTTCAAGGGTCAAATAAGCGCATCAAACACCATCGTGCTCTTCTTTGGACTACGGATGCAAAATTCGAGTCTTTCAACGTTATCAACGGGGTTAATGAGATTTGCAAGGGCTCGCACGAATAGTGAATAAGTTAAGTGACTTAACTGTTGGATATTCTGCGCGTATAAACAGTGCAAAAAATATTCGATTCATTGACGGTGTGAAAAACTTAGTGGTTATTCAAAACCTAAGTAACGAGAGCATCCCTGATTTTGGCTCTTCAGTAACTGTTATTGAACAGAAATTATCTGGGGTTACTAAGAGCCGCAATGCAGTATTAGAAAATACCGATACCAAATATCTACTCTTCGGTGATGACGACATAATTTTTAATTCAGACTCGATTAGCAAAGTACTTGATTATTTTGAGTCTAATCCACTAATTTCAATGGTTTTGACCCAGGCGGTTGATGAAAATGGGAAACTGCGGAAACCGTATCCAAAAAAGTCTCACGCATTGACTCTAACAAATAGCGCTAAAGCCGCTACCTACGAAATGTTTATTAGAGTTGCAGCAATTAAACAAAACGGAATTAGATTTGATGAAAACTTTGGTGCTGGCGCACAGAATTACTTGGGCGATGAATATATTTTTATTGCTGATGGGATTAGATCAGGACTAAAGGGGATGTTCTTGCCAATAGTGGTTTCAACGCACCCAACAAATAGTTCTGGGAATTTTAGGAACACTCGCTCCGATTTAAAGGTTAGGGCTGCGGTATTTAAAAGAGTATTTGGGATCTGGTCACCAGTCATGCGCCTACTATTCTTGATTAAGCCACCAGTAAAGAAATTTGGCTTTCGCAACTCATTTCTATTCATTATAGGCAAATGAAAATCTACGCGCACCGTGGTTCTTCGGGTGAAAATCCTGAAATGACTATGACTGCCTATCTCGCTGCCATTTCAGATGGCGCAGATGGATTCGAGTGCGATGTAAGGCTTACGAAAGATAATCAAATTGCTTGTATCCATGATGGTGATACCTCCAGAATTTCGAGAACTAAAGTGAAAGTTTCTAGTGTTACCCTACAAGTTTTAAAGCAGAACTCACCTGTAATTACCCTGCTTGAGTTGATAGATCTTGCGATAAAAAATAAGAAAGATCTTTTGATTGAAACTAAACACCCAGTTCCGACAGGTGGAGCAATTGAGAGAGAGGTGTGTGCTCTCTTGGATTCAAAGGCAGAAGAAATTGAAAGGTCTGGGATAGAGATAATCTGTATGTCATTCTCTTGGTTCGCGGTTCGTAGGTTTGCTAAAGTTCGAAAGAGTTGCACCGTATCAAAATACTTTTGGCAAGTATTACTTTCAAGGACTCAAACTGTTGCTATCAATATAGATTTAGTTGAGAGATATCCCAATTTAGTTGAAAGATTACAGCGTCGCGGTAAGCGAGTTCTTGTTTGGACGGTAAATTCGCCAGAACAGATATCTCTCTGCCACGAGGCAGGAATTGATGGATTTATTACAAATTTCCCTAAGCGAGTAAAAATTAGTGGATAAGAAACTCAGTGATTTCTATTTTTGGGCTGCAGGATATTTGCTACTAGTAGGTGCGGTCATAACTTATTCAACTTCTAATTCAACAATTTTGATCGAGGAAGTCGCTGTAGCTCCTGTTGAACTCTTGTGCTTCAATATTGAGACAACAGAGTTGCGAACAAGCGATACTGAAAGTGGATGTTTAACTCCTGAAGAGCCACTAGGAACAACGCCAATTCTCCATTCCGAGATCAGGCCAACGCAGCTTGATCGGACATTTGAAGTTAGATTTTTAGCAGCACAGGCAGCTGCAAAGGTGGCTGGTTTTGACATAAAAATTACTTCAGGTTTCAGAACTCAGGGTTTGCAGCAAAGACTATTTAGTGATGCAATCAAAAAATATGGAAGCGCAGAAGAGGCTTCGAAATGGGTCTTGCCTAAAGATATTTCACATCATCCTTGGGGAATTGCGATTGATGTAAATTATCCCGGTGATAAAGTTGCAGTTAAGTGGTTAGAAGAAAATGGCTCGCAATTTGGGCTTTGTCGGGTTTATGAGAACGAATGGTGGCACTTCGAACCTGTAATTGCGCCAGGTCAGCCCTGTCCACCAATGATGGCAAATGCTTTAGAAAGTCTTCCAACTTTAGAGACTTCGGAAATCAAATAGCTAGAGGCGCATCCTTAGCGAGTGGTG
>Ga0209298_10001651_pt1 | contig 14406 bp, 16 predicted proteins | sample S_140806_EF_Meta_FD_187325 | JGI IMG/M metagenome (GOLD analysis project Ga0209298, IMG submission 187325) | Freshwater microbial communities from Lake Simoncouche, Canada to study carbon cycling - S_140806_EF_MetaG (SPAdes) (version 2) | ecosystem: Environmental > Aquatic > Freshwater > Lake ...
TTTGGTGTGACAACAACCGTTGTTCTATCCAGCAGTTCTAAGCCAAGCATGGTGGCATAGTCGGCAGTGGTTTTAGTTACGCCGATCTTTAACGGGGAAAGGTTAGTAGTCAGGTTGCCAGCGACAACAGCGACATAGTTAGCAAGGATTCTGCTGTAATAAATATTTGTTATTTGAGTGTTTATCGTTTCGGTGTTAGTGCCGTATGCAGATACAGAACCACTATTTGTGGCATTTACAAGACCTTCACCACTAAATGTGACAGTCACATCATTACGGATTTGGTCACCCGATAGTTGCATATCTATCTGAGGTTCAAACGGTACACCACCTGTGCCGAGTGTGGCTTGGTTTGTGTTGCTTGTCGGATTGACATAAACATAATTCCGACCTTTGAATTGCAGAGTGCCATTTTTGTCGCAATACATAAAACCATATTCGGCATTGGTTGTGTTGTTTAACGCATCAACTATTGGTGTGCCTTGATTATCTATTTCTGTTACATAAACAACATTATATGGGTAACCCGCCCAACCGATAGCAGCATTGCCAATAACTTCGTTGTAGTTAGTTCGGGCTTGCGGAACATCTGTGTAATCAATTAAACGCCTGTAACGATAACCAACAAACTCTGTTATCTTGCTAAGTCCATAATTGTATAAAGCAAATGCTGAGTATGCCGAAAAATCATAAACGGCTAATTCTTGAAACACAATATTGCTCACGGTTACAACATCAGCACCCAAAGTGTTTGTAGCGGAACCGCCCGAAATAGATGACAAAATTGATTCACTATCTAAAAAAGCATAAACATAAGTACCAGAGTTGTAAGCATTTGAGGTACTAGGGGTGTACATAATGTTCAAACAATGAGGCTGTCCGTCACGCATTTTTGCGCCACTATTCTTGGTGTAGTCATAACCATCCCAAGTGAACGTCGGTGTTTTAATCTCAACATGAAAAAATCCTGTTGCGTCAATGTTTGCTCTTATGCGAACAGATCCGTATTCAACATAAAGGAAATATGCTGTACTGGTTTTGTCGGTAATGGTGAACCACAGATTAACTGTTAATCCAGTTGCGACACCCGTACCTGTTGGGCAAGTAAAAGAGTTTCCTTGACCGATGTTGATTGAGTTTTTACTTCCCAAAGGTGCCAGTTGAGTTCCGAAAGACCAAGGCACCGAACCAAGTAACGGCGAGCCTTGTGAACCTTGATCTGAAATAGTGGTTGAAGGTGTTTGGTCATCACCTCTGTAATAGTGAACAGGGTTTTTTGTTACCGTAGGTGAACCATCAAGGAATCCTGATAATGGGTTATACCGCAAAATGTAGTTGTATGTAAATTCATACAACACATTCGGCATTTGTGATGATGCTAATAAGGCAAGCAAATCAAAACATTGAACCGACACCGTAGAGGCATAACCAGCCTCAGTAAATTGAACAGGGAACCCTTCAACGAAACCACGAAACACGGGATACAAAATGCCGTTGTTCATGGCAACGATCTTGATTTGTTTTCTTGGAAGCAGTTTCCCGTAGTAGGTGCCTGCCGTGTTAAACGGATCAAACTGTCGTGTGTTGTTTTGGAACGTTACATAAGCGGTTGAAACGAAAGGTGAGAAGTCGTCTGACCTACCACGATCAATATCTACGTTTGTTACATACGGTGTTACTTCTGTCCATACAGGTTCAACATCGTATGGTGAGCCATCAAATGCTATGAACACGCCCAATGTGGGCATGGTTGTAACACCATCGCCTAACCCGTCATAGCCAACTAGGGTGGCGTCATATTGGGTTGTGGAATCGTAAAGCGGTACAGCCATCTACACAGATTCGTAAGTTATATTCCAAAAGAATATGTTTCCATTAGCCCAAGTGAAAGGGACGGTTGCAGAAGTATCAGTATTTGATACATAAGTTCCAGAAGCAGTAAAAAATGTGCATCTTATTTGGTTGTTAAATAAGTTAATTGGTGCGCCATAAAAAAGAATTGAACCGTTATATGCGCCACAAGTTCCGATAGTGTCCAACACTGCGGATGCAGCGTTTATGTTTATTGGGATTGATATATCTAGTGCGGCTGTAAAAGCCGAAGTTGAACCTAAAACAACACGCCCATAATAATGAACTTGTTTATTAACTTGAGTCCATCGGGTAGTTACCGTGCCATTGCCAAGAGTAAAGCCACCGATTGTTGGTGTATAAGCAGAATAGACACCTATTGCTGTTCCTGTTGGCGTGCCAGTACCTAGTTTGGTTTCAATTTTTTCTACTGCATCATTGATGTTTGCGTGTTGAAGCGAATGTGAAGGACTGTTTAACGGTGAAGTAGAAAGAGGGTCAGTGAAGTTGTCAATTGTTGTAGGAAATGTTGAAGCCATTTATGCCACCTTTATTTGTAGTGCGCCTGAACGCCGTTGATAAGCCTGCAACGCATCAACAACTGATTTGCCGATAGCAACAGGATCGCCAACACCAGTATTTACTGTGATGTTAATACCACCTGTGTTGCCCATCTGCGACAATGGTATCACTGCCTCACTGCCTGACTCGCCAATCATCGCCAACGTTGGTTTATTTACGATGCCACCATCAGCCATAAACGGTATGACCTTAGACCAGTCAATGTTAGAAAAGTCAATACTAGGTAGCCCACTCATTAACGAATCAACACCACCAAACGAGCCTGTAAGCAAACCAGTTTTCGGATCTATACCAGTAGTCTCTTGCGCTGAACGTTCCTGTTTGGCTGTTGTGCCTTTCGCTGCTGTTGCCAAACCTTTCTTCGCGTTAGCCAAAGCCAATAATGCTTCAGCCTGTTTATCGTACGCATCGGTTAAAGAATCAACAGCGTCACGTTCTGCGTTCTGTGCATCAGTTAGTTCTTTCTGTGCGTCTTTGTACTTTTGCGAATCGGTAGCAGCACCACTGATGACATCGTGCAGTTCGTTTTGTTTGTCAATAACATCTTGGTTGGCATCTTTTACTGCGTTCTGTGCATCAACCAAATCCAGTTTGGCAAGTGTCAAATCATCTTCCGCTTTAGTTATTGCCTCTGGTGTTGAAGCATCGTTGGCTGCCCGTACAGCGTCAATAGCGTCTTTCTGTTCCGCATAGGCATCAGACAGACGTTGCGCTGCGTCGTTAATAGTTTTGTCCCCACCTTGAACATAAGCATCAGCAAGACTCTTACGCGCATCTTCAACCTTTTGTGTTGCATACGCCAAATCTTCCGTCGCTGTTAATGCTGCCTTGCCAGACTTCAAATCATCAAGAGCCTTCTGCGCATCGGTAACACCCTTAGTAGCGTCACGCAAAGAAATAGTGGCGCGAACAGCAGAACGTTGCGCATCTTCAAGGTCACGTGTAGCAACTGCTGCTTCTTTGCTTCCTGCCCCGTAGCCTTTGCTTATCTTGTTGAACTTGTCTTGCGCTACACGAACATCATCAGTTGCGTTAGCGAGCGACATTTGTGCGCTCTGAACATCTTTAATTGATTGTTTGTATTGCTTTGTTTCTTGACCAAACAATTTTAACGCTGCCGTATATTTGTCTAGGGCTTTCTTTGCTTTATCAATTGAGGTTTCTTTACCGCTACCACCGCCAGTAGGTATCACAGGTGTCTTAGGTGGCTTAGGAAGTTTCTTTGAATCTATTGGTTGGAATCCTTCAAACTTTCGGAAGTCCGCAGCACTAGCAACTTTCCCAACAGACTTTGCTACTTTGTCAAAACCAAGACTTACGTGGTCAAGAGTTTTTACATCATCAACAAATGGCAGTAAATTGTAGGCACGAATAAATAAGTTGATTGATCTAATCATGTTGTTGATTTGGAACTCAACAATGTTTGCGATCCCATTAAATGCAAACTTGAATGCAGGAACTAAACTGCTAAGAAAGTCACGAAAGCCTTTGAACCTTAAAGCAAGTGCAGCAATAATTACAACAACAGCACCTACAAGTGCAGGGATACCAAAGAACGCAGCATTCATAGCAACGGCAGTTCCAGTAGCAGCAGTACCAAAAGCAGCCATCGCAATAGTGGCAAGTGTTTGTAATCCTGTGTAAATACCTACTGCAAAATTCAAAGCAACAAATGCAGTAACTATTGCAAACACAATATCTTTGAACTTGTTTGACTTACCTAACGCACCTAAAATTTGTTCAGCCAAATACTTGAAGCCAGCACCAACACCTTTCTCACCAACAATGTCAGAGAACGTTGTAAAGATCGGCACAAGGTTTTCAGTAACGAAACGCGCAGCAGCCTCAAACGCAGGCAACAACAAAGTACCTAGATCCTCAGCCACGTTACCCACAGCAACCTTCATACGATCAAAGTCAGTAGCAGTAGCAGCAGCAGTACCACCAACCTGTGATTCAACTTCTTTCAGGATTAACTTCTGTGCTGCAAGAACATTTCCTGAATCAACAAACGCTTTAATCTGTTTGCGTTGAGCATCAGTGAAGTCCACACCTGCTTTCTTTAACGCGCTAACACCCTTCACAGGATCGCTTAATGCTTTGCCTAATTGTTTTGCTGCTGCGTCGGTAGATCCAAACACATTGCCCAAGTCAAGTGCAGCCATAGATGCCCTATTGAAAATGTCATTCCCTGCACCTACTTCGTTGCGTACAGCCTTGAACGTTAGAAGCAAGTTCATTGACGATTGAATAGCCTCATCATCAATACCAGTTTTGACGGACATTACTCGCGACAGTTCACCAACTTGTTTTGACGTTAGATTTGCTGCACCACCAGTTGCCTTGACGATGGCTTCGGTTTGTTTCATTACCTTTTCTGATTCAAGCGCAGCCTTAACTAATGTTCCACCGATCACACCAGCAACACCAGCACCTATCGCACCAAACTTTGCAAACTGTGCAATGCCTTTATTGACAACAGCGTTGGTGTTAAGCAAACCGAACGCCATCTTGTTTCCAGCACCCTCAAGTTTTTTGAAGTCACGTATCGCTTTGGATACGCCACGCCCATCAAACGACGCAATGATTGGAACACTAATAGCCATCAGAAACCTTTTCCGAATTGTCCTAGAACGTTACGCAGTTGATTCTTCGCACGTGCGCTTTGTGCTGCGCGTGTCTGTGTATCAGTAGCGATCTCTGCGGTGTATCGCGATTCAATCTTGTTAAGTATTTTCATAACGTCGTTAATAACTTTCGGCATCGCTTTGATAACAGTAGGGAACATTACACGACTGTTTGGTTGCCCACGTTTGGTATTATTCAAATTAGTAATAAACGAAGCAGCGTTTGCTGTGCGTGTATGTTTTGCCATGTCGTAGATAGATCCAGCAGCATCGGTTTGTTTGATACGCAAAATAGTGTAGGTACCATCTGACCTTCTTCTGCTTGAACCAGTATCAGCCTTCACGCCACGTTTAATCTTTGACTGTTGGTATCTAGGGAATGACGCGCCAGCAGCAGACGGTGCTTTCCTTCCACGTTGTGTTCTTCCGTACTTAGTCCAGTTCACTCCACGCGTGGAATCCCAAGGTTGTTTAGGGAACTCACCTTGAACAGCAACAACAATAGGTTGTGCAGAATCAATCAACTCTTTGCGTATCTCTTTGAATACCTCACGCTCAAAGCGTTGCAGATATTGAATCGTTGATTGCACACCGTGTACTGCGGTTATCTGAGCCATGCGATTATGTTACAGCAACTTGTCTAACTCAGAAAGAACATCAACGTTTGAACGTGCTTTCGTTCTTCGTGCCTGCGGATTGTTCTTCCAATTCAGGTAGGAAAACATTGCGTCAAGATAACTCTCTGGCTCTGTCAGCAACACCGAAACAGGTATGCCTGTTTCAACCGCAAGGAAAGCGATCAGGAAGTGGGCTGACTCATCTCCAAAGGGATTGATTCACCATCGGTTTCTGCAATCTTTATTTCCTCAATTAAACCAATCCAGTCAGGATCAAACTGTTGTGAAGTTTCTCTACGTCGTTTCTCAGAATGCCAAGCAAGCCAAGCAAGATCGGTGAGGCGTAGTTCTTGTTCAAACTTTGTAACGCTTCGCGACCATACGCGTTCAAACGCTACGAAGTCAGCGAACACCGCTTCAACGTTCTTTTCTGTTCCATCGTTATATACGACAGTCATTGATATTTTCATTTGTATTTCCTTCTCGTGAAGTAGTTAGATCAAGAAGTTGTCTTGACGATTGTTCCACCAGTGAACGTCAATGTTGTCATAGCCAATTCACCAACAGATCCAGCAACGGGTGTATGAGAAGCAAGGAATGCACCACTGATGGTATAGGTCGGGTTAGTTGCCGAAGTAGCAGCAGAAGTGTTCTTCAGTACTAGTGTGGTCGTTGTACCAACCAAAGGATAGATCGTGGCTTCAACATTCGCTGCTGCAAGATCCTGCATCAAAGCAATTTCAACAGACAGGTTCTGCAACCCACCAGTGAAGGTGTGACCAGTAGAACCAAACGCAGTTGTCTCAACACTGTCAATTTCGTAATTCAATGTCACGCTGTTCGCGTGGTCACCAAGCGAAATTGAGTTGATTGTAACTGATGCATCTGTAAGCACTAACTTTGCCATGATCTATTTGTCCTTTGATTCTGTGTTTTCTTCGGTCTTTTTTGCGCTGACAATTGCGATGTGTCCGCCATCAATCAACGCTTGTATGTTAGCACCATCAAGTGCGTCGTCGTCAATAGTCTGACCTTGTTTTCCAATCGTTAAACGATCTGAAAGAATCTTGTATGAACTCATTTGTTTTCCTATGCGTGAACTGTAAGTGATAGTTGTATTTCCAAGAACTCAGCCCCACCCTCGCCAAGACTTGAAATGTCTGCACCTGATGGTACTACTAATGTTTGACAAACTCCACCAAGTGTCTTATCTGATTCAAGACAAGCGCGAATTGACTTGGTGCCTGAGTATGACAGGAAGTCATCAAGCAAAGCGAAGGCTGTGCGATCTGTGTAGCGACCTACAACAACGTGAATGATGAATGTCATAACAACGTCACCGCCACCGAACGCGCGGTGATATTCAACTTGTGTCAATTCAGGATAAGCAAACGGTGGTGTGTTCATCTGTTCCGTTTGGTAGGAGAACGCACGAAGTCCTGTTATGGTTGCCAGACGTGTCTTGATTCCTTCAGCGACTTGCGAGACTGTCGCTGGCATTAGGCGACAACGTTCTGTCTGTATGGCATTAGATAGTCGCGCACATCAGGATCAACGGCACGAACGGTGATAGCCATATCTGCGAAACCAACAACACCTAATGCAGAGTTGTAACGCGCGAAGCCACGCATTGCTAAAAGCACACACGCCTCACGAATGTCATCTGGCACAGATGGATAACCGAACGTTCCTGTGAGTTCAACCGATGGTCTTTGCGGATCGTTGAACAACGGAAAAGTTTTTGAACCAATCGCTACGATCTTTCGGTACGGAACACCAGTCAAAGAAGTATCAGTTGGGTTCAACATATAGTCTGATGCAGACCACGTTGTTGAGAAAGTTTGATTGCCTAGATCATCAGTCTTGATTACCAATGCAGTTGTGTTAGCAAGATCTGGAATCGCACAGTAGTAGTCATACCTTGTAAAGACTTTAATTGTTTTCAATGTTTGATAGAAGAACGCACCGCAGTATCCATCAATGCGTCGTGACGCACCTTCAATAGAGTTTTCTAGCAGTGTGTCGTCAGTTGAATCGGTAACACGCAATGCTGCTTTGATCTCTGCAAGTGTGCAGTAACCATTAGTGATTGCCATTGTGTTTTATCCTTTGCGCTTTGTTACGCGTGGCGTGACTGCCCGTTCTGCTTCTGGTTCAATAGATGCTGATTCTGTTTCAGAATACTTTTCGGCATACTTGTGAACATAGCCGAGTTCGGCAAGTGCGTCATCAACTTGTTTGACGCGATCTTTTTTCCCACGTCGCGCATATCCAGCGCGTTCAACTAGAAGTGACTCAATATACTTTGACATTTTTTCTCGTTCCACATTGGTTTGGTAGTCCCCACACTACCAGCCAAATGTTTCTAGTTCGTTAGAACGTTGGTGTGATGAGACCAGTACCGTTGATCTGCGCCCAAGCGTTCGGGTAACGGTTGGCAGTGAACGCACTGTATCCGTACACGATCATTGTGACGTCAAGTTCAGCAGCCTTTGGTTGCTCAAAGCGGAGCATCATTGGCTCGCCAGAACCTTGTTCCCACAAATGCAACTCTTGCGTGTTACCAATGTAGATGGTGTCCTGATCTGTACCTGCACCTTGAACAACACTTACGGTTGCATCTGTATAGACAGGCAATCCCAAGATGCTGTATCCAGAGTTGCCGTACATTGGTGCGCCACTTCCGTAGGCGTATGCAGGCTGACCTGAAGATGATGGTGTTGGAACTGCAAGTGGTCGTGACTGACCATCAACAGCAGCCAAGATCATTCCAAGACGACGTGGGTGCATGATGATTACGTTTGGTCCAGCGAAGAAAGTTGTTTGAACTTTCTGAATGGCATCAACAAGTTTTGGATACAACTCTGCAACGGTTGGTGAAGCATCGGTGTAAGTAACTGTTTGTCCTGCTGATGCAAGAAGTTCAGCAACAACGGCTGTGTTCAACACTGTGTGGTATGAGGACACAAGGTCTGCCATAACAAGTGAGTCAATGTTTGTGCCACGCTCTAGAGCCTGACGCGAAACGTTCTGCTGACCTGCGAAGGTCTTGACGGTGAGGTCAAGTTTCGTGTCGTCCATGTTTGTTTCCTGAACGGCAGCACCTTCGGTCTGCAATGCAGTAGCGGAACCAGTAGTCACCTTGCTGATGCTCAGTGTCAAACCTTCGTTTGGAAGTTGATGCTTACGCGCAAGATCTGCGGTTACACGACCAGCACGTGCGAACGGTGCGGCCAAGTCAGTGAGGAACTGAGGAACTACAAGACCAGCAAAGGCTGCTGATGTTACGTCACGACGTTCAACTTGTTCTTCTGCCATGTGACGGGCAAGACGCTGTGAAGCCATGTAGTCATTGTTAAACTGTGCAGCGTAAGCGTCACGAATGAACGATGTGTCCGCTTGTGGTGCGTAGGTGCGTGGCTCTGACTTAATAACTGTGGTGCTGAACTCAACGCCGATCTCTTTGCGAATCTCTTTTGATTCAATAGCACGCTTTTCTAATTCGATGTGCTGTTCAATCTGTCCGTCAAGTGCACGAACTTCGTCAAGGACTGATGCAATCTTTGCATCTTCATCGGTGGATAGTTCACGCTTCTCGTCTTGTGCGATAACGGTGATCTGTTCTGCTTGTGCAAGTAGCGCGTTGCGCTTCTCTGCGAGGGTGTCTGAATATGACATTAGGTTTTCCTTTGTGGGTTTATTGGTTTGTGTTTTCCAAAGTGACCTACGAAGTGAACCGTGTTCGGCTTCTGGTCGGCTGTGTTATTTGTGGCGAGCAATTTCAATCTGGCGTTTGCGCAGACTGAGTGTGTTCGTCGCAATGATGGTAGCAACATCTTGTTTCGCGCGCAACTCTGCAACGGTACTTTCGTATGCAGGGAAGGTAACAACTGAAACATCAAACAATTGCACTTCGCGTAGTTCGCGTGTGCGACGATCATCTGACCAGTTATCTTTAACTGTGCGGAATGCAAAACTCATTTGGCTGATATCGCCACGACGTAGAGCAGATATTAAACGTGCAGCATCAGGGTTCATTGGGTCGAGATCTGATTCAACTAGAAGTCCACGATCATCTTCAGTGAGGACAAGTGTGCCTGACTTGGTACGCGCGAGTGGTACACCTTCGTGGTCTATTAGCAAGCGAACATCTGCACCGTCGTTAAGTGTTTTCGTAAATGCGCCACGACGTACAAACTCTGTAAATGGTAATGGTTCCGATGGTGAGTCAAACACTGCTGCATAGCCAATAAGTTTCGTGCCATCTTCCGATGCGCGAACTTCCATGTTAGAGAAAGCAATACGACGCGTTTCGGTTTCGTCACGCACTACCCAATTGATTGTATTTGTTTCGGTCATAGTATTGCGAATGTTATCAAATGAACTTGGCACTGTGCGACTATCTTGCAACTTTGAGCGTTCTTCTTCTAATTGTGCAACAACACGTTCTGCGTATTCCATTGCTCGTGTTGCTTCACTCTTTGTTGTTCCCGATCCCCAAAGCAAGTGCGCAACCATACCTGCGGTGATGTCTCCTTCTTTGACACCTTCTGCTTCTAGATCAACCATGTGTCGCGCAATCCAAGGTGCTATCTTCCGCCACTTTGCTTCAGTAACATTTCCTGTTGCCATTAACCGCGCATCTTCAACAGTTTGTGGTTTTAGACCATCACCTGATAATCCTTCTTCGTGATACTTCAAACCACGCTTAGCGTTAGCGCGCATGAACTGTGGTGCGGAAAGATTGACTGCGCGATCTTCCTCATATTCTTCTTCATCTTCGTATGGTTGCCAAGCATTGCAATAAAACGCACCATCAACATATTCATTCCATCTTGTGCAATATGCTTTCGTTCCTGTTTCGTCTTGGTTGCTTTCTTCGTAGTAAGCACAGTTGCCACACGCTCTGCCTTCGGGAACGTCATCAGCAAGCGCAGGTCTGTAATTACTAGGTAGTGCGCGAACTTCACCAATCGGTTCAATATCTTCGGTAATTGATGCAGCAACCATATTGTCTATTGCATCTTGCTTAGAAACATGACAGCCAATAGTTTCGTAACCATTCTGTACTTCTTTAACAGTTGCCCAACCATTACAGTCAGATTGATTCTGTGAGATCCCGTATGGCATTACTTAATCCACATCAGGTGTTAAGACACGCATTGTGTGACTACTAGAACTTGTGATTGCATAGACAGTTTCGTTAGTTGGAACAAAGAGTTCAATCGTTGAGCCATTAGATAAGTGCAATCCATTTGATGCAGTCACATCATTGCCACCAATATAAAGCGAACCTGAAGATGAATGAAGATAACAAGTGCGTGGGAAGTTATCTGCTGCCACAACCAATGTTGCTGATGTAGTTACTGTTACTGCTATTGACTTCATATGCTACTTCGGTGGAACGTTATCTGTGCCAAGTGTAGGAAGATCGCCACCCTCAACACCAGCCATAGGTGCGCCAGCAACACCAAGAACGAACTGATCACCACCGTCATACGGTTCACGGTTCTCCATTGCTCGCGCTTCGTTAGGCGTAAGTGTTCCAGACATAATCATTGACTGCTGTGCGCGTACACGCGTAGAAAGATCTGCACGTTGAAACTCGTCAGCATTGAAACGAACACGCTGATCAATAGGCAACATCTCTGACAGGACATCTTCAAGCCTTCTCATATATGGCAACAAGGTGTAGCGCACAAAGTTAATACCAGCAGACTCAATGTTCTGATACGTCTGTGAGTCTCCACCAGTTCCGTTAATTAAATGAAGTGGCACACGGTAAGTACGGGCGATGTCGCGCACGATTGCTTCACGATGTTCAAGCATTTGCATATCAGCAGCAGACGTTGTTACTGGTTTCCATTTCAAACCGTTCGTCAAAACTGCTGGTCTGCGTCGTTTGTAATGTGCATCTTCCCAAGTGTCGCGCAATACTTCGGCTGCATCTTTAGACATTGTTTGATCTGTTTCTAATACAGACGATGGTGTTGCACCTTCTCCATAGAACTGAGCCAAGAATCTATCCATAGCAATAGACATTCCGATGGTGTTGCGTTGTGCTTCTAATGGTGAGATAGGTCGTAAGCGATCTGGAAGATCTAGCCATGACACTTGACGTATGTATTCCTTTGTCATTCGTGTCTTGTTGTATGTGTAAATGATCTCATCATTTTCAATAGTTAATGACACAGACTTGGGTGGAAGGTTCCGCATCTCAACTGGTAATCCATTAGAAGCAATAGGTGCATAGATAAAGTCCACGCCATGTAGCGCGATCATTGCGCAAGCCTGATGAATGAATTGATACATCGTCTGATGAGCGTTGGGTTTGACGAACACAGATGGTGTTGGCATTTTTTCTATTCTGCCATTGACGTCACGAACAAGATCTAATGGCATTGATGCAATTGAATCGGCAATTAGGGTGACGCTTGCAAGAACAGCAGAAGATGCCATTGCTGTTACTTCATCAACTATTTCCCCTGAGTAGTTATTAAACGCTGGTCGTGCCGTTGTCTGATATGGGTCAATAGAGATAGGCAATGCGCGTCGTTCTGTTTTTCGCCAAACACTCATGCTGATAATCCGCCTGCCAAGATCAGAAGTATTCCACCCACTATGAATGCAATCCCCAAAGAGAATACAGCAATTCCATACATCAACGCTACAAACCCCACTACTTCAAGCAGTGTGCTGAAGATCATTCGTGGTTCTCTTATTTTCTTTGTTAGTTTTTTAATCCCAAACATTCAATACCTGTGGTTCTGTTCCTGTGCGTGGTCGCGAGTTTGCGCGATCCAACGCCATAACCATAGCAATACACGCATCAATTTTTCTTTTTGACTTTCCTTTAGATAGTCGCCAACCATTCTCTGTCATACGTTGCGCTGCTGATAACACTTGATCTGTGAACGTTGGTGAACCATCGTGTGCAACACGGTTTGACACTATGAGTTCGTAAGCGTTACCGCAGGCAGGGATCATTCGTGAACTTGTTTGTGGATACTCAACCATAGGCAGACCATCATCGGAAAGTATTTCTGCTGACCTTTGAAAGTAGGCAGGGTCGTAAGCAAACTCTTGCACGTTGTAGTTCAAATGAAGATCACGCAGATACAGTTCCACATCGGCAACATCAACACCCTCATCTGACGGTTGCCAAATCTTAGAACGAACAGCAAACTTGCCTTCATCGTTCTTCTGCACGGACACTATTGCTATTGAGTCATGCTTTAACGCCATGTCAATACCAACGTATGTTGGGCTGTCCCGATCAAACTCAACTTCACACACTGACTGTTCCCACGCACCGACAGGTAGCCATGATTCCTGCGAACGCACCCACTGATTCAAACGCCAACGACGAAACGCCATCTCAGAACTTTGCTTTGTAGCACTTAAAAGATCTTCAGGATCTAGCAAGCCTTCAGCCACGTTCGGGTTTGAGATATGCCATTGACGTTCATCATCAATTTTGCAATCTGCTTTTGCTTCCCACCACCAGAAACCAAACGCGTCATCATCAACTTCTTTTGCTGCGACACTCTTGCCGTATTGATACAAGCGACCACAAACAGAATCAAGGTCATAGCCTGCCGTAGTAATTGAAACCACTAACGGTTCAAGACGCGCACCCGAACCAAGAGTCATCTGGTCATACAAGTCTGCTGTCTGTTGATTCCATAACTCGTCAAACAAAACAAGTGATGGGTTTAGTCCAGCCTGACCGCGAAACTCTGATGACAATACACGGAACACAGAACCGAATCGTGGCATCTCAATAGCATCGCGATAAACATTACATTCCTTAGAAAGAATTGGTGAGTTCATAATCTGTGCTTTTGCTTCACCAAAAATAATGCGCGCTTGCTGACGGTCACCTGCAACTGCATAGATCTCTGCACCTGCTTCGCCAGCAACCATTCCATACACGGCAATAGCGGAACCAATAAGTGACTTACCTTGTTTTCGTGGCAAGCCAATCAACGCGCGACGGTAACGCAGGCGACCATCTTCACGGCGTTCATACAAAGAACGCAACAACCATTTCTGCCATTCAGTGAACTCCAAAGGTAAGCCTGCTCGAAAACCTTTAAGCACCGTAAAGTGATCAAGAGCAAAGTTAATTATCTCGTCACCGTCAGTAACTTTGTTTTGTCTAGGCGTGTAGAACGCAGGTTGCCACTTGGCCTTAGGATCGAGCGCGCTTCTGCGCAATACGTTTGTTGAGTTCTGCGAATCCACCTGCTGCCGTTCCTTCCGCTGCAATGTTACCTCGTTCAGTTGGTGAGAAACCTAAGTCACCCAACAAAGAAGTAATCAAGCGGTCAAGTTCGCGCAGACCACGACGGTCACGCCAAGCAGAAGGATCAGTTGCAACACGGCCACGCATAACCATTCGTTCATCAATCAACTCGCAACAGATCAACATTAGTTCAGAGTCCACAGTTGGCTTTAACCAGACGGCACCTGATCGCCACATACGCTCCCACAATTCTGTTCCGTATTTACCTAACGGTCTTTGCGGTTCAGGAACATTGTCAGGTTCAACTGACGGAAGAACAACAAGGTTCTTTGGCAGTGCGCGCTTTGAAGGATTACCCAAACGTTCTTTGCGTTCGATTGGTTTTGGTTTCCTGCCTGATCCACTCCCGCCCATTTCAAACTCCACGCGCTGAATCGGGCATCAACAAAAACAAGTTATTTCGCGGATACATACAGATGCT
>Ga0209298_10001653_pt1 | contig 14398 bp, 23 predicted proteins | sample S_140806_EF_Meta_FD_187325 | JGI IMG/M metagenome (GOLD analysis project Ga0209298, IMG submission 187325) | Freshwater microbial communities from Lake Simoncouche, Canada to study carbon cycling - S_140806_EF_MetaG (SPAdes) (version 2) | ecosystem: Environmental > Aquatic > Freshwater > Lake ...
CCAGACTCATCTCTCCCTGAGACGCAAGTCACACGACCTTTGTCGCCTTTTCAAAAGCCATGACAAGTCAATCGAAACCTAGAAAAGTCAAGAAGAAACCGGCGCAACGAGGGGCAACTCAAAAACCTATCCTTGGACACACAAAACCGAGAATTCAAACTCCATCGCTAAAAGGAATGTCTAGGATTGATGAAGTCGCTGATCTTGCTGAGAAAATCAAGATGCCCTTGCTGCCTTGGCAACATTATGTACTTTCAGACATGTTATCGGTTTCTGCTGATAATCAATTTCAGCGTAAGTCGAACCTATTGTTGTGTAGTCGTCAACAAGGTAAGACTCACCTTGCAAGAATGAGAATTTTGGCTGGTCTCTTTCTATTTGGGGAAAAAAACATAATTGCAATGTCCTCTAACCGAAACATGGCATTAGATACATTTAGGCAGGTAGCAAACACAATTGAGGATAATGACTTCTTAAGAGCGCAAGTAAGGCAGATCAGGTACGCGAATGGTCAAGAGTCAATTACTTTGCTTGATGGCGCAAGATATGAGATTGTGGCTGCGACTAGAGATGGTTCTCGCGGTAAGACTGCTGATTTGCTTTATATTGACGAATTACGCGAAATCAGCGAAGAAGCATTTAAGGCGGCAGTTCCAACTACTCGCGCTAGACCTAACTCTCAAACACTAATGACATCAAATGCCGGCGATGCTTTTAGTACGGTGCTTAATGACCTTAGATCGCGTGCATTGGATTATCCAAGTAAGACTTTTGGCTTTTGGGAGTATTCCGCACCATTAGCGGCAAGACAAGACATACACAACCGTAAATATTGGGCAATGGCTAATCCTGCCCTTGGATATACGGTAACGGAAAGCGCAATTGAAGAGAGCATTGCAACTAACTCAATTGAAGCCACTTTGACTGAAACTCTTTGCATGTGGATTGATTCTCAGGTTTCACCTTGGACATTTGGAAGCATTGAAGCCTGTTCGGTATCTGAATTGCAAATGCCAATAGGCGCAATGACGGTAATGGCTTTTGATGTAAGCCCATCTAAAAGAAATGGCAGTTTAGTAGCCGCACAACTCATTGATGGCAAAATTGGCGTTGGTATTATGGAAACCTTTAGTTCTGAAGTTGCAATTGATGAGGTTAAAATGGCTTCATCAATACATGAATGGGCAATGAAATATAGACCAGTTCAAATTGCTTATGATAAATATGCGACTGCTTCGATTGCACAAAAACTTGAACAAAGTGGTCATAAAATGATTGATATTAGTGGACAAGCCTTTTATCAAGCGTGTGGGGAACTTGCTGACAGTTTAACCAATTCTAGGATTGTTCATAGTGGACAACCTGAATGGGTAACATCAATGAATAATTGTGCAGCAAAACAATCAGATGCAGGTTGGAGAATAATAAGACGCAAATCTGCCGGCGATGTTACGGCGGCAATTTCAACTGCAATGCTTGTCCACATGTTGAGCAAACCCATCTCAATACCTAAGATTTTTGTCTGAGTTATCTGATATAATTATCTAATGGGATTTTTCCGCGATTTAGTAGGACTTACACCAAAAACTAATATTCAAGCCCAATTAGCCCCTGCGGTTATGGGCGACCCTTTCAATTATTACACTCCACTTTCTGCATTTACAATTGATCGCGCCGAGGCTATCACCGTCCCAGCCTGTCAACAGGCACGCAACATTATCTGCGGAATTATCAGTGGCATGGATCTCAACACATATTCAAAAGCAACTGGTGAGGAAATACCTAATTTACCTTGGGTAAATCAGTTAGAGAGAAATGCACCTAACAATGTTACTCTTAGTTGGATTGTAGATTCACTTCTTTGGTATTCCGTAGCATATCTTCAAGTAGTTGAGCAGTATTCCGATGACCTGCGACCTTCACGATTTGAATATATTAGAAATTCAAGAGTTACAGTTGAATTAAATAAAAACAATACTTTTGTAGATCAATATTTTGTTGATGGAAATGCCGTGCCACAATCAGGAATTGGCAGTTTAATTACGATACAACTAGGCAAAGACCCACTTCTTACTTCAGGTGCAAGAATACTTAAGTCAGCAGTAGATTTAGAAAAAGCAGTTGCAGTTGCATCATCTACACCACAACCGGCTGGAATATTGAAAAATAACGGCGCGGATATGGGAGACAAAGAAGTTGCTGGATTATTGTCTGCATGGCGCAGGGCTAGAGAGACAAGATCAACTGCATATTTAACTTCAAGTTTAGAATATCAAGCAACAGCATTTTCTCCCAAAGATATGATGTATGTGGATGCACTCCAAAACATGAGTGCGCAAATTTGCAGGTTATTTAATATTGATGCGTTTTATCTAAATTGCGATATGAACAATAGTATGGTGTATCAAAATATATTAGATAACCGCCGTCAACTCGTTTCTTTTACTCTTGCGCCTTACCTTCAAGCAATAGAAAAAAGATTTTCTTTAGATGATCTTAGTCCTGCCACACAAGAAATCCGTTTTGACATTGACTCAGGATTCTTAAGAAGTGACCCAATGGAAAGACTTGCAGTCATTGAAAAAATGTTACAACTGGAACTAATTACAATTGAACAAGCGAGAGAAATGGAAGATTTAAGCCCAAATGGAAATAATTAATTTTAGCGCAGATTTAGAAGCATCCGAGTCACGCAGAATAATTGCAGGAAAAATTGCACCTTATGGCGATGAAATTGGAAACACTAGCGCAGGTAGAGTAATTTTTGAAGCAAATTCAATTCAGATTGATGACCCTAAGAAAATAAAATTATTGCTTGAACATGACCCAAAAAAACCTTTAGGATTTATGAAAACGCTAACGGAAGATTCATCCGGTCTTTTTGCAGAATTTAAGGTCTCCAACACCACACGAGGAACAGATAGCCTAATTGAAGCAAGCGAGAACTTGCGTAGCGGTCTTTCAGTTGGTGTTGAAGTTATTAAAGGAAAAAACAAAGACGGAGTTTATCGCGTTAGCGCGGCTCGTCTCCTTGAAGTTTCGCTAGTACAGGCAGCAGCGTTCAAATCTGCTGAGGTAACAAGCGTTGCTGCATCTGAAAATACAGAGGCAGTTTCAACCGAAAACAAAACAGAAAAAGAGGAAATTGTGGAAAACACAAATACCGAAACACCTGTTGCGACTGAGGTAGTAGAGACCCCTGCGGTTGAAGCCTCACGACCAACAGTTCAGGCAGCAGTTTATACCAAGCCTCGTATTGCACCAATGACTTCAGGACAATATCTTGAAGCAAGCATCAAAGCAGCAATGGGTGATGAGTCTGCTCGTCAAACCATTCTTGCAACAGATGACACAACAACAAATACTGGTCTTACACTTGCACCACATCTAACTGAGTTCATTACAAATACTCTAGATGTTAGACCTTCAGTTGATGCGGTAAGTCGTGGCGCACTTCCAACTTCAGGCATGTCTTTTACAATTCCTAAGTTAACAACAGCACCAACAATTGATTCAAACTCAACAGAGGGCGAAGCACTTGGCGGAACTGAGATGGCGAGTGGTTACATAACCGTGGACGTTAAGAAAGCCGCGGGATTACAAACCATAAGTTGGGAATTATTAGACAGATCGTCACCAATTTTTTATGACGAGTTAATTCGTGAATTAAATCGTGCGTATGCAAAAGCAACTGATGAAGCAATGTTCACACAGTTTGTTACAACTGGAACTGCTGGAACTGCCGTTGCAACTGCAGATGCAGATGGACTTCAATCATTTATTGCAACTGAGGCTGCTGCTGCTTACGCTGCAACAGGCGGATTTGCAACTAACTTAGTTTCAAACAGTTCATGGTGGTCAGTACTACTTGGCGCACAAGATTCAACAAAGCGACCAATTTACGCTGCTGCAAATCCTGTTAACAACGCAGGTATTGCATCACCTTCAGCAGTTGTTGGTTCAGTACTTGGAACTAACTATTATGTTGACCCATTTATCGGTTCAGGAACAGGCGATGATTCAATGTTCCTAATTAATCCTTCATCAATTACATTTTATGAAGCCCCTAAAACAACCTTGAGAGTGGAAGCACTTTCTAATGGTCGTTTGCAGGTAGCCGTGTATGGTTATTATGCAATTGCTACAAAATTAGCCGGCGGAATTAGACGCTGGAACAAGTCCTGATCTAATTAGTTAGATCAATAGCGTTAAGGGGCATTGGAAGCCTTTGCCCCTTAACTTTTAAGAAAGGAAAGTAAATTGGCTGCTACTTGGGTGACTGAAGCGGAACTTCGCTTGTCGTTGGGGATTGGGAGTTTATACAGTTCTGAAGTGGTTGAAGAAGTATGTCAATCTGCTCAAAATATTGTTAGCGGTTATTTGTGGAAAAATCAACAATACAATTCTGCACACTCTCACATTGTTGGCTACGGTACATTATATTTTGATACACCCCATGACTATTTTATTGGTCAAACAGTAACGGTAAGTGGTAACGGCGCAACTTTTAATGGTTCAAAAACAATTACAGATATAAGTGCATATTCAATTACTTTTGCAACAACACACTCAACTATTGAACCAATTCATCCAACAAATCCTTTTGGTACGGTAGCAGGAACAGATTATGTTTCATACGGAACTGTTCCCGAAATTAGGGAGAGTAGTTTAATGATTGCAACTGACATTTGGCAAGCAAGACAAGCAAGCAATGCAGGTGGAATATCACCTGACTTTCAACCAAGTCCTTATCGCATGGGAAATACTTTAATCGCAAGAGTTCGTGGTTTGTTAGCAAATCACTTATCACCTAATGGCTTGGTTGGCTGATGACAGTTGCCGTTACAACTCTCAGATCAACCCTTGCGACTGCGTTAACTAACGCAGGGGTTTGGCAGGTGTTTTCGTACCCACCTGCCACTCCCATTGCTAATTCTGTAATTATTCAAGCGGATGACCCTTATATTGAGCCAAGTAATAATTCTTACGCCTCAATCGCACCTAAAGCAAATTTTCGTATTGTTATGATAGTTCCTATGTTTGATAACCAAGGAAATCTTAATGGTATCGAAGATATGGCAGTTGGTGTGTTTAATAAGTTAGCCGCATCAACAACACTTAAAGTAAATATTGGCAGTATATCCGCGCCTAGCGTTTTGTCATCTAGTGCCGGAGAAATGCTAAGTTCTGAACTATCCATTTCTATAATGACAAGTTGGAGTTAATAATGTCTGAAATTTATGATGTTCCTTCAGAGGACAAGGCTTGGCTTGAGAAAGTCGGGCAAATAGCACCAAAGCCAAAAACCGTATCAAAGAAAGATGAGGAATAACCAATGGCTGTATTTCTAAACAACAAGGTCGGTGTCAAGGTTAATTCTGTTGACCTTTCTGACCATGTAACTTCAGTAACACTAAATCGTTCATTCAACGAACTTCCTGTAACTGCAATGGGCGATTCCGGAGAAAAATTTGTTAAAGGGCTTGAGGCTTCAAGCGTTAACATTTCATTTCTAAATGACACCGCTTCAGCACAAGTTCTTGCAACACTTCAAGCAGCATGGGGTACTTCAGTAACAGTAATCCTTCTTCAAGAAAAAGGAACTGCTGTTTCAGCAACCAACCCTCTTTATACAATGACCTGTTTAGTCAACAACACTACCGATATTAACGGCGCAGTTGGCGATCTAAGCACACAAGATGTAACTTGGACTATTAATGGTACAGTTGTAGTAGCAACAACAGGTTCATTCTAAGGAGAACAAGTGATTAAACTCAAGATAACCAAGGCTTCAGGGGATGTATCAGAACATGATATAACTCCTGCTATCGAGTACGCATTTGAACAACACATGAAAGCCGGTTTTCACAAACGGTTTAGAGACGAAGAAAGACAAAGTGATGTCTATTGGCTTGCATGGGAAGCCGAAAGACGCGCTAATGTAACAGTTGCACCATTTGGGGAACAGTATTTGACAACTCTACGCGCAGTAGAGATTTTGGATGCCGACTCCCCAAATGGGTAATGCGGCATGACTTCACCTATTTAGTTGCACTTTTGGCTATAAGGACAGGCATACCGCACTCAGAATTTATTAACATGGACAGATCATTACTTTTAGCAACTCTAGCAGTTCTAAAAGATGACGCGAAAAGGACAGAAAATGCCAGTCGAGGTCGCAGGACTAGATGAGACTTTATTTAGTCTAAAGAATTTTGCGCCTGACCTTTACCGCGAAATGTTGGAAAAGATACAACCTGAAATGGCAAGAATATCTGATACTGCTAAAGGCATGGTCAGAGCAAGAGTTATTGGCTTAGATACTGGATGGTCAACTCAAGGTAAAGAAGCCAAATCAAGAACAGAACGCAAGCGCGGATTCCCAAAGTATGATGCTTTCAAAATCCGAAAAGGTCTTGGTTATAGTTTAGGTACAACTAAAAGAAATAAATCAGGATTTGTTCAAACATTTATACTTCAAAATCATAGCGCAGCAGGTGCAATATTTGAAACCGGTGGCAGAAAAAATCCTAATGGTCGTTCTGCCATGATGAGTTTAAGTGAAGGCAAGCAAGGAAAAGTGCAAGGTTACGAAGGCACTTACAAATCTAATCAGCAATTCTTAAAAAGAAAAACTGGTTCATACGGTAGCAACAACCCATTTGCAGGTTACCAATTTGTTCAAGCATTAAATAACCAACAGAAATTAGTCAGCATTGGTAAAGGTCGCAAGCGTCAAGGTCGCTTAATGTATAAGGCTTTTTATGATGATCAAGGTAAAGTGCAGGATGCGGTTATGAAAGCAATTGATGCTGCTAAATTAAAATGGACTAAAAGAGTTGCTGGTGCAAGTTACAAGGCGTTTGAGAAGGCGGCATAATGAACGGTTTTTCCCCAATAGATATTGCGATTACCTCAACCTACAAAGACAAAGGTGCAAGGCAAGCGCAGAACTCTTTAACTAAGTTAAGCAAGAGCGCGTCAACATTAGCAAGAAACTTTGGTGTTGCATTTTCTATTGCTCAATTAGTTCGCTTTGGTAAAGCCTCGGTTAGTGCGTATGCAGCCGAAGAAAAGTCAGCAAAATCATTAGCGTTAACATTAGGTAATCTAGGACAATCTTTTGCAGTAGTTGATACCGAAGCATTTATTGCCAAGATTCAAAAGACTCGTGGAATTCTTGATGACCAACTAAGACCGGCAATGGCAACCTTGGTATCTACGACATTAGATGCAAAGAAGTCTCAAGATATATTGATGACTGCTTTAGATTTATCAGCCGGCGCAGGTGTTGATTTAGAGACTGCGACTAATGCGTTAGCCAAATCCTATATGGGCAACAACACCGCATTGGGTAAATTAAATATTGGCTTAACTGCATCGCAAATTAAAACTGCTAATTTTACTGAAATACAAAAACAATTAAATACACAATTTGCAGGACAAGGCGAAGCGTCTGCTTCAAGTTTTGCTGGTCAAATGTCAATTGTTGCGGCTCAAGCAGATGTTGCTAAAGAGATTATTGGTAAAGGTCTTGTTGATGCAATGGGTGAACTTAACATTAACGCTGAAAATACTGGCGGTGCAATGGAGTTTCTTGCTAAACAAATTGCAAGCGTGACCCAAGGTGCTGCTAAATTTATTCGTGGAAACATTCAGTTATTAAACACGCCTATTTCTGAATTACTAAAAGATCAGTCAGGCAGCGTTTTTAATTACAAGATGAACATTAAAACCCCTTATGACCCTATGAGTGGTAATTTCAATTACGAGGCTATTGCTAGAAAAGAAAAACAATTACAAGCGGATGCTGCTAAGGCTGCCAAGGCTAGATTAGCCGCTATTGCCAAAGAGCGTCAATTGCTTATTGACCAAGGCAAAATTAAAAAGTCTCAAGGCATAATGGATGCAGAGCAAGCCAATATCCTTGCAGCATTACAAGGCAAGATTTCAGATAACGAACGCTTGAGACTTGAACTACAACTTGCTTTATTGACTGGCAATGCCAAAGAAGCAGATAGACTATCAAATGAATTATTAATTTCTCAAGCCAATTTAACAGGCTTGGCAACAATGATTGCTAAATTACCTAAAGCATTAAATCCTTTTGCAGATTATCCTTACTACATTCAACTGGCATTAGCAGAACTTGCTAAACTTGCTGAAGCGCAAAAGAACTTAACATTTTGGCAACAAGTTAGACAACAAAGCAATGCAATGAACGCATCAATGACCAACTTAACCCCTACAAATGCAGCACAAGTTTTGGCTAATTCTCCAATTGCGCTTAACGATTATCAATCTATTACTGGAGAAATGTCAGCCCTTGGTGTTAAGAATATGGGTCAGATTAACATTACAGTTAACAATGCAGGAAGCGTTGTATCAGACGCAGACCTTGCGGAACAAATTAGACAAAAACTATTGAATAGTAACTTGTCAGGTTCACCAAGTGCTATTGGAAGATTACTTGGTGCGTTTGCATAATGGCACTACCAGCAACCGTATATGTTAGTCTAAATTTTAGTTCCGGCGCGACATTCTCAAACCCATTTACAATTGGCGACCCTGTCAATGGTGTACTTGGTGTTGGTGTTTTATCGGATGCTACCGCACCTGCTTTAATTGTTGATTTAACTTCTCAAACAAGAAGAATAAGTATTAGGCGTGGAAGAAATATCTTACGCGATACTTATGAAGCAGGTACTTGTATTGTTAGAATTTATGACCCTAACGGAGACTTCAATCCTCAGTCGGTAACATCTCCTTATTATGGCAAATTAACACCATTAAGAAAATTAAGAATATCTGCTTCAGTTGGTGGTACATCTTATTATCTATTTAGTGGATACACAACAGATTATGCTTACTCTTACGATCAAGCAGAAAATATGGCTTATGTAGATATAAGTGCAAGCGATGCTTTCCGATTGTTCAACTTGGCTTCAGTTGTATCCGTTACTGGGGCGAGTGCCGGTCAAGATACTGGTACTAGAATTAATAAGATATTAGATACAGTAACTTTTCCAAATGGTATGCGTACAATTGATACTGGAAACAGTTTGACGGTTAATGACCCTGCAACACTTCGCACTTCTTTGTCAGCAATTAAAAACGCAGAATTCTCAGAACAGGGTGCATTTTATATTACAACCGAGGGTAACGCTATATTTAAGAACCGAAGTAGCGTAATTGCTTCAGCAGGTAACACTCCAATTGCTTTTAACCAAACATCGGGTATCCCATATAAAAATCTTAAATTTGCTTTTGATGATAAATTAATTATTAATAGTGCGACAATAACTAAAATTGGCGGCACTTCTCAGACTTCTTTTGATTTAGACAGCATTGCAACCTATTTCCCTCACTCAATTAGCGTAAGCGATCTAGTAGTTGATACTGATACAAATGCCATGAACATTGCTAAAATTTATGTGGCAACGAGATCAACTACAACAATTCGTATTGACGAAATGACCTTGGATTTGTTAGACCCATCCGTGCCTACCGCAACAGCCTTGGGATTGGATTACTTTGATAATGTGATTATTACAAACATTCAGCCGGATGGTTCAACCATAGTTAAAAACCTGCAAATTCAAGGGGTTAGTCACGATATAACACCTTTTACATGGATTTCAAACTACACAACCATTGAACCTTTGGTTGATGGATTTATTATTGGGAACTCCACCTATGGGGTTCTCGGCGATGATATACTTAGTTACTAACAAGGAGATAATATAATGGCAACAGGCTTTCCAGCAGCAACAGGCGATGTTCTTTCGGCGGCAATGTTCAACGGACTGACCGCTTTTACAGTAGGTTCAGATCAAACAGCAGATTACACCGCAGTTTTAACTGACCAATATCAAACTTTAGTACCAATGAACAAGGCAACAGCCGTTGCTTTCAAGATACCAACAGACGCTTCAGTTGCCTTTCCAGTAGGAACAGCAATTACAATACTTAACAAAGGCGCAGGCGCAGTAACTATTTCTGCAGTTACTTCAGGAACTACAACAATTAACTCAGGTGGCGCAACTCCAGCCGCGCCAACTCTTGCTCAATTCAAATCAGCCGTTTGCGTTAAAACTGCTGCAAATATTTGGTATGTTGTTGGGGCTATTGCATAATGATTGGAAACATTGTTGCAGCATTTCAAAGTTTTGCAGCGCCAGTACCAAATGCACCAACTATTGGTACTGCAACTACAACTGGTTCAACGACTGCAACAGTTACTTTTACACCAGCAGGTAGTGGTCCGGCTGCAACTAACTTTTTTATTACCTCAACTCCTTCAGGTGGTAGTGGATCAAGTGCTACATCTCCAATATCTGTTATAGGTTTAACTGCTTCTACTTCATATACTTTTACTGTTACGGCTAGTAATGCTGCTGGTAATTCAAGCCCTTCTGCTTCTAGTAATTCAATTACGACACAATCAGCAACCCCATTAGTAGTTGATTATTTAGTCGTTGCTGGCGGCGGTGGAGGTGGTTGGCAATACGGTGGCGCAGGCGGCGCAGGTGGTTTGCGTTGTACAGTTGGCGCAACTGGCGGCGGTGGAACTTTAGAAACTGCTTTAACTCTTTCTGCTTCTACTAATTATTCATTAATAATTGGTGGCGGCGGCGCAGGCGGAACAAGTGGTAATGGTACAAACGGAGTTGATTCAACTTTTGCCACAATTACAAGTACTGGCGGCGGCTATGGTGGTACTGATAACACCGCAGGAAACGGCGGCGGTTCAGGTGGTTCGGCAGGATTACCTGTAAGTAATGGAACAACTTATTCAGGTGCAGGTGGAACTGCTAATCAAGGTTATGCAGGTGGTTCATCTTTTAGAGATACAACTCACTTTACAACAGGCGGCGGTGGCGGTTCAGGTAGCGTTGGGCAAAATAGCGCAAGTGCTACTCTTAATGATGGCGGCGCTGGTGGAAGTGGTGTAGCAACAACAATCTCAGGTTCAAACCTTGCTTATGCTGGCGGTGGCGGTGGTCATGCTTGGATTACTGGAACTGGCGGTGCAGGTCAAGCAGGTGGTGGTAATGGCGGTGCAACTAATAATTATGCTGCAACCAACGCAACTGCAAATTCAGGTTCAGGTGGTGGCGGTGGTACTGCTGGTACTCCATCTAACAATGGTGGTAATGGAGGTTCAGGAACAATTATTCTCAAATACCCAAACAGTTATTCTGCAACTTTTAGCGGTGGAGTAACACAAAGCACTTCTACAAGCGGTTCATATAAAATATCTATTGTTACAGCAGCAGGTTCTTCAGACACAGTTAGTTGGGCATAATGGCACATTACGCATATTTAGATAATGACAATAAAGTGGTAGCAGTTATAGTTGGCAAAGATGAGTCTGAGTTAATTAATGGTTTAGATACTGAAACTTATTACGCACAAGGTACACCTTATGTTGTTAAGCGCACTAGTTACAATTCAAAAATTCGTGGCAATTATGCTGGAGTAGGTATGACCTATTTACCATTGGAAGATATTTTTATGCCAACTAAATGCCATGATGAGGCAATATTAAATGTAAAATCTGCTAAATGGGATTGTGAGAACTCAGTTCATGACTTCAACCCCTTGGCTTAGTAAAGCGGCGGTTCAATTACGCGAACAAATAGATGATTCATACCCAGCGCGTTCTCGTAAATCAGACGGGTGGATTGCTGATCTGCGTCATCAACAGGCAGGTAAGTCCGATCATATCGCCGACCCACAATCAGGATATGTGGTCAGAGCAATTGATGTTGACGCTAGCCTTTCTGACAACAAAGGGGATTCAGCATATTTGGCAGATCAACTTAGACTATACGCCAAAAATCACAAGCGTATATCTTATGTAATCCATTTGGGGATGATTGCCTCTCCAATACTTAATTACAAGTGGAGAAGGTATAAGGGGTTTTCCCCTCACAATCATCACATTCATATTAGTTTTAGAACAGATCAAGATAATAATTCAGATTTCTTCAACATACCACTACTAGGGGGTAGCAATGAATAAGAAAACACTAGCGATTATTAACTCATACGCAAGAAGCGCGTTTGTTTGTCTTGCAACAGTTTATACAGTTAATCCTGAAGGTTCATTCAATGACATTTGGAAAGCATTTCTTATTGCTTTTGTCGCACCTATTTTGAGAGCAATTAATCCGGATGAGACAGCATTTGGCATAGGTAGCAAAAAGTAATGACAGCCCTTGAGTGGGCTGGCTTTGCTGCTGGAATTACCACAACATTAATTGGAGTGCTGGCTGGCTTACGCTGGCTAGTAAAAGGTTGGCTAAATGAACTTAGACCAAATGGCGGAGAAAGTCTAAAAGATCAAGTGACACGCCTTGAGCAAAGACTGGATGAACTCTTCATTGTCATTAGTAGGAAGTAAAATAAATACATGGCTAATACTCGTAAGCGCAAGAAGATCAATCGTAGAGTTGTTCGGAGATCACCCGAACCATTATCTAAACTTGATGTGTTTATGATTACTAAACATGAGATTTACAAGGCGGCAAAAAAAGCAGGATTTAGCAATGAGGTTGCATGGTTTTTTATGCAAGAACCTCATTCATTACCGGACTGGATTAGTAATGATAAACCTGACTCTTTGATTCCACGCATTGACCCCACCGAGGAAGAAGATGACGATTAAGAAAATTGTTCTAATTTCTGATCTCCAAATTCCCTATAATGACCCAATCGCAACTCGAAACATTGTACGCTTTATTGCTAAATGGAAACCCCACCAAGTCGCAACAGTCGGAGATGAAATTGATCTCCCACAACTCTCAAAATGGGAACGCGGTTTGGCAGGTGAGTTTGCAGGAACACTTGACCGAGATCGGCAACTTACTAAGCAAATCCTTTACGACTTACAGGTAACGGATATGGTCAGATCAAATCATACTGACCGACTATGGAATTCAATCAAGACTAGGCTTCCAGCCTTCGCATCACTCCCTGAGTTACGCTTTGAAAATTGGCTTGGCTTGCCTGAATTGGGCATCAAGTTTTGGCGTGAACCAATGCCTATCGCGCCTAACTGGATTATTCTTCATGGAGACGAAGGTCAAGTCAGTCAAAAAGGTGGTCAAACAGCCCTAGGATTGGCTTTAAGGCATGGCAAGTCAGTAGTGTGTGGACATACTCACCGAGCAGGGTTAGCAGCCTATACAGCCTCTTCAGGGGGCAAAATAGGGCATACCTTATATGGTCTTGAGGTAGGCAATTTGATGGATTTCAAATCTGCTAAATATCTCAAGGGCGGAAGCGGTAATTGGCAACAAGGCTTTGGGCTTCTTTATGTACATAATAAGAAAGTATCACCTGTTTTTGTGCCTATTGAAAAAGATGGCAGTTTTATTGTTGAAGGCAAAACTTATGGGTAGGCAGTCAGACTATGAGCCTAGGGATATTGACCAGCAAATTGATGAGTTCGACTCTCTAGGACTTATTTAGACTTCGTTACCAAATCGTTATACAACACGCCGACGGTTTTATTGTGGGCTTATTTGACTTATGTCATCCTTCTCTTATCCAAGCAACGGACTTGGCTAATGAAAGGTACGGAATGAAACTAACAGCCAACGACTTTGAGCGATTGACAGAGACTCAAATGGAGTGGAATTCACTTACAGACTGGAAAGAACAGGCTGACCGGTTTGAGGACACAATCAACTGGAATCACAAGTTCATCTTTTGGACTGAAAACTACGCTTCAGCATTACTGGCAACTGAATACCTGTCTCAACAAGGATTTAGTTACAGCATTTCTTATGATGAGGCAGTCAGCCAATATTGCTTTACAACAGATTACTCAGGTTCTTGGTATGGGGCAGGAGTGAAAGCATGAAGGCAGACGGTTTAATTTGGGCATGGTGCATACTGGGTGTGTCTGTTCTAGCATATACAGTTGCCTTATTAAGAGAAGAGTCCTTTAACTCCGGTTACTGGAAAGGCAGAAAAGCAGGTTGGGAGTCTCACCGTAGAATGACCAACACAATTGCAAAGAGTGATGAGGTATTTGATTATGACAAGCAGAACTAAACTACTAGAGGAAATACAGGTAACGCTCAATGAACGAGGACAGATTTACGGAAGCAGTCGCTCAAATCATGAACGAATCTCAGAATTGTGGACTGGTTACCTTGGAGATTACATATCGCCAATGCAAGTCTCAATGTGTATGCTGCTTGTCAAAGTCTCAAGACTTACCGAGACTCCAAATCATCAAGACAGTATTAAAGACCTCATTGGTTACGCGGCAATCTATAACGAACTCTTAAACTCTTATGAAGAAGATTTTGGAGTAGATGATGGCATTTAACATTAACGATTACGAAACGACAGAGGTGCGCCTTGCTAGATTTATTGCTGA
>Ga0209298_10001654_pt1 | contig 14395 bp, 7 predicted proteins | sample S_140806_EF_Meta_FD_187325 | JGI IMG/M metagenome (GOLD analysis project Ga0209298, IMG submission 187325) | Freshwater microbial communities from Lake Simoncouche, Canada to study carbon cycling - S_140806_EF_MetaG (SPAdes) (version 2) | ecosystem: Environmental > Aquatic > Freshwater > Lake ...
TCGGCCAGAGCAAGAGCGCCATCGCCCAGTTCATGAAGAAGCGCAAGGAGAAGGGCGGCTCCTCGGCCGGCTTCCAGGACGCGATGCTCAAGCTCCTCAACACCCTGCCGGCGGTGCTCAAGTACCTGCCGGTGGAGAAGGCCCAGGATGCCCGCTCCTTCATGCTCAGCTTCCAGTACTGGCTGGGGGGAACGCCGGACAACCTGCGTAATTTCCTGTTGATGCTGGCCGACAAATACGTCTTTCCCCGCAGCGGTGGGGACCGGCCTGAGCTGCAGGTGGCCGACCCGGTGGTGTTCCCCGATCTGGGCATCTGGCATCCCTTGGCGCCGGGGATGTTCGAGGACCTCAAGGAATACCTCAACTGGAGCGCCAGCCGCAGTGATCTCTCCGAGAAGGCCCGCAAGGGTCCGGTGATCGGCCTGGTGTTGCAGCGCAGCCACATCGTGACCGGCGATGAGGCCCATTACGTGGCGGTGATCCAGGAGCTTGAATATCGCGGCGCCACCGTGATCCCGGTGTTCTGCGGCGGCTTGGATTTTTCCAAGCCCGTCAATGCCTTCTTTTACGACCCCCTCAACCCCGAGGTGCCCCTGGTGGATGGGGTGGTGAGCCTCACTGGCTTCGCCCTGGTGGGCGGCCCGGCCCGCCAGGACCACCCCAAGGCGATCGACGCTCTCAAGCGCCTCAACTGCCCCTACATGGTGGCCCTGCCGCTGGTGTTCCAGACCACCCAGGAATGGGAGGAGAGCGACCTGGGCCTTCACCCGGTGCAGGTGGCCCTTCAGATCGCCATCCCCGAGCTCGATGGCGCCATCGAGCCGATCGTGCTTTCCGGCCGCGACGACGCCACCGGCAAGGCCCACACCCTGCAGGACCGAGTGGATGCGATCGCCGAGCGGGCGATTCGCTGGGCTTCGCTGCGGATCAAGCCCCGCGCCGAAAAGAAGCTGGCGATCACCGTGTTCAGCTTCCCCCCCGACAAGGGCAACGTGGGCACCGCCGCCTACCTCGATGTGTTCGGCTCGATCTTCCGGGTGCTTGAGGAGATGAAGCTCAAGGGGTACAGCGTGGCCGACATGCCCCGCACGCCCAAGGCGCTGATGGAGGCGGTGCTCACCGATCCGGAGGCCCTCCAAGGAGCGCCGGAGCTGGCGATTGCCCACCGCATGAGCGTGGCCGAGTACGAGCGGCTCACCCCCTATTCCGAGCGCCTCGAGGAGAACTGGGGCAAGCCCCCCGGCAATTTGAATAGCGACGGCACCAACCTGCTGATCTACGGCCGCCATTTCGGCAACGTGTTTGTGGGGGTGCAGCCCACCTTCGGCTACGAGGGGGATCCGATGCGTCTGCTGTATTCGCGCAGCGCCAGCCCCCACCACGGCTTCGCCGCCTACTACACCTACCTCGAGAAGGTGTGGGGCGCCGACGCAGTGCTGCACTTCGGCACCCATGGCTCGCTGGAGTTCATGCCCGGTAAGCAGATGGGCATGAGCGAAACCTGTTATCCCGATTCCCTGATCGGAGCCCTCCCGAACCTCTACTACTACGCCGCTAATAACCCTTCCGAGGCCACGATCGCCAAGCGTCGCGGCTACGCCTCCACGATCAGCTACCTCACCCCGCCGGCTGAAAACGCCGGCCTCTACAAGGGCCTCAAGGAGCTGGGTGAGCTGGTGGGCAGCTATCAGCAGCTGCGTGAGAGCTCCAGAGGCGTGCAGATCGTGAATGCGATCGTCGAAACGGCGCGCCAGTGCAATCTCGACAAGGACGTAACCCTGCCGGAGGTGGACGGCTCCGAGCTCGATCAGGACGGCCGCGATGGCGTGGTCGGGGCGGTGTACCGCCAGTTGATGGAGATCGAGAGCCGGCTCCTGCCCTGCGGCCTGCACACAATCGGCAAGCCCCCCACCGCCGAGGAGGCGATTGCCACCCTGGTGAACATCGCTGCCCTGGAGCGCGAGGAGGAGGGGCTTCGCTCGCTGCCCGGGCTGCTGGCCGAGAGCCGCGGCCGCACCATCGCCGACGTCTACAAGGGCAACGACGCCGGCGTGCTTGCCGATGTGGAGCTCAACCAACTGATCACCGAAACCTGCCGCACCGCGGTGGGGGCGATGGTGAAGGAGGTCACCGGCAGCGATGGCAGGGTGACCCTTCGCCGCAACTTCAGCTGGTTTTTCAATCTGCTGGAGCGCTTCGGCTTCCAGCTGCCCTCCCCCTGGCTGGCTGCCTGCCGCAGCGGTGGGTTTGGCGAGGTCGACCAGGTGGAACTGGATAAAACCTTTGCCTACCTGCGCTTTTGCCTCGAGCAGATCTGCGCCGATATGGAGATGGAGAGCCTGCTGCGGGCCCTCGATGGCGAATACGTGTTGCCGGGGCCCGGCGGCGATCCGATCCGCAATCCGGGGGTGTTGCCGAGTGGCAAAAACATCCATGCCCTCGATCCCCAATCGATTCCCACCCGGGCCGCGATTGCCGCCGCCAAGGTGGTGGTGGATCGTTTGATCGAGCGCCAGAAGGCCGAGCAGGGCACGTGGCCGGAAACGATCGCCTGCGTTCTCTGGGGCACCGATAACATCAAGACCTACGGTGAATCCCTCGCCCAGATCCTCTGGTTCATTGGTGTTCGGCCCGTGCCCGATTCGCTCGGCCGGGTGAACAAGCTGGAGCTGATCTCGCTCGAAGAGCTGGGCCGGCCCCGCATCGATGTGGTGGTGAACTGCAGCGGCGTCTTCCGCGATCTCTTCATCAACCAGATGGCCCTGATCGACCAAGGGGTGAAGATGGCCGCCGAGGCTGATGAGCCCCTGGAGATGAATTTTGTCCGTAAGCACAGCCAGGAGCAGGCCGCGGAGCAGGGGATCTCGCTGCGGGATGCCGCCACCCGGGTGTTTTCCAACGCCAGCGGCAGCTATTCTTCTAATGTGAACCTGGCGGTGGAGAACAGCACCTGGGAAGAGGAAGGGGAGCTGCAGGAGATGTACCTTTCCCGCAAAACCTTTGCCTTCAATGCTGACAATCCCGGCGAGATGAATCAAAACCGTGAAGTGTTTGAATCGGCGATGAAGACCGCCGACGTCACCTTCCAGAACCTCGATTCAGCCGAGATCTCGCTCACCGATGTGAGCCACTATTTCGATTCCGATCCCACCAAGCTGATCGCCGGTTTGCGAGACGACGGCAAGGCCCCCACCAGTTACATCGCCGACACCACCACCGCCAACGCTCAGGTGCGATCCCTGAGCGAAACGATTCGCCTGGACAGTCGCACCAAGCTACTCAATCCCAAGTGGTATGAGGGCATGCTCGATTCGGGCTACGAGGGAGTGCGCGAAGTCGCCAAGCGGCTCAATTTCACCCTGGGTTGGAGCGCCACCAGCGGTGCCGTCGACAACTTCGTGTACGAGGAGGCCAACGACACCTTCATCAACGATCCCGAGATGCGCAAGCGGCTGATGGAACTCAACCCCCACAGCTTCCGCCGCATCGTGGGCACCCTGCTGGAGGTGAATGGCCGCGGCTATTGGGAAACCAGCGCCGAAAATATCGCCCAGCTGCAAGAGATCTATCAGGAGATTGAGGATCGGATTGAAGGTGTTAAACAGGATTGATTCGCATCCCCAGCTAGGCAAGAGTGCTGGGTAATACCCTCCAAGCAGGGATTTGTCGTCGCGTCAAACGATGTGCTTTTGGTAGAGGGCGTCGGCCATACGGGCGGTCTGCACCACCGGGCCCACATCGTGCACCCGCAGGATGGTGGCCCCAGCCGCGATGGCCTGGCAACAGACCGCCGCGGTGCCCCAAAGCCGTGCCCGGGGACGAGGCTCCTCCAGCACCGCTCCGATGAAGCGCTTGCGGGAGGGGCCCACCAGCAGTGGGAAACCCTCAGAGCGGAGGGCAGCCAGCCCGCGCAGCAGTTCGAGGTTCTGCTCGGTGGTCTTGGCGAAGCCGAGCCCCGGATCCCAGATCACCTGGGCCGCCTCCACCCCGGCGGCCAGGGCACGCTCGGTGGCCAGCAGCAACTCCTGGCGCACCTCCTGCACCACATCGCCGTAGACGGCCAGGCCATCCATGCTGCGGCTGTCGCCGCGGCTGTGCATCAGCACGTAAGGGCAGCCCGCTGCGGCAATCACCTTCAGGATCTCCGGATCCCGCCGGCCGCCGCCCACGTCGTTGATCCAGTCTGAGCCGGCGGCCAGGGCCGCCTCGGCCACGGGGGCCCGGAAGGTGTCCACTGAGAGCACCGCGTCGGGATAGGCCGCCCGGATCGCCTGCAGCACCGGCAGCACACGGCGGATCTCCCGCTCTGCGCCGATGTCCTCGGCCCCTGGGCGGGTGCTCTGGCCCCCGAGGTCGAGCAGATCGGCCCCCTGGGCGAGCATCCGACCGGCGGCCTGAACGGCCCCGTCCACCCCGTGGAGGCGGCCGCCATCGCTGAAGGAATCGGGGGTGAGGTTGAGGATCCCCATCACCAGGGTGTGGCTTCCCGGCACTGGCATGCCTCGCAGACCGGCTTGTGGCTTCGTTGGTGATGGGGTCGCTGCCGGCGATGGTGGCTGTGCGACCGGCTCCTTTGACCACGCTCCGGCAGGGCTGGCCAGCGGGCTAGGTGGCGGGCTAGTTGGCGACCAACCGCAAGAGCTGGGGTCGTAGGGATTCACCCAGGACACCAACCTGCTCCTCAGGCCGCCACCGGCACCTGATAGTTGGCGATGCGGGCGAAGCTGATCGGATCCAGGGAAGCACCCCCCACCAACACACCATCGATGTCGCTCTGGGCCATCAACTCATCGATGGTGCCGGGGTTCACCGAGCCGCCGTACTGGACCACCACATCGGGGTTGCCCACCCAGCCGCGGATCAGGCTGCAGATGCGGTTGGCCTCCTCGGCGGCGCAGGACTTACCGGTGCCGATCGCCCAGATCGGCTCATAGGCCACGATCAGCCGCAGCGGGTCGATGCCTTCGAGCCCCTGTTCGATCTGGCGATGAATCACCCGTTCGGTCTCGCGGGCCTCGCGCTGATCCAGGCTCTCCCCCACGCACAGGATCGGGATCAGGCCATGGTCCTGGGCGGACCGGGCGCGCAGGTTGATCTGCTCGTCGGTTTCGCTGTAGTACTTGCGCGGCTCGCTGTGGCCCACGATCGCGTGGGTCACGCCGTGCTCGATCAGCATCGGCGCCGAGATCATGCCGGTGTAGGCCCCCTTCTCCTCCCAGTGCACGTTCTGACCGGCAATCGCCACGCCGGCCCCCTCCAGGTGGCGGCAGAGGGTGGGAATCGATGTGAAGGGGGGCGCCAGCACCACCTGGCGATTGCTGGGCAGATCGGCGATCAGGGGACGGAAGACCGCAGCGAACTCCCGCGTCTCGGCGCAGGTCATGTGCATCTTCCAGTTCCCGGCGATGACAGTCCTGCGCACCGGCGGCTCCCCACAAACAACAATCGCCAAAGGTTAAAACCTCGTCCGCACCGCCACCTCTGAATTCCCCCAGCCGCTGCGCTGTAGACCGGCCCGACCCTGCGATCAGCCCCCAGACGGGGGCAGGCGATCCGGTGCCTCCAGCCCCGCAGCTTCCGATGCAGGTGGCATCACGATCCTTTCCCTGCCATCGATCTCCACCGCATCCCCAGGGGAAAGGTGGCGCCCTCGCCGGGTTTCGATCGCCCCATTCACTCTCACATCACCCCGTTGGATCCGTTGCTTGGCCTCACCCCCTGTAGCAGCCAGACCGTGCCATTTGAGGTATTGATCGAGTTTCACGGCCTTCATCGTTGGCTGGCATGAAGTTGGCACAGCAACCCCACTCCCGGGGACGGGCCCACTGGCCTCCGCTCCCCAGGGCTGTCCTGCCGCGGGCACTCTGCACCTCAGGACTAGGCTGAGCCGATGCTTGCCCCTTCGCCGGCCGGCTTTCGCCGGCTGTGGCCGCTGCTCAAGCCCCATCGGCCCCGCTTGCTGGCCGGGGGGCTCTGCATGCTCGTGTTCGTGGCCTGCTGGCCCCTGCTGGCCTCCCTGGCCGGCAAGCTGATTCCGGCGATCGGGGCCGGTGATTTCCCAGCGGTGCTGCGCAGCATCGGCCTGGCCCTGGCGGTGTTCATGGTGCAAAAGGCCGCCCAGTTCGGCCAGGACACCCTGCTGGCCGGGCCCGCCCTGGCGGTGAGTCAGGACCTGCGCCGTCAGCTCTTCGCCCGCCTGCAGCGCCTCGAGTTCGGCGCCCTCGAGAAGCTCTCGGCCGGTGACCTGACCTATCGCCTCACCGAGGATGCCGACCGGGTGGGGGAGGTGATCTACAAGACCCTCCAGGACAGCATCCCCAGTGCCCTGCAACTGGTGGCGGTGCTGGGCTACATGCTCTGGCTCGACTGGCCCCTCGCCCTGGCGACCCTGCTGCTGGCCCCCGTCGTCGCGGTGCTGGTGAGCCTGTTCGGCGCCCGGGTGATGGGGGCAGCCGAGCGCAGCCAGAAGCAGGTGAGCGAGCTGGCCTCCCTGCTCGGGGAGGCGATCGGCGGGCTGCCGCTGGTGCGCGCCTTTGCCGCCGAACCCTGGTTGCAGGAGCGCTTCGACACCGAAGTGGATCTTCACCGCCGGGCCCGCTACCGCACCCTGCGGCTCCTGGCCCTGCAGCACCCGGTGGTGGGCTTCATCGAGGCCGCCGGCATCCTCTCGGTGCTGCTGATCGGCGCCGCCCGCATCCACAGCGGCGGGCTGAGCAGCGCCGGCTTCAGCAGCTACGTGGCGGCCCTGCTGATGCTGATCGATCCGATCGCCCACCTCACCACCAACTACAACGAGTTCCAGCAGGGCCAGGCTTCGCTGCGGCGCCTGCGAGCGATTGAGGCGGAGCCGGTGGAGCCGCCGGATCGCCCTGGCGCCAGGCCCCTCGGCCAGGTGCGCGGTGAGTTGGTGTTGGAGGGGGTGAGCTTCGCCTACACCCCGGACAAACCTGTACTCCACGAGATTTCGCTGCGGATCTCCCCGGGGCAGGTGGTGGCCCTGGTGGGTCCCTCCGGTGCTGGCAAGAGCACGCTCTTCTCCCTGCTGCTGCGCTTCAACACGGCTCAGCGGGGCCGGGTGTTGCTCGATGGCCAGGATCTGGCCGACCTACAGGCGCGCGAGCTTCGCCGCGCCGTGGCCTTGGTTCCCCAGCAAAGCCGGGTGTTCTCCGGCACGGTGGCCGAGGCGATCGCTTTCGGCCGCCCGGTGAGCAGCGAGCAGATCCGGGAGGCTGCGCGCCTGGCCAATGCCGATGGCTTCATCGAGGCCCTGCCTGGTGGCTACGGAGCGCGGTTGGAGGAGGGCGGTAGCAACCTTTCCGGCGGCCAGCTGCAACGCCTGGCCATCGCCCGGGCGGTGCTCGGCAATCCGGCTGTGCTGCTGCTAGATGAGGCCACCAGCGCCCTCGATGCCGAGGCGGAGGAGGCCGTGCAGCGGGGTCTGGATCAGGCGATGGCCGGTCGCACCGTGCTGGTGATCGCCCATCGGCTCTCTACGGTGCAGGAGGCGCACCGGATCCTCGTGCTGGAGTCCGGACGCATCGTGGAGGAGGGCAACCACGACAGCCTCATGGTGCGCGGCGGCCGCTATCGCGACCTCTGCCAGCGCCAGCTGATCCGGATCGAGCGCTGACACGTGTTGGCGATGGGCTCGGGCGTGGCGACCGCAGAGCCGCCGAGGTGCAAGGTTGGCGGTTCCGGCATTGCCTAAGGTTGCGCGGTCTTCTCCTGACCCACCGTGCAGACCCCCGACCAGCAACCTCCCGTGCTCACCTTCGAGGGCAAGCGCTACGACCTCAATTCCTTGCCAGACGAGATCAAGGAACTCGTGCGGGGCATGCAGGTGGCCGACGCCCAGCTGCGCATGCATGAGGACACACTGAAGGTTCTGGCGGTTGGCCGTCAGTCGATGGCGATGCAGCTCAACGACCGTCTGCAGACGATCACCCCGATTCCAGACGGCGAGTGAAGCTCCGCAGTCGGTGAACCCGGCGCTGCCGCAATCCCGTAAGCGAAGCTATCCCTCCGCTCACCATGGGGCGGAGGGATCAGCCAGGCTGGAGCTTCCAGCCTGGCTGGAGGTTCATGGACGATCAGGTGAGGGGCGCCAGGTCCTCGAAGCGGAAAATTTGGCGTCCCTGAGTAGGGCCGTCCTGGGCGCTCGTGGCCTCCACCTCGCTCTCCACCATCCGCTCCGCCAGCACCCATGGCCCACCTCCTGGCATGGGGATGAAGGTGTCGGTAAAGCTGCTGCGGCCACCGCGGGGTGAGCCGCTGGCTGGATCGCTGTACTGGCTCGTGTAGGTGTGGCTGAGGTAGCCAGCGCCCGTATCCAGCACCTCGGTGGTGAAGATCGTGACCACCGAGCCGTGGATGTGGCGGTGCACCATGGTCACCACGTCGTCCTTGATGCGATAGCGGTCTCCCTGGCCCTTGCCGCCCACGATCACTTCGGTGCCCACCGCGTCGGTATCCCCGGCGGTGAAGGTGTTCTCGCCATGGGTCTGCTCAAAGGGCCGCCGCACCCGGTGGATCGCCACCTCCCACAGCTGGGAGGCCACGGCCTTATGCACCGCCTCATCCTCGATGCCCTCCACGCTGGCCTTCAGGTCGGCGCCGACCCGGAAGCGGCCCTCCACCCGGCGCTCCCCCTGCTCCCACACGCAGGTGCCCTGATAGCCGCCGAAGCCAGGCTCCCAGGTGTAACGGTTTTCATAGGCCGCCCTGAAGATGGCGGTGATGTCCGCTCCTGGCGCGATCGAGGCGGTGGAGAGGGTGCTGCTGCTCACGATGAGAAGGCCTAGGTGTTGTTGATTCTATCGTGAGACGATCGCAGCCGGGCACAGCCCACTATTGCGATCATAAACGTGGGTGAAGTCTAAGAAAGCGTTGGACTATATAGGAAGAGTAATAGTCTTGAAAATGAGCCTCATCTTTATAATGGGATGCGCTGCAAACCTTGGGTCCACAAGTTGTTGCATCCACACCATCCCAGACAAGACGTCGCTTGCCATCGGCCCAGGTCTTGATCCAGCCAAAGTCGCGATCTCGCTTGTCTAGAAAAGTTTTGGTATCAACCATGCAATTCGGGCTCAAGGCAGGCTTGTACCATTGAGGAAAACAGTAACCCTCTGACATCCCCTCTAATCCATCAAATCTGGGTGCATTAAGGTAAATTACAACAGTGGCGCCCTTGTCGATAAAGCTTTCTGAAATCCTGCGCAATCTGGATGAGTAGTCTTGGAGGGCTTCCTTGTAAGCAGGGCCGGCTTTGTCAGGTAAAAAATAAGCCGTCAGGTAGTCGCCGATAAACACAATGTCACCTTGCTTGACCACGCTCTGGAGTTTGTTCGCAAGCGCTTTCTGTTGTTGCTGGCAGAATTTTGCCTTGGCCTCCGATGAAAAGGCAAAGGATGGCAAATCAGGGAAAGGACACGCGTTGCCCCAGATTCCATGAAGGCCGAGGCCATGCTGCGAAGCGTAAGTTGCAATCCCATTTCGAAACTGATGGATGTGGCTATCGCCAACCAGGTAAACCATTCGCTTTTCTCTCCCGGGCTTGAAGCCGCAGCTGCCTGGTTCACTGCGAACGGCTCCTGGGTCTTCAAAGAGATTGCATAGTTCAATTGAGAGTTGATCTTTGAGGTAGCTTTGATTTTGAAGCTCATTTTTTTGGCCGAGGAAAAGTTTCCCCTTCATTGGTGCAGCGAGGATGCCGATCAGTGCCGCAGTTGTACCAACACCAAAAGCCCCATAGAAGAAGCTGTACAGAGGCTTAGCCGACCATGCTGCTGCTCGTAGCGGTTTTTCGACCCAGCGATAGGAGCCATAGGCGAGGCCAATCATCAGCAGAAGCTGAAACGGTATCGTCCACCAATGGATGCCAATGGTCCAACGGCTCAGCGACAGGACCCCCCAGTGCCATAGATAGAGCGAATAGGAAATCAACCCCACCCCAACCAAGGCGGAACCGGACAATAGCCTGGCTACCTTGCGATTACTGACAAGAGAAGCGACCAGCAGAGTTGAAGCAAGAGTGACGCCTATGGTGGTCAATAAAGAGAATTTAGCCGGCAGCCAAAGGCACGCCAGCATGACTACAAGAGCGGGCCAAGCGATCACAGAAGCAACCGGGCCGAAAATTCTTGACTGCTCATAGACAAACAGCAAACATCCAAGACCCAGCTCCCAAAAACGAGGCGGCATTAGGAAGAATGCGGCGGCTGGGCTGTTGAGCTTCAACCAGACAAAAGACAACAATGAAGCCATCGTCAGCGCCGTCATGATGATGGTGAACTTTGTTAGGCCTTGCTTGGCTCTTGATCCAAAGCCGCTGAACCAGAAAATAAATGGGAATAGAAGATAAAACTGCTCCTCCACTCCTAGGGACCAGGTATGGGTAAAAACATTGAGCTCGGTTGAGCCAGCAAAATAATCGGTTTTTAGGCGATAGAGAATCAGATTGGAAATGCCAACCAGTGAAGCAAGGCCGGTCTGAAGGCTGAGCCCTGGATTGGGGTTGACTAGGCAAATAAGGATGGATAGGATGCCAACAAACAAGACTAGAGCCGGAAGCAATCGCTTGAGGCGTCGCAGATAGAATTTGCCAATAAAATCCGCGAAGCTCTCGAATCGATGACGGTTCAGAGAGGCTGTGATCACATAGCCTGAAATGACAAAGAAGATATCGACGCCTAGGTAGCCTCCTGGCAAAAAGCTCGCATTGATGTGATTGACAATCACGGCAATCACGGCGATGGCCCTTAAGCCATCGATTTCCGTTCTATAAGAAGCCGGTTTGGCAACCACGAGTCCCCTCAACTCCTCCAGGGCCGGTGGATGTCCTGCAGGGCCACCACCTCCAGCTCCGGTTCCCTTCGCAGGGCAGCGATCGCCTCCACGGCGGCGCGAGCGCCGGCCAGGGTGGTGACGGTGGGCACGGCGTAGTCGAGAGCGGCGCGGCGTAGGTAGCGGTCGTCGTGGGCGGCCTGGCGGCCGATCGGCGTGTTGATCACCAGCTGGATCTGGCCGGAGCGGATGGCGTCTTCAATGTTGGGCCGGCCTTCATGCACCTTCAGCACCGGCTCCACGGCCAGGCCCGCCTCCGCCAGGATCCGGGCGGTGCCCGCCGAGGCGGTGAGGGCAAAGCCCTCCTCCACCAGCCGGCGGGCCACCGGCACCAGGGCGGGTTTGTCGCGGTCGTGGGTGGAGAGAAACACCGTGCCCGCGGTGGGAAGGGCCTCACCGGCCGCCAGTTCCGCCTTGGCGTAGGCCAGGCCGAAGCTTGAGGCAATGCCCATCACCTCGCCGGTGGAACGCATCTCCGGGCCCAACAGCGTGTCGGCGCCAGGGAAGCGCTTGAAGGGCAGCACCGCCTCCTTCACCGTCTGCAGCGGCGGCACCGGTTCGCTCGTGAGGCCCAGCTCAGCCAGGGTGCGGCCGGCCATCAGCTGGCTGGCGATCTTGGCCAACGGCACGCCGGTGGCTTTGGCAACGAAGGGCACCGTGCGCGAAGCGCGGGGGTTGGCCTCGATGATGAACACCTTGTCAACACCGGCCGCGTCGCGCTGGATGGCGAATTGCAGGTTGATCAGGCCCCGTACCTCAAGGGCTAGGGCCAGATCCCGGCTCCAGCCCTTGATCGTAGCCAGCACCTCGGGGCTCAAGGACACCGAGGGCAGGGCACAGGCCGAATCTCCGGAGTGAATGCCGGCCGGTTCGATGTGCTCCATCAAGCCACCGATCAGCACGGCGCCGTTGCCATCGGCCAGGGCATCCACATCTACTTCGCTGGCATTTTCCAGGTACTGATCGATCAGCACCGGGTGGTCCGGTTCCACCTGCACCGCCTCCACCATGTACCGGTTGAGCTCCTCCTGGTTGTACACCACCTCCATGGCGCGGCCGCCGAGCACATAGCTGGGGCGCACCACTACGGGGTAACCCACGGTCGCCGCCACGGCCCTGGCTTCGGCATCGGTTCGGGCCAGGCCGTTGCGGGGCTGGCGGATCTCCAGGCGGCGCAGGATCGCCTCGAATTGTTCGCGGTCCTCGGCACGGTCGATCGATTCAGGGGAGGTGCCCCACAGGCGGGTGCCCGTGGCCAGCCCGGCCGGGGTGGCGAGCCAGCGCAGCAAAGGAATCGCCAACTTGAGGGGCGTCTGGCCACCGAACTGCACGATCACCCCTTCAGGCCGCTCGGCTTCGATCACATTGAGCACGTCCTCGAGGGTGAGCGGCTCGAAGTAGAGGCGATCGCTGGTGTCGTAGTCCGTCGACACGGTTTCGGGGTTGCTGTTCACCATCACCGTGGCGAAGCCCGCATCCCGCAGTGCAAACGAGGCGTGGCAGCAGCAGTAGTCGAATTCGATGCCCTGGCCGATCCTGTTGGGTCCGCCGCCCAGGATCATGACTTTGCGACGGCTTTCGGCTTGAACCTCATCGGCAGGCGGCTGGATCTGCAGCTGCCCATCGGCACTGAGGCGCTCCAGGGGCCGTTCGTAGGTTGAGTAGTGGTAAGGCGTGCTGGAGGCGAATTCGGCCGCACAGGTGTCCACGGTCTTGAACACCACGTTGACGCCAAGCCCCTGGCGATGGGACCGCACCTCCAGTTCATGACGGCCGGTGGCCCAGCCGATCTTGCGGTCGGAGAAGCCCAGTTGTTTGAGCTCCAGCAGCTCCCCTGCCCCAAGATCCTCGAGGCGCCGGCCCGCCAGCAGCCGCTGCTCCGCCTCGATCAGGCCCCGCAACTTGGCCAGGAACCACGGGTCGATGGCGCTGAGCTTGTGCAGCTCGGCATCGGAGTAGCCCCGCACCATCGCGGTGCGCACCGCCAGGATCCGATCGGGGGAAGGGGTGCGCACGGCGCGCTCCAGCTCGCTGCGCTGCTCGGGAGCATCACAGGCGGGATCTGGCCGGTCACAGCCCCAGCCTGCCAGGCCCGTTTCCAGCGAGCGCAGGGCTTTCTGGAACGATTCCTCAAAGCAGCGGCCGATCGCCATCGCCTCGCCCACCGACTTCATGGAGGTGGTGAGCACCGGTGGGCTGCCGCGGAACTTCTCGAACGCGAAGCGTGGAATCTTGGTCACCACGTAATCGATGGTGGGTTCGAAGCAGGCCGGCGTGGCACCGGTGATGTCGTTGATGATTTCGTCGAGGCTGTAGCCCACCGCCAGGCGGGCGGCGATCTTGGCAATCGGAAACCCGGTGGCCTTCGAGGCCAGGGCGGAGGAGCGCGAGACGCGGGGGTTCATCTCGATCACCACCACATCCCCATTGGCGGGATTGATGGCGAACTGGATGTTGGAGCCGCCGGTATCCACGCCGATCTCGCGGATGATTGCGATCGATTGGTCGCGCAGCCGCTGGTATTCGCGGTCGGTGAGGGTCTGGGCCGGGGCCACGGTGATCGAATCGCCCGTGTGTACCCCCATCGGATCGAGGTTTTCGATGCTGCACACGATCACCACGTTGTCGGCGGTGTCACGCATCACCTCCAGCTCAAACTCCTTCCAGCCCAGCAGCGACTGTTCCACCAGGATCTGGCTGACCGGACTGGCCTCCAGGCCGCTCTTGCAGATCGCCCGGAATTCCTCCGGGTTGTAGGCGATGCCGCCGCCGCTGCCCCCCAGGGTGAAGGCGGGCCGAATGATGCGCGGGTAGCCGCCGATCACCTCGCCCACCTGCTCGGCTTCCTCGAGGTTGTTGGCAATGCCGGAGGGGCACACCGCCACGCCGATGCGGGCCATGGCCTCCTTAAAGAGCAGGCGATCCTCCGCCTTGCGGATCGCTTCGAGGTTGGCCCCGATCAGCTCGACGCCAAAGCGCTCCAGGGTGCCGTTCTCGGCCAGGGCCACCGCCAGGTTGAGGGCCGTCTGGCCTCCCATGGTGGGCAGCAGGGCATCGGGCCGCTCGATCTCGATCACCCGCGCCACCACCTCGGGGGTGAGGGGCTCGATGTAGGTGCGGTCGGCCAGATCCGGATCGGTCATGATGGAGGCCGGATTGCTGTTGACCAGCACCACCTCGTAGCCCTCTGCCCGCAGCGCCTTGCAGGCCTGGGTGCCGGAATAATCGAATTCGCAAGCCTGGCCGATCACGATCGGCCCCGAACCCAGCAGCAGGATGCGCCTGAGATCCGTGCGGCGGGGCATGGGTGTGATCTGGCCAAACATGCCCAGCCTCTCATGGGCGCCGCCCGGGTCGGGCATCCCACCAGCGCCGGATCCCTGCCTTCTCGCAGCGATCGCTAATCTGAGGCAATTGCAGCCTTTGCCGCCGATGAGCGAACTCCAGCGCCTGAAGGGGCTGTTGCCCCCGGAGATGCAGAGCTGGGTGTTCGTGGAAGCCTCCGCCTCCGTGGATCCCCCCCTGATCACCATCGAGGAGATCGGCCGGG
>Ga0209298_10001659_pt1 | contig 14370 bp, 18 predicted proteins | sample S_140806_EF_Meta_FD_187325 | JGI IMG/M metagenome (GOLD analysis project Ga0209298, IMG submission 187325) | Freshwater microbial communities from Lake Simoncouche, Canada to study carbon cycling - S_140806_EF_MetaG (SPAdes) (version 2) | ecosystem: Environmental > Aquatic > Freshwater > Lake ...
CGTTGATCTTCGCGAGATCGCCGACGAGTTCGGGGCGCAGGCGCAGCACCATGCTGGTCTCCCATTCGCAGGCGTGGCCCATGATGCGCTGCGAGATGCTCGGATCGCGTGCCCAGGGCTCTGCACAGAGGTTCCAGTAGGTGGTGAAGAGCAGCAGCAGGTCTTGGCGCTCGCGATGCTTTTGTCGCGTTTCAAAGACGGACTGCTTGCCGGGCACGTCATTGCCGCCGTGGCCGTTGAGGATGATCAGGCGCTTGAAACCATGCGCGATGAAGTTTTCCAGCAAGCCGTTCAGCAGATCGAGATACACGCGCGGCTCGGCGGAGAGCGTGCCGGGGAAATCCATGTGGTGATGGGAATTTCCCAGCCACATCAGCGGCGCAAAGAGCACGCGATCACCCATCGCGGCCTCGGTGCGGCGCACGAGTTCGTTCGTGAGCATGCTGTCGGTGAAGACCGGCATGTGGCGGCCGTGCTGCTCCAGCGCGGCCACCGGGAAAATCACCGGCGTGTCACGGCTCAGCGCGGCGACCTCGTTCCATTTCAAATCGGCGAGCTGCATGGCGATTAGCGGACTTCTTGAATCAAGATGGTGTGCGTGACCGGCTGGAGTATCTTGCGGACGTTCGCGTCTTGCTTCGCATGTTCGTCGGCGAGCTTCTTCTTCAGCTTGGCGAGAGCGGTGGCCACTTTCGGCTCCTCGGCGGCTTCGGCGGCGATGACGCGCATGTGGGTGACGAGGTTTTTGACGAGCGTGGTCTCAAAGGCCTGCTTCTGACCGACGGCGTTGGTGAGGTTGGCGAAAGCACCGTCAAACGGCGTCTTGTCAAACTCGGCGTTCAAGTTGATGCCGTCTTCGAGCTGGTTGCGGGTGAATTCCTTGGTCTGCTGGCCCCAGGTGACTTTGGCCTTTTCGCTGCTCAGGCCGATGACGTGCAGCATGAGGCGGTTGAGGTCCTGATTGAAGCTGGTGAAGGGCACGATGCTGCGGTTGCTACCTGCGCTCTTTGGATCGGCATCAAAGCAGAAGGGCCATTTGTCGCTGACGATCTGGATCGCGCCCGGAGCGAGCTTCACCGGCTGGATGGTGTGGCCTTCGCTGGCGTTGCTTTGGCCTTTCATGTTCAGCGTGATGACACCGATCTCGCCGTCAAAGCCCAGCGCCTTTAAGAAGGCCTGCGCCATCAAAAGCTGGCCGGAGGGTGCGGGATGGAAGCCATCACCACCGAAGGGAGCGTATTCCTTGCTAAGCGCTGCTTTCGATTTCGGCAGCGCGTCCATCATCGTGTCATGCACGTTCGCAAAGGGCTGCTTGTTCTCCTCGGCCAGCTTTTTGGCGATGTCGCGGAGTTGCGCGAGGTTTTGGTTGTAGAGGCTGCCTTCGATGGTGGGGCGCTTGAAGAAATCCGGATCGACACCGCCGGGCGAGCCGACGGCCATGGCCTTCACGCCGACTTTCTTCAGCTCGGCGATCACCGCACGCATGTTCTTCTCATACTCGGCGCCGATCTCCGGTGCGTAGGGCTTGTAGCTGCCGTCGTTCATGCCGTAGCAGGTGGTGGCGACATTCGGATTGAAGACCGCGAGATCATTTTCGAGACGTGCGGCGAAGCCGCCAGCACGCTCACCACTCCAGCCAAACTGGAAGACTTTGATGTCCTTCCGCCCGGTGCAGGCCAGCAGGTAGGTCTCGATATATTTCGAGTAGAGCTTCTGCTCCGTGATGCTGTCGCCAATCACGGCGACGCGGGCGTTGGCGGGCAAAATGGACTCGGCGCGAAGGCTGAGGGCGGCGAGGAAGACGGCGAGATACGGAAGAATGCGCATGGCGAACTTCATACCGCCAAAAAGCGGGCGATTTGGCAAGGAATTGTTTTCGACTCACCGCTTCACCCGCACCTGGAAGCCGGTGAACTCGGCATGCACATCGCGGGAGGGTGCCCATTCCGCGCCGCTGCCGCCGTGGAAGGTATTGAAGAGGATGGAATCGACGCCGTAGGTGGTGCCTTTGCGCCATTGGAGATCGGTTTTCTCCACCATGAGCTTGTCATCGGCCCAGATGCGGAGCTGGCCGTTTTTCTTGCCCGCCGCATTCATCTCCACCTGCAGGCGGAGGGTAACGGGCTTGCCGGGCACAAAGCGGAAGTCCTCAGGGAAGTCGAACTCATCGCCATACTTTGACGGCTGGTGCATGTGATACACATAGGCTTGGCCGCGACCGTCCTTCCGCCACATCACGCGAGCGGAGAAGCCGTCGAGACCGTTCACGGCATCGCCGCCGGTGATGGTTTTGGGGCCGCCGCAGAGTCCCGGGAGCTTGCCGCCCTTCACAAACTCAAAGCCTTCTTCAAAGCGCACGGTGTAGCGCAGCTCCGCCGCCTCGTGCTCGCCGAATGCGAAGCGCCATCCCGCGCCGCCTTGCTCCGAGCCGACGCTGCCTTTCGGATACAACACCCGCAGCCAGGAGCTGCCCTCACGCGTCACCAGCTCGCCATGGCCTTCCGCGAGGCCGTCCTCATACTCGCAACCCGGCCAGTCCTTTTTCCACTGCTCGACGGTGTAGGGGCCGGGAGAGCCGGTGAAAGGGAAGGTGAAGAGCGGCTCGGCGTGGAGGACGGAGGCGAGCAGGAGAATAAGAAGCGGCTTCACGGGACAGGGATGAATTCAATGCTGTGGATGCCGTCTGCGACGTTTTGAGCCGCGAGACGCTTGTCGAAAGTGGCAAGTTTGACTCCGTATTTTTTCGCCAGGGCCAGCAAGTAGATGTCGGTGAGCTGTGAGGAAGAGGTGTTGTCCAACGACACAGCGGCGCTGGAATCCGCTAATGACAGATCATCCGGGAGAAACTGAAAGCCGACCGACTGACGGAGCGAATCGAGCGGGGGCAGTGCCGCCTTGGGCGAACCTGGCCCGAGAGGATAGTTCCGATGACCGTAGATGCGCAGGTAACCATTCTCAGTCAGTGGACATGTGGCCAGAGGCGGCCTGCCTTTGCTAGCAAACCATCGTTCGTAGGCATCATGAAATTCATGGGTGACATCAACCGAGGCGATCAACGCGTTGACATCCAGCAGAAAACTCATGATTAAACTCCCAGTTCCTCGCGCAGTTGGTTCACGAACGCGTTTGTGGTGACCGTGGTGTCTCCCGGCGGGCGCTTGCGGACGAGAAAGCCGAACTGGTTTTTTTCATACAGCTCCGTCGCAGGGATCGCTGGAGCCGGAGAAGGCGGATCAGGCTCTTTCATCTCGCGGCTGAGGGCGGTGACGATGAGGTCGTGCACCGTTGAGCCGAGCGAACGAGCACGCTCTGCCGCTTTCTGATACAGAGGCTCCGGGATGTCGATGGTCGTGTTCATGGCAGAGAATGCACCGCAGGACGGCGGGAAGCAAGCGACGCTGCGGGCTCCGATAACCCGTTCCGCTTTACTGCACCGGCGAAAAATCCACCGCCTTCATGTACACGCTTTTCACGCCTTCGGCCTGGGGTTGAATGGTTAGCGGCCCGCCGTTGGCGGCTTCGCTATCGCCTTTGGCTTTGATCCAATCGGGATCGGCGCGGAAGGCGGTGAAGGAGGCGAGGCCGGCTTCCTTGCTGTCGTGGGCGAGGATGTAGATGAGCTTGGTGCCGGCGCCTTTTTCGGCATCGGTGGGTGTCCAGTAGGCGAGGTGGCTCATGCCGTGCTTGCTGAAGAGCTTCATCGTGTGATCGCGGAAGCGGGCGTGGAGGGCGTCGAGCTTGCCGGGAGGCGTGGTGTAGGTGCGCATCTCGAAGACGCGGGGCTTGGCGCTCTTTTCCACCTTCAACGCGGGCGAGTAATCCGTCGGCGTCATGAAGATAGAGTCGATTTTGGCGACGATCTTGCCATTCGCCTCGCTGGCCTTTGCTGCGGCTTTCCATTCGGGATCGGCCCCGAAGGCCTTGAAGCTCTCCTTGGCGGCCTCGCGGCTCTTGTGCTCCAACACATAGATCAGGGTCGTCTTGGAGCCGTTTTCCTCACCGACGGGCACCCAGTAGCCCACATTGCCCATGCCGTGCTTTTCAAAGAGCTTGCAGGTGTGGTCACGGAAGCGGGTGAGCAAGGCATCGAGCTTTCCTTCGTGGCAGGTGTAGATGCGCAGCTCATACACCGGATCGGCGAGGACGGGTGCAAAGGCGGCGAGGAGGGCGGTGGTGAGGATGAAGAGGGAGCGCATGGCGGGCGGAGGCTAGAACGGCGTTGCTACACGAAACAATCGCCACTTTTTGTTGGACGCCTCCCACCTGCGCCGGAGTATCGGCTTCCCTCTTCCGCATGACCCAGATTTTCGATTTCATCGCCCACGTCGATCAACACCTGCAAACCTTTGCGGAGCAGCACGGCCCGCTGATTTATGCGCTGCTGTTTGCCATCGTGTTTTGCGAGACGGGCCTCGTCGTCACACCCTTCCTGCCGGGTGACTCGCTGCTGTTTGCCGTCGGAGCCTTGGCCGCGCAGGGTTTCATGCGCATCGAGATCATCATTCCGCTGCTCGTCTGCGCGGCGATCCTGGGCGACAACGTGAACTACTGGATCGGCCGCAAGTGCGGCGGCTGGATCGTGAACCAGCGCTGGTTCAAACGAGATTATTTGGCCAAGACGGAGGCCTTTTTCGTGAAGCACGGTGGCCGCGCCATCGTGATCGCCCGCTTTGTGCCCATCGTGCGGACCTTTGCCCCATTTACCGCCGGGTTTGGCCACATGCAGTACCGTCGCTTTTTGATGTTCAGCCTCGGCGGCGGGCTGTTTTGGGTGATCAGCATCTCCATCCTCGGCTTTGCCCTTGGCAACATCCCCATCATCAAGAGCAACTTCAAGCTCGTCTCCCTCCTGATCATCGTCGTCTCCGTGCTGCCGATCGTCATCGAGGTGGTCAAACACAAGCGTGAGGCTGCCCGCAGCCCTAAATGACCGCTCCGCGCGGTCGGGTGACAAAGTGCTTGCGCGAAAACCCGAAACGGCTATTCATCCCGCCCCCTTCCCCGGAAGGGAACATGATTCCTGAGTAGCTCAGCGGTAGAGCGGGTGGCTGTTAACCACTAGGTCGTAGGTTCGAACCCTACCTCAGGAGCCATTTACGGCAGAGTAGCTCAGGGGTAGAGCAGAGGACTCATAAGCCTTTGGTCGGGAGTTCAAATCTCCCCTCTGCCACCAATGGATGGCTCGCTTCGCCAAAAGTCCCCGCGAAGCCTTCGCCCGCTCATAGCAGCGAGCTGTCGTCCGAACGCTCCAGGCGGCCGATCTTCTTTTTGATCGTCTCCAGCAGCACCGTCATCTCATGCACGCAACGGAAGCATTCCTTCTGCGTCTCCTCGTCCGCCAGTCCGGGCACGGCGGGATGAATCTTCATGAACTGAAGGGCGATGTTTTTGCAGGCTTCACGGATCTGGGTGATGGCAGCGGGGCGTTCCATGAGGCCTGCTTAGGCGCAGCCGGGGGTGCCGTCAAATGCCCGGCGCAGAGGCAAAGACCTGACGAAAGCCCCGATTGACCCGGCATCGCGGGCGGGTAGTCTCCGCGCCTCCATGAACAAACTCCACATCGCATCCTTGTTTGCCGTTGTTTCCATGCTCGGCCAAACGCACGCTCAAGAAGTCAAAAAAGCCGAGCCCGCCAACGCTGCACCTCCCGCAGTGGACATGGAGAAGGTGAGCTACTTCATCGGTAAAAACGTCGGCGGACAGTTTGCCGGCCAGAAGGAGAAGATGGATCTCAGTGCCTTCATCGAAGGCGTGAGTGATGTGCTGGGCGGCAAAAAGCCCGCAGGTTACGCCATGGGCATCGGCCTGGGCCAGCAGTTCAAGAACGAAGACATCTCCATCAATGCCGACAAACTCAAAGCCGGCATGGAGCGTGCCACGGGTGCCGCCACCGGAGCTGAGCCTTACACCAAGGCAGAACTCGACGCCGCGATGGATGGCTTCAACAAGCTCATGCAGAGCAAGCAGCAGGCAAAAATGGCCGAAGAGCAGAAGGAAATGGCCGCCGCCGCCGGAAAGTACAAGGAAGAAGGCCAAAAATATCTCGCTGAGAACGGCAAGCGCAAAGGCGTGACCACCACCGCCAGCGGCCTGCAATATGAAGTGCTCAAAGAAGGCACCGGACCCAAGCCCGCCGTGACGGATAGCGTGAGCGTCCACTACCACGGCACGCTGATCGACGGCAAAGTCTTCGATAGCTCCGTCGAGCGTGGCGAGCCTACCTCCTTCCCCCTCCAGGGCGTGATTCGCGGCTGGACCGAAGGCCTTCAACTCATGCCCGTCGGCTCCAAGTGGCGCTTCCACATCCCTTCTGACCTCGCTTACGGCGACCAGGCTCAAGGCGATGACATCCCACCCGGCTCCACCCTTATCTTCGACGTCGAGCTCCTCGGCATCGTGAAATAAGCCCCGCCACATTTTCGACCCAAATAAAAAGGGCGGCTCCCACGAGCCGCCCTTTTTCGTGTCCAGTTCACTTCCCGGCCTTTTTCAGCAGCTCGGCGGATTCTGCGGCGCTGAGTTCCTTCACATGGATGTTTCTCCAGCGGATCTCTCCACCGTGCGTTTGCAGCATGATCGGACCTTTCGCGGGCATCGGTTTGGCACGGTCCCAGAAGTTTTCCATCACCGCACCATCCACCACGAGCTGTTCGTTGAGCCACACCCAGGTCACCTCCCCGATCTGGCGGATTCGGAAACTGTTCCACTCGCCGAAGCCCTTATCGGCCAGCACCAGCGGATCGCGGCCGGGCTTGCCAGGTGTGTTGTTGAAGAGGCCACCGGAGCCGAGGTGCGGCTTGCGGTCCGGCTTCTTTGGATCAAAGACCTGCGTTTTGTCCCAGATCTGCACCTGAGGATTGCCACGGAGGTAGATGCCGCTGTCCGCTTTGGGCACGGTTTTGTATTCGATGAGCATCTCAATGTCGCCGAAGTCGGCGTCGGTCGTGGCGTATCCGCCTTCACCATCATTGACGAGCTCGCCGTTTTCCACCCGCCAGTGCTTGGCGAACTCCTCCCGCATTTTTTGCAGCGCGGCGGCTTTCTTTTCGCCTTCCAGCTTCACCACACTGTGCGGGTTCAGCCCGTACCAGCCGGTGAGATCCGTGCCGTTGAAGATCGCCTTGAAGCCCTCCGGAGGGTCGGCGTGTAGAACGGTGGCAAAAACTAAGAGAGAGAGTAGCGAGGTGAGTTTCATGATGGTGAAAGTCAGTTCGAGGTTTGTGGCTGTCTTCTTTCAGAAGGGCGGCAGCATCCGTCACCCGCGTCTTGCATCCCGGCCTCTCCGCGCCACACTGGCGGCCCTTTTCCCACCGCCATGCCCAAGAAAGCCGCCTCCACCGAATCCCTCCATCGCAAACACAGCGCCATCGTCGTCGATGGGCCGGAACGCGCCGCCAGCCGTGCGATGCTGCACGCCGTGGGCTTCAAGCGGGAGGACTTCAAGAAGTCGCAAATTGGCATCGCCAGCACTTGGAGCATGGTCACGCCGTGCAACATGCACATCGACCGTCTCGCCAAAGAGTCTGCGAAGGGTGTCGATGCCGCCGGTGGCAAAAGCGTGATCTTCAACACCATCACCATCTCCGATGGCATCTCGATGGGCACCGAGGGCATGAAGTACTCACTCGTGTCGCGTGAGGTGATCGCGGACAGCATCGAAACCGTCGTCGGCTGCGAAGGTCTCGACGGCTATGTCGCCATCGGGGGTTGTGACAAAAACATGCCCGGCTGCATGATCGCCATCGCCCGCATGAATCGCCCCGCGGTCTTTGTCTATGGCGGCACCATCCTGCCAGGCTGCGTCGGCGTGGAGAAGAAGGACGCCGACATCGTCACCGTCTTCGAAGCCGTGGGCCAGCATGCGAACTGCAAGATCAGCGACAAGCAGCTCCAGGACATCGAGGAGCACTCCATCCCTGGCGAAGGCTCCTGCGGCGGCATGTACACCGCCAACACCATGGCCAGCGCCATTGAAGCCATGGGCATGAGTCTTCCCAACTCCGGCGCCCAAGCCGCGGTGAGCAGCGACAAGCTCATCGACTGCTTCGACGCCGGCGCGGCCGTCATGAACATGATCAAGAAGGGCATCACGCCCCGCGACATCATGACGAAGGAGGCCTTTGAAAACGCCATCACGCTCATCATCACGCTCGGCGGCAGCACGAACGCTGTTTTGCACCTCATCGCCATGGCCCATGCAGCCGGCGTGAAACTTGGCATCGATGACTTCACCCGCATTGGTAAAAAAACGCCCGTGCTGGCCGACCTGAAGCCCAGCGGCAAATACTTCATGAACGACCTCGTGAAGATTGGTGGCACCGTGCCGCTCATCCGCATCCTGGTGAACGAAGGCCTCATGCACGGCGACTGCCTCACCGTCACCGGCAAGACGATGAAGGAGAACATGAAGAACTCCAAGATCTTCTGGCCGAAGAGCCAGACCATCGTCCGCCCGCTGAGCGACCCGATCAAGAAGGACAGCCACCTCGTCATCTTCCGAGGCAACCTTTGCCCCGAAGGTGCCGTCGGCAAGATCTCCGGCAAAGAAGGCCTCAGTTTCTCCGGCAAGGCCATCGTGTTCGAGTCCGAGGAAACCGCACTCCAGGCCATTTTGAACGACAAAGTCAAAAAAGGCCACGTCATCGTCGTCCGTATGGAAGGCCCCAAAGGCGGCCCCGGCATGCGTGAGATGCTTTCGCCGACTTCCGCCATCATGGGCAAGGGTTTGGGCAAAGACGTCGCCTTCATCACCGATGGTCGTTTCAGCGGCGGCAGCCACGGCTTCGTCGTCGGTCACGTCACGCCAGAAGCCTTCGTCGGCGGCCCCATCGCCGTCATCAAAAATGGCGACCCGATCACCATCGACGCGGAAACACGCCAAATCACCCTCGGCATCCCCGCCAAGGACCTCAAAGCCCGCCTCGCCAAGTGGAAGCAGCCGAAGCCTCGCTACACCCGTGGTGTGCTGGCGAAGTATGCCAAGCTCTGCACCAGCGCCAGCCTCGGCGCGGTGACGGATTTAGGGCTGTAAAACCTTCCGTGGGGCGCTTTCGCGACCTCTTGCAGCCATCTCCTGGGTGACAAGCCGGTCACGAGTCGAAAAACCGCTTGCCGCCGGGGTGGTCGCCGCTACCATCGCGGCCCCTTTCGCCCGGCCATTCTGGACGGGACAAAGGTCACCTATCGCCCGATCCACCGAATCAGCTCCTCGTGAGCCAGAGCGCCGCCTTCACCGGCCGCGTGCGGAAGAAAAGGCACTCTAGATACCCACATGTCATCCCCCGTACTCGTCGAACTCGTCGAAGCTGGCGTCCATTTCGGACATCAGACCAAGCGCTGGAATCCTAAGATGAAGAAATTCATCATGGGCACCAAAAACAACATCCACATCCTCAACATCGAGGAGACCGTCAATCAGATCGACAAAGCCGCCGACTTCCTCAGCGAACTCGCCCGCAAGTCCAAGAAGATCCTCTTCGTCGGTTGCAAACGCCAGGCCCAGGAAGCCGTCAAGCAGGCCGCTGAAGCCTGCCACCAGTTCTATGTGAACCACCGCTGGCTCGGCGGCACCCTCACGAACAACGAGACCCTCCGCAAGTCCATCGCCCGCCTGAACTACCTCGAAGACATCGAGAAGAAGCCTGAGTTCAAGCAGATGTCCAAGAAGGAACTCGCCTCCCTCAACCGCGAGCGCATCAAGCTTGAGCGCAACCTCCGCGGCATCCGCCACATGGACAAGCTCCCTGACGCCGTCGTCATCGTGGACGCCGCCCGTGAGCACATCGCCGTCTCCGAGTCCCGCCGCCTCAAGATCCCGATCGTGGCCCTCGTGGACACGAACGCCGATCCCTCCGTCATCAATTACCCCATCGCCGCCAACGACGACGCCATCCGCTCCATCCGCATCATCCTGCAGAAGCTGATCGACCCCGTCATCGTCGCCACGGCGGAGATGAAGAAATAAGCAACCCTCATCCCCAACCCCAGACCGATCATGGCCGAAGAAATCTCCGCGAAAATCGTCATGGCCCTGCGTGAAAAGACCAACGCAGGCATGATGGATTGCAAAAAAGCCCTCAAGGAAGCCGAAGGCGACCTCGAAAAGGCTGAAACCATCCTCCGCAAGAAAGGCATCACCAAGGCTGAAACCAAAGGTGACCGCCAGACCAAGGAAGGCATCATCTCCTCCTACATCCACATGGCAGGCCGCATCGGCGTGCTCATCGAAGTGAACTGCGAAACCGACTTCGTTGCCCGCAACGAAATCTTCCAGGCCTTCGTGAAGGACATCTCCCTCCACATCGCCGCCTCCAATCCGAAGTTCATCGGTCGTGAGGAGATCCCCGCCGATCTCATCACCAAGGAGCGCGAAATCGCCGCCGAGCAGGTCAAGGGCAAGCCCGAGGCCATCGTTGAGAAGATCGTGCAGGGCAAGATCGACAAGATCTTCGCCGAGCAGTGCCTCCTCGAGCAGGCCTTCATCAAGAACCCCGACATCACCATCGGCGACTTCGTGAAGAGCAAGATCGCCGAACTCGGCGAAAACCTCGTCGTGCGTCGCTTCGTGCGCTACGCCGTCGGTGAGGACATCTAAGAGCTGCTCAGCAAGAAAATTACACCGAAGGGCGGATCGCGAGATCCGCCCTTTTTTCATGTTTCCGCCGTGCCTGAACCTGCGCTAGCCTGCGCCTCGAAATGCCCGCCAACCGCTTCTACAACTCCTTCGACACCGCCACACTCCACGAGCGGAAAGTCTTCGACGGCGAATACCGCAGCGCCTTCCAGATCGACCGCGACCGCATCATCCACAGCAGCGCCTTCCGCCGCCTCCAGAGCAAAACGCAGGTCTTCCTCTCCGGCGAATACGACTTCTACCGCACGCGTCTCACTCACAGCATCGAGGTGGCTCAAATCGGCCGCAGCATCTGCGGATGGCTGCGCCAGCAGGGCGGCGTGCTCGATGACGAATGCTTCATTGATCCCGATCTGGTCGAAAGCGCCTGCCTCAGCCACGACCTCGGCCATCCGCCCTTCGGCCATGCCGGCGAGCGCACCCTGCACCGCCTCATGGAGCCCTACGGCGGCTTTGAGGGCAATGCGCAGACCCTCCGCATCCTCACGCAGACCCTTTTCAGCGAAGGCCGCGCCGGCATGAATCCCTCGCGGGCCTTGCTCGACGGCGTCCTCAAATACAAAACCCTCTTCACCGAGCGCCCTGCGGGCAAAACCAACCACTACCTCTACGACGACCAGGAAACCTGGCTCGATTTCGCCATGGGCGGCCAGGCCTTCCCTGTCGAGCTCACACCCGGCAAGGCACGCAACGGCTTCAAGAGCATCGAATGCCAGATCATGGACTGGGCGGATGACACTGCCTACTCGCTCAATGACCTCGCCGATGGCATCCGCGCCGGCTTCATCAACGTCACCCACCTGGAACGCTGGGCCGAAAAACAGTCCCTCGATGCCTCGCAGGCCGAGTGGGTCGCCTTCCTGTGCAAAGCCATGCGTGAAGACCGCGTCGAAGGCCGCCTGAATCGCCTCATCGGCGATTGCATCCGCGCCACGAAGCTCGTCCCCACCGCGAACTTCCTCAGTGCTAGCACCCAGCGGCATCAGTTCGAGCTTCAGATCGACCCCGCGCTCCGCGCCCGGGCTGATCTGCACAAAAAAATCTCCCTCGAGCTCGTCTTCCGCAGCCCGCAGCTCCAGCAGCTCGATCACAAGGCCGATCACATCCTCCAGCAGCTCTTCGGCGTCCTGCGGGATCGCTACATCGAGCCCGCCCAGCCCAAAGGCCTGCGCCTCATCCCCGAAAACATCGAAAGCGAGATCGCCGCCGCGCCCGATGCCAAAACTCGCGCCCGCCTCGTCTGCGATTGGATCGCCAACATGACCGACCGCTTCGCCTTCCGCACCTACCGCCGCCTCTTCGACGCCGAGTTCGGCTCGATCACGGATTTTGTGTGATGAGTGCTATAGAAGAAGACCCGAGGGTGCTCTGCCGATTGTTTATCAGTCGGATGAAGCAAGCTTTGGCTTCATCTGCCATCGAGCATGCTTGGTATATCGATGAGGATGAGGATCATTGCCTGCTTGAGTTGAAAGGGACGCCTGAGACTGGCTTCGACATAGATGCGCATGTTTATTCTGACCAAGTGATGCTCTCCGCCGAAGGATGGCATGACCATTACCCGGCCACGGAACCACTGGAAGACTTCGTGGCCGAAATGAGCGCACGGATTCGCGACATGCTCAGCCCAGCCATGCGTGTTCGGGAGCAGCTATCCCTTGGAGTGCCGTTCCACTGGCATCTTGAAAACCTGGTCGATGGAGCATGGCATTCCGAGTCAGCCTGCGGCCTCTTCTTCTATCCGTGGTTCGGCACCAAAACGGAAAAAGTCTTCATCAACACCGTTTTGCCGCCGCGTCCGCAACACTTGGCGCATGACTAATACTGCCGTGAAAGCGTCCTCAACCCGCCGCCGGAATGCTTCATGAATAGATCAGGCTAGAATGATTTGAAATCCTACAAGCGGAGCGCAGCTCTGAAAAAATTTCGCACCGCTTTGAACACGCTCAACGGGCCCGAATCTAATGCCAGCACAGTGATTGCGGGCGTGAGCCCCATGAACTGGGTCTTGAGAGTGATTGGTTGTTAACCTGTTGAGGGTTGATGCCCAAAAGCAACGACGGAGCCGGGCGGAATCGGGAGCCGCCCGGCTCCCATTGCGTCGGCGCGGAACGCTGGCACTGTCCGCCGCATGAGTGTGGATGTTGTGTGTGCCATTTTGAAACGCGGAGAAACCGTCATGATTGCCCGTCGGCCCGAGGGCAAGAAGCTCGGTGGCCTGTGGGAATTCCCCGGCGGCAAAGTCGAGCCCGGTGAACGGCCCGCAGCGGCTCTGCACCGCGAGCTGCATGAAGAGCTGGCCTGCGAGGTCCGCATTCTTCGCGAACTCCCCGCCTGCGAGCATGCTTACGATTGGGGCACGATCCGCCTCATCCCCTTCGAGTGCGAGCTGACCGCGACAAGCCCGGAGCCGCATCCGCATGAGCACTCGGCGCTCGCTTGGGTGACACTCACGGAGCTTTCACGCTACGAATTGGCACCAGCGGATCTGCCGGTGGTGGAGATGCTGCGCGACGGATGGAGTGATGGAATCGTGGGGTGATGGGGTGATTGGATTTCCAATCCTCCACGACTCCATCAATCCAGTACTCCCCTGCCCCAGTCGATCAGCCAATCTCAAAGATGCCCTCGATCTCGACGGCGATGTTACCAGGAAGCGATCCCATGCCCACGGCGCTGCGGGCACCGATGCCGTTTTCCTCGCCCCACACCTGGCCAAAGAGCTCGCTGCAGCCATTGATGACCTTCGGATGCTCGCCGAAATCCGGCGTACTGTTGACCATGCCGAGGAGCTTCACCACGCGCTTCACGCGGTCGAGGCTACCGAGTTCGCTCTTCAGGGTGGCGAGCATCGCGAGACCGACTTGGCGGGCGGCGGCTTTGCCTTCCTCCAGGCTCATGTCGGCACCGACTCGACCGCAGATGTAGTCATCGGGGCCCCGGTAAGGGCCGTGACCAGAGACGTAGGCCACATTGCCGACGATCACGACGGGCTTGTAAACGCCTCCACGCGGCGGCGGCGGTGGCAGGGTGAGTCCGAGAGTGGTGAGCTGGGCTTCGGGTGTCATGCGTCGTTGAAGAGGTGTTTGTTTTTCCAAAAGTAACTGAAGCCGGAGACCAGCGTCAGCAGCGTGGTGAAATAGATGATCGCCGTGGGCACCCAGGCGGGCGTGTGAGTGAAAAGCGGCTCGGCGAAGCTAAAAAGCGTCTCCGCCGAGGCACGCTGGACCAGGAACCAGCTCACCGTGATGATCTGCCAGACCATCTTGTGCTTGCCCAGCTTCTCCGCCGCCAGGATGGCTCCCTGCCCTGCGGCGATGAGGCGGATGCCGGTGACGCAAAACTCCCGCGCCAGCACCACGATGGCGATCCACGCGGGCAGATTGTGCAACGACACCAACATGATAAACGCGGCAGCGATGAGCACCTTGTCAGCAACGGAATCGAAGAGCTTGCCAAAGTTCGTCACGATGCCGCGCTGGCGGGCGATCTTGCCGTCAAAATAATCCGTGAGCGAAGCGAGACCAAACACGAGTGCCGCGAGCGTGTGGTTGATAGCCTCAGGCAGGTAAAAGCACACGACAAACACCGCCGTAAGGATCAGGCGGGCGACGGTGAGCTTGTTGGGAAGGTTCATTCGGGCGGGCTGCTTCTAGCGGGAGATGCCGGAGCGTGCAACGGGCGTGACGAGGAGTTTTCTGCTCGTCATGGGAAAAATCGAGGCCGGGTTAAAAATC
>Ga0209298_10001664_pt1 | contig 14324 bp, 22 predicted proteins | sample S_140806_EF_Meta_FD_187325 | JGI IMG/M metagenome (GOLD analysis project Ga0209298, IMG submission 187325) | Freshwater microbial communities from Lake Simoncouche, Canada to study carbon cycling - S_140806_EF_MetaG (SPAdes) (version 2) | ecosystem: Environmental > Aquatic > Freshwater > Lake ...
TTAGAACTTTTATATCCTTGATATCCCCCATATATGGCGAGGGCAATTGTTAATGGATCCATATATAATAAAATAGTTAACTAATTAACCATTTTAACGAATTTATTAGCTCTTAGCAATATCAGAGCTGTTAGGATCTATATCACTATTGATTGTTTTTCCTTCTATTTCAGTAGAAGTTTCTGTTCTTTTAAATTCATCTAAAAGTCTACCTGTATAACTGTATTCTCCATGATGGGATATGTATTCATCTACTAATGCATACATCTTAATACCTACATGTTTACATAGTTTACAGAAATAAAAATCTTCACCTGTATAAGTTTTATCGTCTTTATTCCAATAAGTATCAAAAAAGTTATACATATGATTTCTTTTAACTAATTTACCATCAATTAAAGTATGTTGATTAATAGTAAATTCTGGATATTCTTTTATAAGTTTTTCAATTACTTCTTTCTTAATTAACATACATCCAGCGGGACCTCTTTCTACTTCTATAAAGCCATTTACAACTTTAACATTAGTAGGATCTGGAACTGACATTGTATATTGGTTACCTAGTAAATGCGGACTTAAAGTTTCTCCAGCTAATATTCTTGCTTTAACTTTATCATGATCTGTTCCTTTAATAGGATAAGGAACAAGACAAATTTCTTTGTCATAATTAATCATTCTTTCAATCATTTTAAAATTAAAGGATATATCAGAATCTATAAATAGCATATGTGTACAGTCCGATTCCATAAACCCAGATACACATAATTGTCTTCCTTGTGTTACCAAACTACTTTTCATAACTTGGAACATTACAGCTATTTTTCTAACAAAACATTCTTTTTGAAATTCTAAACAAGCTTTAAAATAATGAATGGATACATCTGAATGAACAGGTGTTGCTACAAATATACGATACGGTTGCTTATATCCCATTTAAAAAATTCTCCCAATAAGTCTTTATTACATTCCAATGATAAAATTGTCTATAGTATTGTTGTTGAAATTTCATTTTATTTTCATCTGGATTACTTAATATATCTGGTAATTGATTTATGACTGTAGCGAATTGTGTAGCTAATAATTTTTTACTATTTTGATGAGGAACATATATTGGAAACTCAGCACATGTTTCATATAAAGCACCGAGGTCCGTGGTCACTACAACAAGACCCGCTGCTAACGATTCCATAGCCGCTACACAAAAAGTTTCTTCAAATGTAGATGGATGAACATAAGCATCATAGGTATGAAGTATCTTCATTAATTCTTTATGATTTAAATATCCTTTATAATTTACATTCTTCATTGATTTTGCTTTATCATATAGAGCAGTAAATTTATCATCATTATATTTTTTAAAATTATCTCCATAGATCTCAGTACTTGAATAAACATCTAATTCTACTTTATCTGTTTTAAGCTGTTCCATAGCATCTAGGAGCACGTCTAATCCTCTCCATGGTGTTGAGGTATATATTAACTTTATTTTATCTTTAGGTTTAAAATCTGTTTTAATAATTAAATCATCATCAAATCCATTTTTAATAACAGAACACAGCTCTGTTGGTATACTAAAAAAGTATCTATATTTTTCATATGTCCAATGAGAATTAAACACATAGTGGTCATATTTTCCATGATTTAATTTATTTTGAAACCAAGGCATTAAGTTTGCTTGATCGTAACTATTATGAATCCAGAGTATATTAGGTTTATCAATTACTAATTTATCTTTTTCTGGAATAGAAGTTGTTATTTGGACTTTATTAAGGAGATCTTTAGATACGTATTTATGTAAATACTCTACTTGAATTTCGGTGCCGCCGTATGGATTCATTATTTGGTTTTACCAAATACTGTCAAAGATGCAACTGTTATTTTAAGATCTTGTTGTAAATCTTCTGCTTTTGTAGGTGTATTAGGATTTGCTACATCAGCATGGAATTCTTCTAAATTAGAATAAATTTGACCAGTAGATTTATTTTTAATTATTTCTTCAGCCGTAGCTGGTAGTACTGGTACTTCTTCTCCGTCTATGATTACTGTTTTTTGTGTCATCAATTAAATCCCATTGGGCATTTTGCTTTAACTTCTTGTTTACTTTCTACAGGTTTATTTCTACCAAGTCTATAACCCATAAAAAAAGCAAAAGCTATAAATAGTAATACAAGTAATGTATGCCAAATATAAAACATAAAATTTAATATATACTATTAACGTCTACCTTGTCCACGATATTCTTTTCTATCATTTCTTTTATTTGGACTTTTTGAATGTCTTCCTGGTCTTTTTTTATTAGTATGTTTAATAAAAGCACCAGACCCATTACTTACTTTTCTAGCCATTAACCGTTTTGATCGTTTCTATTCATTTCTAATATAGATAATACGGCAGATATAGCATTCGTATCATTAGTTTGCAATAGTATGACATCGCTTTCTTCTAATATAATAGGACCATTTGCAAGATTACAAATAGTAGGGCCAGATATACTAGCGTAAGCGATTTGATAAGTAGTAGATGCTGAAGAATCAGTAACAGATGCTTTTAATATTTTAGATCCAGATTCATTTGTAACTTGAATGTTTTGTATAATTGCTCTTGAGTTAGCAGGACAAGTATATACTGTAACAGTATTAGTACTTGTTGGATCATAGAATGCGTTTTTATAATAATTAGCCATAGTATTATTGTGTTAAATCATAAAAAGTTAAAAGTCCAATTCCACCACCATTACCAGAAAGTGTTTTAACACAAAGTGAATAAACGTCACTAGTTAATGTAAGAGATGCACCTAATTGTAAATCCCAATTAAAAGAAGCATTAACTCCAGATAAAGCAGATCTTCCTGATTTAGAAGTTACAAACTCACTATATACTAAAGTACCACTTGTTGTAGCAGTTGCGTTTATATCAAATTCAACATTAGCGTCGGATGCTGTAGCTGAATAAGAAGCTCCTGATAAAGTAGGATTTTTAAATAAAGATACTTGATAGTTATCAGTAGTTGTTGGTAAAAAATTTACATTATAAGGAATAACTACAGCTCCTAATGCTGTAGACGTAAGTCTAATAGACACTAAAGGTTTATAAGTCGTTGTTAAATAAGAAGCCGTCGTTGTAGTTGTCATCGCTGCAACATGTTCTATTGAAGTTTGTTCATAACCACCCTCTAATATAACTGAAGAACAAATTTGTTTTAAAGTAGAAGTTGTTGTAGTTGCCCCTGTATTTGTTATTTCATATCTTACAGGTAATATTGCAGTTGTCATATAAACAGAATTTCCATAAAAGTTTGAATTTTGATAAGTGTGACAAACTATGTATTGCCCATTAATAATAAATCCACATCTAACATTACCAACACCTAACCATTCAAAATCCATCCATAGTATTTGAGGATAACTTAAATCTAATGTTAAACCACTTGCTCCAGTACCATCTAATTTATCACCATTCCAAGCAGATTGTATAACTCTTCTTGTTGTATTATCTACAGAACCACCAACATAAGTTCTAATTACAAAAGCTTTAAGAGCAGAGGTAGTTGTTCCAGCTCCTGATGTTTCAAAATAAACTCCGTTTTGAGTTCCAAAATATCCAATACGTTGTCTTAAATTTGCTGTAGGAGTTGCAGCCTTAAATGTCGCAAGAACTAATAATCCTTTACCAGGCTGATAAGGAAATGATCTAAAAGTTTGTCTAACTACCTCAGCTCCAGAAGTTGTATCATTTATCATTGCAACAGAGGCTTCATTAACTAAAAGACTGGTACTTCCACCTGTTATAGTTGCAGTATCAAATTGATTATCTATTGCGTATCTATTTTGTGAATCAAATACAGTATAAGGCTGAGATACTCTTAATCTCCCGAATGCATCAGTATTAGTTCCACCTATTGCAACATAGGACGGATTACTTGGACCTGAATTTACATTATCACAGCTCATTAACAACCATACCTTACATTATACCAAGTAAATCTTTCTTGAGCTTGTAATTGTTCTTCTAAAAAAGAAGTATTAAGTTGTGCTCTAAGTGTAGCAAGAGCCTGTAGAATTTGTCTCTGGTTATCTGGAGAAAACTCATCTGTAGGTTCTGGTATAAAATAATCTATTTTTGCCATATTAACTTTGTGGTGTACTTCCAGCTCTTCCGTCTGGTTGTATATCTACTCTAAATATTCCGTATCTCCAGTTATCGTCTATTGCGTCGTTTTCTATTTTAATACTTGCTAATCTTGCTCTAGCACGAGTATCTACCTTATCAGTAGATGTAGTAATAGTAAATGGACCAATATAAGTTTCTCCTTTAGCAACTGTAGTATCAGCTGGATAGGATCTTAAATATAATGTTACATCAACCGTTCCTTCTAAATTTTTAAAGTCAGGTATAAATCTTCTAACTGACAAGAAGTATTCACCATCTCCTTCTACATCTAAATCAAAGTCTCCTGATCTAACATAAGCAGATACTGCTAAACTAGTTGTATTATTAGTTGTTAAATTTAACACTTCATTTTTACCTTTATCCTGTGCAAAATAATATGAAGCTCCTAAACTTACTCCATTAATTGTAGGAACTGTTGGAGTTGCTGCTGCATCATATTCAGTTGCATATGGAAACTTAAATACTTTAGAATCTTCCCAAGTAGTTCTAGCTAATGAACCTGTTGTCCAAACCATATCTGCATAATTGACAGTAGTTACTCTATCAATTTGATTTGATCCAGCTTTAGGATAGAACCAACTTATTTCTGTAAATAATGTATTTAATCCAGCATAAATAATATCTCCTGCTGAATAATTAATTCCTAAATTATCAGTACCTTTAGTAGTAAATACAAAATCTTCAACTAAAGAATCTACATCTTTAACTGTACCATCATACATATTAAATCCACCAGAATCCCCCATCCACCAAACAGCTCCGTTAACGAATGCTATAGCATGCTGACCAATACATCCACAATTAGATCCTACTTTTCTAATACTAAATGTATAAGGAGATCCAACAAATTGAATACTATAAGCTGCAGTATCTGTTAAAACTAAAATATAATCTTTTGCTCTTACAGCACCTACAATAGTTGTACCATCATCTAATCTAAATGTACCTGCCGTGTTTGTAGAAGTAGGCTCATATACTTCAATATCTTCTTGATCTGAAAATCTTATAAACATTGGATCTTGAGTTGAAGGACTTCCAATAGTAGTCTCTGTTCCTAAATGTAATAAATGTCTATCTCTATCAGAAACTATTGTCAAAATAGAAGCTGTTGGATTATTTGGAACTAATGTAGCTCTAGTATTAACTCCAGTTCCAGCACTAGGATTCCATTTAAAAGTATTATTATTTTTTATAGTGGCTATTAAATCTTCACCAAAATTATCTAATGACCAATTTCCTGCTGCAATATCTGTATTAGATGTTGTTCTAGGAGTTCCCCACGTAGATAAACTCCATGTTCCAGCTCCCCAACCATATGCTAATGTTGCTGAAAGTGGACCTACAAGATAATAAGGTGTTAAACCTAATGTTCCTCCAGTAGTTACTCCAGTTCCAGTTTCAACTGTTGCCATAGTAATAGTAAAAGTATTTAAATTAGGTACAGTAACAACTTCAAATATATTTGTTGTAAAACTTGCTGATGTATATCCAGTTGTAGTAGGTCCTGGAGTCGTGGCACTTGTAAATTTAATTAACTCTCCAACTAATAATCCATGTGAGTTTTTATTAACAGTAACCGTTGCTGATCCTGTTATAGAAGTATATGTACAAGAAGCCAATGCTCTTGTTGAATCAAGTGGTGTAATGTCATAAATATCATCTCCATCATATACATAAAGACATTTATTAGTTCCAAGAGCTGCGTATCGTCTACCAGTTAAATCGGTCCACGACCATTGAGCTCTAACTGCTCCTACCATTAGTTTAGATGTAATCTGTTCCCAACCACCTATTTTCTCAGGTGAGCCATAACGGAAACGTACATTATCTCCATCAATCCACTCTCCTTCAGCTTGTGAAGCGGTAGCCTGTTTATTAAATCCTGATTTTAATGCTATCTTTTTTAATGGCATATTTATGATTATTATACCATTAATTGAATATAGCTAAAAGATTAAGATGAAATATGTTTTATATCGTTATTAATTAGCTGCTTAGGTACAGCTTGTATATTAAAATGTATAAATCTAAAAGGATCTATTCCATGATCTACCATAAATTCATGTTGTAAATAAGAATTAAAAAAAACAAATTTACCTGGTACTGGTTTAACATGTATTAAATGTGTTGCTAATGTAAGATTATTTTCGTTTTTTTCAGGAAGAAGATTCATCATTCTTCCTGGTCTCGGATCATAAAATCTAGGTAAAGATGTTTTATCTGAACATTTTAAAAAATAAAATCCAGATATATGACCATTCCAATGAATATGCGGAGCATGATTTCCACCACCTAAACTTGAAAATTCTTGAACCCATAATTCAGATGTTGCTAATATATAATTTTTAAGATCAAATCCTTGATAATCTAATATATTAAATGCTGTTGAATTTATATATTCTAAAAATTCTTTAAAATTAATATCATATAAAAGACTTTCAGAATGATGTACATGACCAAAATCATTATTATTTGATAATTTAAATTTATTTTTTTGTTCTTCAATATAGGTATCAGATAATAAATTTAATTTAGTTACCCAATCTTTTTTACCTTCATCAATATAAATAGGAGTTGAAAAAAATTGTTGTTCTACTAAATTCATTTTCCTTCTATTTTAGTATTATCAAAAGTAGATTTATTGGCAACATCCTCTTTAAATTTTAATTGCCAATCCATAACCATTTTAACAAGGTAATTTCCAAAATGTTTTAAATCTTCATCGGATAAATGAAGTTTACCTTTTCTTAAAAGAATTAATCTTTCTTTCCAAGAAAATTCTATATCACAAGAACCATCTTCATATTGTTTAAATTTCATTTTTTAATACCATATACTGTTCTTTTATCTCTAAACCATTCTTTATTTAGTCCATTTTTATCTACATAATGTAAAAAAGTTTGTGCATGCCAATCTCCTTTAAATTCTTCTCTCCAATGCTCTATTTCGCAACCTAAATATATTGCAGCATCCCCAGGTTCTAAATTTATTTCTGTGCCATCCATATATATTGGCCAACGAGTTCCATCAGAGCCAATCATTACGGTAACACTTATTTCACAAGCAGGTCTATCTTTATGTTTTTTAAGTTCAGCATTTAAAGTATACATTCTCCAGAAAGCATAGGTACAAAGTAATTCTAATCCTGTTTCTTTTTGCATTAAATCTAATTTATTAACCATTAAAGATTCCATTAATGGATCTCCATAAAAAAAAGTATCTCCATTATTGTTTTGATCAAAATCAAAAGAGTCAAAATTTAATCTATGTTTAATTCTACAATAATCTGTTAACAATTTTATTTCATCTTGAGTTAAGAAATTTTTTATTAGTTTATATTTAAAATTTTTAATATTCATTTTTTTAATTTTATAAAAAAGGGTTGTATAATTCTTACTTCTGTATTTTTATCTTGTAAAGGTCTATGCCAAATTGAACTACAATAAAAAACACATCTATTTGGTTTTGATCCCACAATAATATCTGGTTCAATTTGACAATTGTTTTCTTCCATCCCTGAAAATATGGCAGTTCCATCATTTAAACTAAAAGTATTATAATAAATAACTCCAGCTATATTATATTTATTTTCATCCGTATGTGGTCTTAATCCATATTTTAAAACATGTTCTAATTCACTAGAATATATTTTTCTAAAAAAAGTATTTACATCTTCTATTATAAACCCTGTTTTTTCTTCAAAAGTTTTTGTAAATATTTCAAATAAAGATGTGTCTTTTAAAAATTTAGTTGTCTCATAGCAAGGATAAGCATTTGATCTTGAAATAAAAAATTTATCATTTGGTTGCAATGTTGATTTATAAGGATTTAATATAGAAGATGATAACATGTGTTCAAAATCATTTTTTTTATAAAAATTATCTATTATTTTTAAATTCATAATCTTATAAAGCCCATGCTACAACGGAATACCTTTTTCCTTTCGTTACTGGTTTAACTGTATGTGGATATAAAAAGTTACTTGGCCAAATTATCATTCTATTTGGTTTAACTTCTATTTCCCATTCTCCAGATCCGTCTGGGTTTCTAAAACATAAATTTCCACCTTCATAATCGTTATTTAACAAAAATATACAACTCATAGTCCTTGGTATTGATGCAAAATGATCTACGTGCCAAGTATAAAAACCAGTATTTTCATACTTTAAAATTTCTATATCAAAAATACTATCATAATGATAATCAATAATATTATTATTATCAAATTGGTATTGTTTTAAATATTTATCAAAATAAAATTGAAGTAAGTTAAACCAATGAACATTAGATAAAGAGTTATTTAAATTAGACAAAGGTAATGTATATGTTCTTCTTATATTAAAATCTGTTCTGCTTGCACCTTTACCACCAATTTTGGTTTCTTTAAATTCTGAAACATTTGAAAAACGAATTAAATTAGATAATGCTTCCCACGGTAATATTTCATCATATATTTTTATAAAATTTTTTATTTCCATAATTTTTTACTCCAGTATTTTTCTTTGTATATATTTAATATTTTTAAATCATAAAAAAGCCTATTATTTTTTATTTTTTCTTTATCCCTTGATTTTAATTTCATTTTCCAATTATCTCTTTTAAATGGAATTATTTGAACATAAGGTATACCTTTTTTAATTGTTGTTTCAAGTATTGGATATTTATCCCCATTAATAACTATTGGAAAATTAATTTCATTTGGAAAAGTATCAGTATCTACAATTCCAGAAATTATTGAAAATCTATCATCAGCATTATTTAAAGGAGAAACAAATAAACAAGAATATCCTTTTGGAGTTTTAATTTTCCATGGATTTAATATCTTATAAAAAGGTAGATTTTTATTTTTTTCAATAAAAGGTGATCCTTCAAGTTGTTTATTTTTATGAATATCTACACCAGAATTTAAATTAATACATTTTTCATGTAATAAGGAATTCATTCCATATAATCCAAATGTTTGAAAAGAATCTTTTAAACCATGTTCATTTTCTACATTATGTCTTACATGAAAATCTTGTGGCATTTTTAATAAATACCCTGAAGTAAGTGTATCTAAAAAAGGCATACATCCCTTTATTGTTTTATTATAAACAGTATGCTCTAATTTTTTATACCATTCTGGTATGTTTAATTTAGTAGGAATTGGATAATCTTCTTTAAGTGCAAAATAATCTTCATGAGCACTAAACTCTATTTCTTTATCAAACATGATAAACTAATAGCAATTTTTATGGTAATTGTAAAGTGCTTAGTGAAGTTTGCCCTTGATCTTTAAGATATTGTTCTAGGGATATATTTAAAGGGTATGTAATATTATTTAAATTTAAATTATTTAATTGATTGTAATAATCATTCCAACGAGTAAATAAAGAATGATTTGGATTATTATCTAAAAATTGTTTTATTTGTTGTTTAAAAAAATTAATAGAATCTTGCAATTCTTTTTTTGTATTAAAAATTGATATAGCATCTTCAAAAATTATATTATCATTGTTGTATTTACTTGGATATTTAGTGCCATATTTAACTAAATCAAAATTAGTTTGAGAATTTTCAATTATTTTATAATCTGTTTTTATAATATTTAAATTATTTAAATCAGATTCATTTTCAGCAATACGACTTATTGTACCATATATATTATCTAAATCTTTTAAAAAAATAAAATAAGCCATTTTTAAGTACCTGTGTTTTCAAATACAGCCATAACACCTGGTCTACCAGCTTGAGCTGGAGCTGAAGGACTTGAACCGCCACCTGATCCATAGAAACCACCAGCCGTTGGACTGCCTACTATAAAATTAACATTACCCACTGGAGCACCTAATGTAACAGCAGCTCCAGGTGCAGTTCCTGGATTACCATCAGCACCAGGATTACTACATGGAGTAAATGGACCAGGAGATGCAGCATTTCCTGCATTTACAGTTCCAACATTTGCTATAGTTGTATTTGCAGCATTTGCTCCCACAGAATAAGGTTGTGCAAAAGGTTGTGTTATAGGTTTATTATAAAATCCAAATCCACCTCTACCACCACTACCACTTGAATTTGCTCCAGGAGTGCCTCCATTACCTCCACCAGCCATCATATAAACCCCTATTCTATTTGCAGTAGGTGAAGCAGTGTATGTTCCTGATGCAGGACCTGCAGCAAATAATGTTAAAATTCCCATTCCAGCACCTGCTGATCCAGAAGATGCAGAAGTAATACGTCCATCAGCACCCACTGTAATAGTTGCTGCTGTATAAGTTGCTGCTGTGACACCTGTTGTTGCTAATTGAGTTGTTCCTACAGCAGCTGATGCAATTTTAACTGAAGTTACAGAAGCTGTATCTAAAGCTGCCGATGTAATTGCAAAAGAAGCTACTTTAACTGAAGTTACAGATGAAGTATCTAATTTTGCAGATGTAACTGCAAATGATGCAATCTTAACTGATGTAACTGATGCCGTATCTAATTCATTAGGACCAATAACAAAATCTCCGATAGAAGCACTTGTACTAATTGCTCCGCCCAATGTGCTAAGATCAATTGTATTTGCATTTGTTCCATCTAAATAAACACCTTTAATATTTTTTTCAGTTGCTCCCCAAATAACAGAAGCTCCAGCAACTTGATTTAATGCTAATGTAAATGCACCCGTCGTGCTATTCTTAATTGTATATGTTTTTTCAATTCCACTTGCTACATAAACAGTTGAGTTAGCGGCAATTGTTCCTGTAAATTCTATAACAGCATTTCTAGCTGTTGATATTGTAGCGTCCGTCATCGCTAAAGTTGTGTTAGTAGATGTAAGTGCTATGGATTGATATCCAACTATTGATTGTTGTAATAAGTTTAAATTTGTATTTGTCTTATCGCCCCAGGTTCCAGAGTTTTCCCCTGTTACCATCAGCTCAAGTTTAAGATCTGTAGAAAAACTAGATGCCATAAATTCTTTTTAAAGTTGTAATAATACCCAATTTTAGTTTGATTAGGCTGCTATGTCAACAACAGCCCAATTGTTAGTTATGCCTATATCTACTACTGCCCAGGCACTTATAAATACAGTTCCTGTATAAGTAGTCATTTGTATACCTGTAATTTCTGGTGCTACATCTATAGTTATAGACACTGAATTTATAGTAGTTGTTGCAGATATAGACGTTACATTCACTAACGTATTTGCATCTAATTCAGCTGTTCCCAAACTTAAAGAAAGTGTATTTCCAGTTAAAAATACAGAAACTGCAATATCAATTTCTTCATCTCCTAAAGATATAGTTACTGAACTTCCATTTACATCTATATCTGCTCCAGCAGTAATTGAAACAGTAGCTACTGTAGTTGCTATAGATTGTCCTGTAACAGCTGCGTCAAAATCTATTTGAGCACTTATTGTTCCAGTAGTTGTAGCAGAACTTATTCCAGTTAAAGTAAGACTAGCATCTCCTGTAATTGAAAAGGTTCCAGTAGTAGTATTTAATTGATTTCCTGTTACATCAACTTCTACTGAAGGAACAAGAACAGTGTCTTGTCCAATGGAAATATCCATTCCACCAATATTGCCCCACGAACCATAGCCCCACGATTCTGTACCCCAAGGTAAATTACCAGGTGAAGTAACTTCTACTTCTTGGCTTTGTCCGCCTGTTAAAGTTCCAGTAGAAGTTGTAAGTAAATTAGTATCTAAAGTTAATATTGCATCTGCATTTATAGAAACTATATTAGATGTAGAATTTAATTGTTGTCCCGTAACATCAGAAGATACATCTATTAAAATATCTGCACTATTTTGTTCAGAACTTAATCCTGAAATCTGTCCCCATGATGCAGATCCCCAAGTAGAGATTCCCCATGTGGTAAGAGTACCAGGCGACGTTACTTCTATTGTAATATCTGCCACCTGGCCCTCCTAAAATTATGCGATTCTTAATATAGCTGCTGCTGCTGTAAATGCTGGAAATACTATTGTAAAAGTTCCTGATGTTGCTGTCTTGTCAGCACCAAAACTTAAAGCACAAACTGCTCTTTTAGTTGCAGTAGTTGTATTATTATAAATTAATGCTCCAGCTGCTGTTAATGTAACACCAGTAAAAGATAAATCTGCAAAATCTACTATAGCTGTAGAACTATCAAGTGATACTTGTTGAGATTGTAATACTCCACCACCTGCTGCGTACTGTCCTGAATCTGGACATTCACCAGTTACTGTGTAAATTGTTGTAGCTGCGGATAAGTTAGCCGCTGACGTATATAATGCTAATTTAAAAGCTTGTCCTGAACCTGAATCGAAATCGTGTACTGCACCTAAAAGTTCTGACTTAAATGTGTTGCACACTGCTTGTGTTATTGCCATATGTTGTACTCCTTATAGTTATTATGGTGATGGTGAATTAATTTTAATTCGTAACACACCATCTTGAAACTCGTCTCTGCGTCTTCTACCTGTTTGTTCTAACGCAAATCCTTGTAATGATGTATTATACTTGTCTTGATATAGTTTGTACATATCTATAGGTCCTTTTAAATACGCAAAGGCCTCTACTAAACAAGCATATAATAATAGTTCTGGTGCATTTTGACTAATATAAGTAGTTGTATTTGTTGAGCTTAAATTATCAGGTGTGTATACATAATCTAGAGTAACAGCATAGCTACTATTTGGTATAGGGGCTACTTGAATAGCATTTTCTTTATACATTGAATAATACTTAGGAAAACCACTTGTTCCAGAGCTATTATATTCAGTAATAAATGTATCATCTCTAGGTTCTAATGATATTTGAGCTGATGAAGTATTAGTTACTACTACAGATCTTACTATAAAAGCTCTTCTAACAGTAGTTGATCCTTCATCTGTATTATCATCTGGTAATAATAAATATTTGTTTCCAGAATTAAAACTTGATGTTGCATATTCTCTTGAATAATCAGCATCAGCTTCTCTAAATATTCTATATTCAGAATTTTTAATAAATGTATCACAAACACCATCAGTTAAAACTGATGAGTCTACTTCTGTATAGTTTCTTATACTTGATAATAATTCTGCGTATGTCATGTTATATCTATAGTTACATCTCCAACACTAGAGTATGCTTGTCTAGCTGCATTAATTATATCTCCACTTATTCCAGGTTGCATACCAATTGAAAGATATTGTCCTGGCCAAAATTGTAAATCTAATTGTACTAAACATCCACCACCTGGAACAGTATCTGATCTAGCATTTTTTAATCCTTGTGGATCTGCTTTATGGTGTCTTGGATCTAATTGAGGTTGTTTTGGTTCGTATTCACTAAAATGTACAAAAGAACCATTCCATTCTCTTTTCATTTCCACATATGGAAATTGCATTCCTGATCTATCAGAAATAGCCAATGATCTTTTACCTCTTGAAAATGCCATTAGATTCCATCTCCAAAGTAAGAATAAGGTGAAATATAAGAGCTTGTTCTTTGAGAGTCTTCTTCTAAAGCTCTTTGTAATTCATCTTCGTATACTAATTTTAAACCTTGAACTCTATCTGGAGCAACTTTCTGTCCTAGATAATATGCAAGACCTGAAATCATACATGGTAAAAATCTATAAGGTACATTTGCTTGATTAGAATATGCACCTGCATCTTGAATTCTACTAATGTAATAATATTTTAAATAAATATATTGAGCACAGTCTGGTGTTAAATATAAACTGATAGTAGGATTAATTTGACGATTCACATAGTATTGTGAAGGTTGTCCTTGTTGTCCTTTATTAGGAAGAGCTGCATAAGCAGATCTATCAATTTTATCTAAAGAAATATCGTTAGTTGTTTGAGTTATAGTTTGAGCAGTTGAAACATAAGCTTCTAATACATCACTACAATCTTCTGGTGTAGCATAAGTTGCTGTACCAGCGGTTAAAGCTTGTTCTTTAAGTACAACTTTCCAAAGATGAACTCCTCTATTTCCCCATTCAGAAAATAAAATGTTTAAACTTCGTCTTGCTGATTTTATATTGTATCCGCTGTTAGTTCTTACGCCACAACGTTCATAGGCTTCTTCAATAATATCATCTATGTCTAAATCGAATGTTGTAGTTCCTGAAGTAGCCATTAGACATTATTTTTTCTTAACGTTTTTAGAAACTTTCTTAGCACTAAATCCTTTTAACATACTAGCAAC
>Ga0209298_10001667_pt1 | contig 14316 bp, 12 predicted proteins | sample S_140806_EF_Meta_FD_187325 | JGI IMG/M metagenome (GOLD analysis project Ga0209298, IMG submission 187325) | Freshwater microbial communities from Lake Simoncouche, Canada to study carbon cycling - S_140806_EF_MetaG (SPAdes) (version 2) | ecosystem: Environmental > Aquatic > Freshwater > Lake ...
GCGCCGTGCACGGCAAGCAGCCGCAGCCGTGAAGCGTCGCCCCGTCCAGCAAGATGACGGGGAGCCGACGGATTGGCCAGGTTCTGTCCAGGTGTCCGATTTCCTCACGCGGCAGTTGGCGGGTCGTCGGCTGGCCGCGCTTTCGTGCCTGACCTACGGCCGTTCGCTCAAGGGCTTCGCGTTGTGGATGAAGTCCAATGGCGGCTGGGATGGTGATTGGTCCAAGCTGACCGCGCGCAATCTCCGCGACTTCGTCATCGAGCGTCAGGGCACGCATAACCGTCGTTCGGTACACAACCAAGTCTCGGCCCTGCGCGCCTTCCTGGCCGATCTCCGTGAGCGCGGCGGCATCACCACCACGCCCGCCGCCGGGCTCGTGCTGCCGAAGCTGCCGCGGTCGCTCCCGAAGTTCCTGACCGAAGCGCAGACCGATTCGCTCATGGATGCCGCGGAGGATTCGGAGAAAGACGATCCACAGGAAGTCGCGCGCGACATGGCGATCCTTGAACTGCTTTACGGAGGGGGCCTGCGTGTGTCCGAACTCTGCGGCATCAACGGCGGCGACCTCGACCTCGGCAGCGGCCTCGTGAAGTTGATGGGCAAAGGTTCGAAGGAGCGCGTGGTGCCCGTCGGCGATAGTGCCGTGAAGGCCGTGAAGGACTACCTCGCCTTACGCGGGTCGCCCGCCCGCGGGGAGCCGCTGTTGCTCGCCGCCCGCGGCGCACGCCTGAATCCGCGCGCCGTCCAGCTGATGCTCAAGCGCAAGCTCGCGCTCGCCGGCCTGCCTGCTGACCTTACGCCGCACAAGTTGCGCCATGCGTGCGCGACGCATCTGCTTTCCAACGGAGCGGACCTCCGCCTCGTGCAGGAGCAGCTCGGCCACGCCTCGCTTTCCACCACGCAGATCTACACGCACCTCAGCGTCGCCAAGCTGCGCGAGGTGCATCGCAAGTCGCACCCGCGCGCCTAAGTCGCTGATTCGCCTCGCCTCCGTCAAGGCCGCGAATCATCGTGTCCGCGTGCTCGTTTCAGCCGCCCACGCGAAATTGAATCTCTCGCTGGCCATCACCGGTCGGCGCCCGGATGGCTTCCATGAGCTGGTGAGCCTCGTCGCCCCCATCGCCCTTGCGGACACGCTCTCGCTCGACGTCGGCCAGCCGCTTGGACTGACGTGCGATGATGCTTCGTTGCCGTGCGATGGCACGAACCTCGTGCTCAAGGCAGCGGCCGCTTACGCGCAGCGACGTCCGTCTGCACCGACCGGACATTTCCATCTTACTAAGAAGGTGCCGCATGGCGCCGGCCTGGGCGGCGGCAGTTCCGATGCCGCGGCCGCGTTGCGTCTGCTCGACCGAGCGTCCAGCGATCCGATCGGTCTGGAAGAACTCGAGGCACTTGCCGCCGAGGTCGGTTCCGACTGTCCGTTCTTCGTGCGAGGCCAGGCGGCCGTCATGCGGGGAAGGGGAGAGCGCTTGGAAATCTTGCCGGCGGCAGCGTGTGCCGCTTTGGCTGGAAGAAAGGTCGTCCTCGTGAAGCCTCCTTTTGGGATTCCGACGCCTGAGGCTTACGGGCTTCTGGCTAAGGCAGGAAAGTATCGTCCTTCGCCCCAAGCTGAGGCTGAACTCGCCGCCTGGATTCACCAGCCAACGGCCGATCCCTCCGTCTTGGGCAACGACCTGGCCGCTCCCGTCTTCGCCAAGTATCTCGCCTTGCCGGTGGGATTGGCTTCTTTCCGCCAAACCTGCGGGGCTAATTGGCAGATGACTGGCAGCGGGAGCGCCTGTTTCGCCTTCGTCTCCGACGGTTTCGACCACGCCCGCTTAAGGGAAGACGTCCGGCGGGCCTGGGGGCAGGGAGCCTGGGTCCAAGAGACCGTTATTTCGGGTTAGTTTCGGCTTTACTGTCGGCTTCGAGGTCGCCAAGTTGCGAGTCACTATCACCCATGGGAAGCCTCAAGAAGAAGCGTCGTCTGAAGATGAACAAGCACAAGCGCCGCAAGCGCTCGAAGGAAAATCGCCATAAGAAGCGTCTCTGGGGCTGATTAACCCACCCTGCGGAACGAACCGGGCGGCCCAAAAGGCCGCCCGGCTCTTTTTCGGGCTTGCTCCGCCCGTGGCCGTTCCCAAACCTCAACCTTCCAACCGACAAAAACCATGGCTCGCGAAATCGTTATCATTGAATGCACCGAAGCCCGCAAGGAGGGCAAGCGCCCTTCCCGTTACATGACCACCCGTAACAAGAAGCTTTCCCAGGAGAAGGTGGAGCTCAAGAAGTACAACCCCTCCCTGCGCCGTCACACGCTGCATAAGGAGATCAAGGGCTAAGCTCCTTTCCGCCTAAAGCCAGAAGGGCCGGCCGCTGTCATGCGAGCCGGCCCTTCTGTTTGTGGGGTCGGTGGGCCTTAGGCTGCCTTACCTGTGCGGCGAAGTAGGCGCCAGCGAGCACGATGGTGGCGGGTCCAGTCGATCAGCGCTCGCTCGAAGCCGATGTCGCGACCGGCCTTCTCGGATTCGATCCACTTGTGGCGGAGGATCTCTTCGCGTTCAGCCAGGAACTCGGCGTAGAGCGACGAACGTGCCGCCAAATCGGCTTCGGTCTTCGGCTCCTGATGTATTTCTCTCATCCTTGGGAGCAGATTGAGGGAAATATGACGAACTTGCAAGCCGTAGGCGACGGCTGGGTTACGCCTGTTTTTCGAGTCCTTGGAGCACCGTCAGGCCGACGGAGCGGAAGACGCGGGCCGGATTGCTGTCGGGATGGCTGATCACCACGGGGATGCCGTGATCGCCACCTTGGCGGATGGACTGATCGAGGGGCACTTCGCCCAGCAGCACCGTTTGCAGGGCGGTGGCGACCTTGAGGCCCCCTCCTTGGCCGAAGAGGTATTGGCGGGAGCCGTCGGCGCCTTCCAGGAAGCTCATATTTTCGGCCACGCCGAGGATCGGTACGCCGACCTTCTCGAACATCGCCGCGCCGCGAAGGGCGACCGCGACCGCCGCCGTCTGCGGGGTGGTCACGATGATGGCGCCGCTAAGGGCCATCGCCTGGGCGATGGAAAGCTGCGCGTCGCCCGTGCCCGGGGGGAGGTCGATGAGCAGGACGTCCAATTCTCCCCAGCGGACGTTCGTCGCGAACTGCGAGATCGTCTTCATGATCATCGGGCCACGCCAGACCACCGGGGCGTCGGCGTCGATGAGGAGTCCCATGGACATCACTTTCACGCCGAAGTTTTCGAGCGGGATGAGCGTATCGCCGTCGAGGAGGGGGCGGCCGTTGACGCCGATCATCAGCGGGACCGACGGGCCATAGATATCGCAATCCATCAGGCCCACCTTGCCCGGGCGACCTTGATCGGACAGGGCGCGGGCGAGGGCGCAGGCCAGATTGACGGCGAAAGTGGACTTGCCGACCCCGCCTTTGCCGCTGGCGACCGCGATAATGAACTTCACTTTACCCACGCCGGCGTCGGCCGGGAGCTTGGCGGTCGTCGCCGGGGCGCCGGCCGCGGCCGGGGTGCCCTTGGGCACGGTCACCGTGATGGCGATCTCGGGGTCCTTCGCACCGATGCCCTTCAGGGCGGACTCGATGTCGGCATAGAGCTTCTTGGGGACTTCGGGGTCGGCGCTCGTGACCGCCAGGCCGACGCTGACTTTGCCTTCGAGGGTGACCTCGATGCCTTTGAGTAGGCCGAACGAGACGATGTCTCGGCTGTAGCCCGGGTAGCGGACCTGGCCGAGGGCCTTCTGGACGGATTCCTTATCGAGCGACATCAGCGGGATTGAACTCCCTGCCCAACCTAGGTCAAACTGCTAACCTCAAAACAACCCTGCTCGATGCGCCTTCTCGCTCTCTTCGCCTTCTTCCTCGCCGCACCGCTCTTCGCCCAGGGCAACATCGTCGTGAACGACGACATCGCCGGCTATGCCAAGCGCAACATGGTGCCTGTCGCGATCGTCTCGGACGATCCGGTGCTGGGCAATCTCGTGCAGTTCGCCCTTTCGACCCATGGCGCCATCCAGATTTCGTATGGTTCGCCCGTGAAGCTGCGGATCGGCCGGACGGCGCTCGCGGCGGTCGTCGCCTGCGATGACCCCGGCTATGCGTTTTCCACGAACGTCGAGGCCAAGGATGAAGACCAGCTCGCCCTCAAGGTCGCCGATGCCGCCATCGTCGGTCTCGGGCGACGCTGGCAGCTCAAGCCCTTGTTCGCCGACACCAAGGTCGCCTTCGTCTCGCGTTACACGGGCAGCGCCGAGATCTATGTCACCAATCTGGCCCACTCCAAGACGCTGCGCCTGACGAACTATCGCAACACCTCGATCGGCCCGCGCTGGTCCGCTGACGGCTCGCGCGTCTTCTTCATCTCATCCTTCCGTTCCCATTGGCCGGAGATCTTCTCGACCAACGGTATCGGTGAGGCCGCCAAGGTCATCACCAACGTGCGTGGCGCTCTCGGTGCGGCCAGCAGCGGCCCCGACGGCCGCATCGCGTTCGCGTCTTCCAACAAAGGGACCATGGATATCTTCGTCGCCGGCCCGCAGGGTCAATCGCCCGTGCGGGTGATCAAGGCGCCGAGCATGGAATGGGTGAACACCGATCCCTCTTGGTCGCCAGACGGCACCCGTTTCGCGCTCACCGGTGGCCCGACCGGCCGTCCCGGCATCTACCTCGCCAGCTCCGCCGGAGGCGCGTTGCGCGCCGTTTCCACCGGACATAGCTACAGCACCGAGCCTCGCTGGAATCCGGTCGTACCGAACCAACTCGTCTTCACCTATCAGGAAGGCAGCCTGCGTCTTGGCCTCATCGACCTTGCGGCTGGCTCGGTCACGCCGATCGAGACCAAGAGCCCGGTGCCTATCGCGCATGCCTCGTGGTGCGCCGATGGTCGCCACCTCGTCGCCGCGCAAGGTGGCTGGATCGCCGTGATCGACAGCGTCACCGGCAAGGCGACGCGGCTCACGCCGTCGAGCTTGGGTGACTGTTCCGAGCCGGATTGCTGGACGCGCCGCTCGAACTGAGAGTCCTTAGGGGACGACTAGTCCGGGCGGGTTCTGTGATTCGACCGGCTCCGTGAAGCAGCGAAGCGTCGCGTATTTGGCATGGTCGAAAAGCTGGCCTTCATGCGTGCTGTTGAATTGCGGCTCGCTGACCAGGACGTGGAGCGCGTCTTTGTCTTCCTTGCGGGCGATGGCGATATAATGCCAGGTCGGCGAAGTGCGGGAGATGATAAACCGACGGTAGGGCGTCGTGATGGTCGCCGTGAGTTTCTTGCCGCCGACCGCTATCTTCTTGGTCACCTGGTATTCTTCCCGTGCGATGTATTGGGACAGTGGCAGGGGTTCCGCCAGCCATTCGACTTGTTCCAAGACTCTCGAGCTATACGTCGCGAACAGCTTGCTGCCTCTGGCAGGAATCTCGACTACCAGCTGCCGCGCCATCGATTCATTGATGGGCGGGATGAATTCGAGCGAGAAATGCCCTTGGGGGTTGGCCGGCGTGGTCGCCAGCGTCGCGCTCCGGACGAGTTTCTCGAGCTCCTTGCCTTTGGATCTATCGAATGCAAGCCAGTCGTTTTCGCCTGTCCCGACAGGGTTCCTCAGGCTTTCCTCCGATTTGTCCAATAGTTCAAGCAAGCTTCCGGACGGCATCTCCTTGAGGAGATGGACCCGACGGCCTTCTCTCCTCAGCGCCGAGCCATTCAAGGAGAAATTTTTCGAGAGCTGCTCGCTTCCGAACCGCCCCTTAAGGACGAAGGATTTTTCTGGCGCGATGCGCAGCCTGTTCGCCATCGCATCTCCGACGAGCGAGCCGCCGAGGGGTGGGTCGAATGCGATCGCTTCGATTCTGCGCACGGACGCGCGCAACTGTTTGATCTCCTGATGGCATCCGGCCAAGGTGGCCTTGGCGGCCCCTTCTTCATGGATGGCTGAAGACACGATCAGTCCGAGGGCTGCCGGGATGAAGGGGGCGAAGAGCCCGGCGGCGAAAGCAAGCGGAACGGCGAGCATGAACGCCGCGGCCTTCGCGATGCGATGCGAGCGGATCTGCGAGCTGAGCAGCTGCTCCTTGGCGCTGACGGCGGTCGTCGCCTGAATCTGCGTGAACCCGTCTACCGTCGCGGAATCCGCCAGGCCGTAGATGAGGAGCTTTTTGCGGAGATCCGGGTCGATGCGCGTCGTGGCCGCCGCCTGTTCGGCTTCGGTCGAAACCTGCTTGCCGAGGTTCACCTTGAGTTTGCTGCCGAAATTGAAATGGGCGGAGAGCGGCACCCATTCCGTCGCACCCACCGGCGCACAGCGCGTGTCGGCGTTCACGGTGCCGTCCGCGATCATCGCCATCAACGCTTCCTCGGTCAGCGGACCGCGGGTTTCGTTGCCGATCAGGATTGTGAAGTGACGCATGCGGGCGGAGTTCATCCCTCGTCAGGGCTGCCCCAAGCCTGCTTGCTGCCGATGTTTACGCAAGTCGAATGGGCCTATCGATACCTTTTGCAAATCGCCTCAGAACCCTCTTTGCTTGGGGTCGTTCGATGGCTAATCCAGGCATCAATCAATCGCAGAAGCAGGTCCAGGGACTCGTCCTCACGCCGCAGCTTCGTCAGTCGCTGCGCATCCTTCAGGTGCCTGCGGCCGAGCTCCTCCGCGAGATTTCCGAAGAGATGGCGGCGAACCCCTTGCTGGAGGAAGTCGAACCCGTCGGCCCGGAAAGTCCGGACGCCCCGTTGTCGTCCCACGACGCGGAAGAGGAGGGGCCGCGCGAGCTCTCCTTGGGTGACGACGATTTCGATGCGCTTAAGCGCATGAAGGAAGATTGGGACGAAAGTTATTACGAAGAGATCCGCTCGCAGGGCTACACCCAGGAAGACGAGGAGCGCAGGCGTCATATGATGGAGTCCGCCACGGGCGAAGCCTCGCTTTCCGAGCACCTCGCCGACCAGGCCCGCACGGCCTCCGACGATTCCGCCGTGCAGGAGGCGCTGAAGCTGCTGATCGCCTCGCTTGATGAGCGCGGTTTCGTCGAGGAAGACCTTTCGACCATCGCCCTGCGCTCCGGCCAGCCTTACGAGGCCGTCATGACGGCCCATACGTTGCTGATGGCCTTCGATCCGCCCGGCATCGGCGCCCGGGACTTGCGCGAATGTTTCCTCGCGCAGCTGCGTCAACGCGGCCGTGGCCTTTCGACCGCCGCCAGGCTGGTTGCCGATTGCTGGGAGCCCATGATGGGCCGCCGACTCGAGGAGTGCGCGCGCGTGCTCGACGTCGAGCTCGATGATATCCGCGAAGCCCTTGCCGAGCTGGCGAAGCTCGAGACCGTCCCGGCCCGCCGCTTCTCACGCGATGATAATCGCGTGGTGACGCCCGACGCCACGGTCGAACTGGACGATGTCGGCAAATGGAAGGTCGTCATGGACGACCGCCACGTCCCCCGCCTGCGTCTCGTCCCGGCTTATAAGGACATGCTCGCCGGTCAGGCGTTGGGCGACAAGGAACGCGCCTACATCCTCGAGCGCATGCGTCAGGGCAAGTTCCTCATCGGCGCGATCGAGGAACGCCAGCGTACCATCGAGAAGCTCGCCCATATCATCGTCGAACGACAGGCCGATTTCTTCGAGCACGGCCCTTCCAAGCTCCGTCCGCTGACCATGACCGACGTCGCCAAGGAGATGGGCGTCCATGAGACCACCGTCGGTCGCGCCGCGGCCAACAAATGGATGCTTACGCCGCACGGCCTGCGCGAATTCCGCTGGTTCTTCACCTCCGGCGTCTCGACGTCCGATGGCGGCACGGTCGCGCAGGAAGGCGTGCAAGAACTCATCGCCGACATCCTTGCCCGTGAGAATCCCGCCGAGCCCTTGGCCGACGAGGCGATCACGGCCGAGCTGCGCAAACGCGGCGTCCAGATCGCCCGCCGGACCGTCGCGAAGTATCGCGAGGCGCTGGGTCAGCCTTCGGCGCACATGCGCCGTAAGCGCCTCTGATCAGCTGAAGCGGCCGAGGACGGAGTCCCAGCCGAAGTTGGCCATGTCGGGGAAGATGAACTGTACGCCGGCCGTGAGGCCGTTCGGCAGTCTCGCCGGCGCGGCGACGATCGGTAGTCCCGCCAGCGAGGCGGGCGCATTGAGCGCGAGCAGGCGTCGGCGATGCGTCGCGTCGGAGTCGGCCTTACGGACCGCCCCGCCGAAGGTCGATGGCAGCGCGATGAAGTGATGGCGGCGGAAGACTATTTTGAAGGCATCGATGACGCGGGCGCGGACGGCTTCGGCGGCGCGGATTTCCTCGTGGGTCCGGCGTCGGCCGACGTCGAGGCGCTCCCAGACGGCCGGGTCATAGTCCGGCCGGCGGCGTTCCAGCCAGGCGGCGTGCACGCGGGCGGCGGCATGTCCGCCGAGCGTCGGATACGCGTCGGCCGCCTCCGCGAAGGCGAGCCTTAGGAGCATCGCGGCCGCGGGGTCTTCCTGGGCTCCGGCCTTCAAGGCCACCGCGCGCATCGCCGCAAGATCGTCAGCGGGGATACCTAGGCCGAGGTCCCCGGCCCAGAGGCCCGCGCCGGCCGGAGGAGCTTCGCCAAGGACTGCGGCCGACACCTGACGGAGGTCTTTTGCTGTGCGCGTCATCCAGCCTTGGGTATCGTAGCCAGGCGAGAGCGGGAAGATGTCGCCGATGGGCGCGATATCAGGCGAGAGGCGTAGCCCCCAGACGCCGCAGTAGCCGCAGGGTACGCGGATCGAGCCGGCGGTATCGGTCGCGAGGGCGAAGGGCACCAGCCCGCGGGCGACGGCGAAGGCCGCGCCGGAACTCGAGCCGCCGGAGAGCAGGTCCGGGTGTTCAGGGTGAGCGCAGTCTCCCGAGTGCGGGTTCTCGCCCGTCAGGCCGAAGGCGAACTCGTTGAGTTGCGTCCGTCCGCATTCGATTGCCCCGGCATCGGCTTCGAACGCGGCCGGTAGCGTGGAGGTCGTCTGGGCCAGCCCGATTTCGTCAGGCAGGAATGTCGAGCCAGCGTAGGTGGGTTCGCCTTTTCGAAAGTAGAGATCCTTCGTGAGGAAGGGCACGCCGCCAAGGGCGGCTTCACGAAGGGGCCAGGCCGCCTCGAAGCGGCGGGTGAGCGTGGCGACGTCCGGCAGTCCGCAGAGGGCCGCCCGTTGTTCTTCGGCGCCCAAGGCGCCCAGCTTGATCAGGAAAGCTTCCGCCGCCATACGAGGACCGCGCGTGAGGGTGAACTCGCGCCAATCTTCGACGGACTGCGGTAGCAGGCTCACAGTTCGAGAGGGACGCCCGGTTCGGGGTCGTGCACGCGGGTGCCGGGCATCGCGGCGGCGAGGGTTTCCTTCATCCAGGCGCGGGCGGGCGGGTCGCCGTGCGTCAGGACGATGTCCTTCGGCGCGAGCGCCTTCGCGAAGTCGATCAGTTCCTCGCGGTCGGCGTGGCCGCTGAGGTGGAAACGTTCGACCTTGGCGCGCAGCGTCGAGGTGTGATCGAGGGACTTGAACTTGAATTCGCCACCGGGGTTCATGCCGATGAGTTCGCCGCCCGGGGTCTCGGGATCGCAGTAGCCGACGAAGAACACCGCGTTCTCCTCGTGGTCGAGCATGTTGGCGGCGACGCGCCAGGCAGGGGTCTTCTCGACGAGCATGCCGCTCGAGAGGAGGTAGATGCCGCGTTCGGGCATGTTCTTGCCAGGCTGGGTATACTTGCGGGAGAGCGGCAGGATGCCGAGGTCGCGGAGGACCTGTCGGCTGAACTTCACCTGCTTCGTCTTCTTGCTGGCCGCGTCGAGGTAGTCGCAGAGATCCATGCCGAGTCCTGAGCAGAAGATCGGCACATCCGCCAGATTGCCCGCGTCGGCGGCTTCCTGGAGCAGCAGCAGGATCTCCTGCATGCGTCCGAACGCGAAGGCCGGCAAGAGCACCGAGCCGCCGTCATCGCAGATGGCGTTGACGGCCTTGATCAGGCGTTGCTCTTCTTTGCCGCGATCGAATCCTGGGACAGTGGCCGTGGCGCCGCGCGTGCATTCCATGACGAGCGTATCGACCGGCGTGCGCGGGAAGTTGGCGCCCGCGACCGTGCGCTGGGCCTTGAAGTGGACGTCGCCCGTGAAGAAGTGCTTCTTCTTGCGGTGTTCGATCAGGCAGCCCACGGCACCGGCGACATGCCCCGCGAGGTGGAAGGTAAGGGCGACTTCCTCGCCGCCGCGGCCGATGACGCGCGGATTGGCGATGGGCACGGCCGCGAGGGCATGTTCGACGCGTTCGACGTCGGTCTCGACGTAAAGCGGGTAGTCCTGGTTGCCGGTCTCCTCGCGCTGGCGCTTCATCACTTGGATGGAATTGCTGAGCAGTCGGCGGACGAAGAGGGTGGTGGCGGCCGAAGCGTAGACGCGCGACGACGGGTGCTGCTTGAGCAGGAGTGGCAGCGAGCCCAGATGGTCCAGGTGGCAGTGCGTCAGGATGACGCCGTCGACGTTGCCTTGGATCTTGTCGATCTGGGGCAAGGCCTTGCGGCCGTCGAGCTTGGGGTGGAGGCCGCAGTCGATCACCAGACGCAGGCCGCCGAATTCGGCGAGCATGCAGTTGGCGCCGATCTCACGGCCGGAGTTCAGGTCGGTAAGTCGCATCAGGAAGGGTCGGAAGGTGGGGTCATGGCGAAGATCGGGATACGCGTGAAGATGCGTTCGCCGGATTGGGTGGTGCCGTGAAAGGAGCCTTCGGCCGTCAGGGGGCCGCCGGCGAGGTGGTAGCTGTTATAGGAGAACTTCTCACCCGGGGGCAGGGTGGGGGTCTCGCCGACGATGCCGTCGCCCTCGACGATCTCGATCATGCCGTCAGGCGAGCGCATGATCCATTTTCGTCCCAGGAGCTTCACCGTTTCCTGCGAGAGGTTGCTGATGGTCAGGAAGTAGACGAATGCGTGCGGCGTTTCGGCAGGAAAATTGGCATCCCGATGATGGACCACCTTGTCGACGGTGACCCTGAGGCCTAGGAGTTCCTTTCCGGTGGATTGCACGTAGGCCAAGACAAGAGGGGTTGGCCTCGCTACGGAAGCCATAAATCGGCCAATCGTGCGGTATTCCCCCTTCCCGACTTGCTCCTAGGGGCCGCCGACCTTTGATGGACGTCGGATGCCTACCTCAGCCGAGCGCAAGCGCAACCTCGGGCGAGTCCCGGGGAGATGGTGGCTGGCTTCCCTCTACCTGGCGCTGCTCGCCCTGTCGGCGGCATTCCCCTTCTTCAGCGTCATCGAGACCATTGCCGACGGTGAGCCGATTCATGTGCCTGCTTTTGATTTGCGCGGAGATAAGGTGAAGCGCCTGAATTACACCATCCCGATCCGGGCCCGCCTTCACGGCGTGCTGGGCGCGGAGGAGGCCCAGGAATACGTCCAGCCCCGTTTCCGCAAGACGGTTGTCGTTTACCTGCACCGCATCCCATGGGACGACCGTGGCTCGCAGATCTGCGAAGAGCTCGCCCGCGACCCGGACATCTCCGTCATCGAGCCTTTCATGCCGGGCTTCCGTAGTTCGCCCGGCGACGTGCCAAGCCATTCGATGGAGGCCAACGCGTCGGTCGTGGCCGCGCTCGTCGAGCATTACGGCATCCAGCAATATCACGTGATCGGCCAAGGCTACGGCGGTGTCGCGGCATTGGAGCTGGCGGCCGCCCATCCCGACCGCGTGCGTTCCATGACACTGGTGTCCTCGCCTGGCGCCCAGGAGTTCGAGCTGCTCGGTAATCCGCTCGTGAACAAGATCGTCTACGGCTTCCAAGGGGCTGGCTTCTGGATCTTCACCCGGCTGACTCCGAGTTTCGGGGCCGTCGACCTGCTGCCGCTCGACCGCAACTATGCCAAGACGGTCTTCGACACCGATATGGCGGACTCGAAGAAGATCCTCCGGGCATGGAAGAAGCCCCTGCTTCTCATCCACGGCGACGACGATTGGCTGACGCCGGTCGACGCCGCCAAGTACACCGCCAAGCTCGCGCCGCAGGCCAAGTTGGAGGTCTTGCCGGGCGGGCGCGATGTCGCTTACGACGCGACGCCCGCCGTCGTGGCTAAGATCAAGGATTTCTATGGCGAAAACCCTCGCGGAAATGCTCCGCAGGCTGAGGCATCGAATCAGGAGTATCCTCCGATCCCGCATGCGACGGGTTCTCATTACTGGATCCTGCTTCTCATCATCCTCATCTGTACCTTCGTCGCCGAGGATCCCACCTGCCTCGCCTCCGGCCTGATGGTCTCCGTCGGCATCATCGACTTCTGGTCGGCCGCCGCAGCGTGCACCGCGGGCATCTTCATCGGCGATACGGTGCTTTATTCCGTCGGCCGTTTCCTGGGGCGGAGCGCCATCCGCAAGGCGCCGTTGAAATGGCTCATCAAGGAGCACAAGGTCAACCAATGGGCGGGCTGGTTCTCCACGCCCAAGGGCATGCTCGTCGTGGTCAGCTCCCGCTTTGTCCCTGCCAGTCGCGTGCCCACGTTCGTGTCTGCGGGCATCATGAAGCTGAACGCTTTCCGGCTAGGCCTGCTGCTGCTCGTCGCCGCGCTGATCTGGACTCCTCCGCTCATGTGGGTGGGCTACACCTACGGTGCCGCGGCGATGGACGTGCTTTATCGCTTCAAGAGCAATGCTCTCTGGGTCATCATCGGCTTCCTCTTCCTCCTGCATGTGGTCACGCACTGGATGGTGCCCGCCCTGACTTGGCGCGGTCGCCGACAGATCGTCATGAAGGTCCGCGGTTTCCTGCAGCCTTCGCTCTGGCCGTCTGCGTTCCTCTACCTTCCGGTCCGTCTCGGCATCCTGGCGCTTTGCCTCCGTTATCGCCGATTGACCGCGTTCGCCTCCGCCAATCCCTCCTTCGGTCGCATCGGCGGCTTCATCGGCGACTCCAAGTCTCTGCTGCTGCGTCCGTTCCAGCGTGACTCTCGCTGTTGCCCGACGCTGGCGCTCTCGCTCGATGACCCCAAGGATGACCGCGTGAAAGAGGCCGAGGCCTTCGCCGCCTGCCATGGCTTCCCCGTCGTCTTCAAGCCCGAGGTCGCCGAAGATGGCGCGGGCCTGCGTTTCGTGCGTACCCAGGAACAGCTCGAGAGGCTTGTCTGGTCGGCCAAGGAAGACTTCCTCCTGCAGAAGTTCATCTCAGGGTTCGAGTTCGAGGTCGTCTGGCGCCGCAACCCTGGCAAGGACGACGGACGCATCATGGCCGTGGTGCAGAAACGCGATGTCACTGTTCGCGGCGATGGCGAGCAGACCTTGGAAGAACTCATCTGGCTCGACGAGGTCGCGGTCTCCCGCGGCGAACTCTTCATCCAATGCCACGCGCGGGATCTGAACCGCGTCATCCCGGCGGGCCAGAAGGTGACGCTTAACCTGACCGGAAGCTACGGCCACGGCGCCCGCTGCCTGCATCGGCACGACCTCATCACCGTCGAGCTCGACACCGCCATGACCGCTTTCGCGAAGCGTTTCCCCGGCCTGCATTTCGCTCGCTTCGACCTGCGCGCCCTCTCGGTCGAGGACCTCAAGGCCGGACGCTTCACCGTGACCGAGGTCGGCGGTTGCTGCCACGTCTCAAGCCTGTTGCGCGACGAATCCCTCCGCTTTTCACGCTCATATTCGGTCGTCTGGGGTCAGATCAAGGCCTGCCTCGAGGCCGGCGCCTATAACCTCGCCCAGAAGGTCCGGCCCGTGCCTCTCGACGAGCTCATGGCCCGCTGGAGCCAGGCCCGCGGCCGTCACGACGAGTTCGCCGTCAGCGAGGAGCTCTGATCAGCCGCGCGCGGTGAACGCGTGGCAAAGGGCCGCCGCGGCCGCATCGGATTCGTCGAGCGCGAGTTGCTCCCCGAGGCGAAGCACCGTGCGGATCATCCGGCCGACCTGTTCCTTGGAAGCGCTCCCGTGGCCCGCCACCGCGAGCTTGATGCGCGTGGGGGCGTATTCGCCGACTTTGACACCAAGGCGCGCCAGCACGCTGAGGGCGGCGCCGCGCGAGGCGCCCATCGCCTGGGCGGTACGGAAGTTCTGCACGTAGATCGTCTCCTCGATAGCCGCATGCGTGACGGCATGCTCTCTCGCGAGCTTCTCCACGGCGTCGGCGATGCGACCGAGGCATTCATAGGATTCGAGCTTGGGCCCAAGCTTCACCGTGATGCTGGCGAGTAGGCGCATGGGCTCCGCGCGTGCGTCGATGACGGCCAGCCCGGTGCCGCGCAGGGAAGGGTCGATGCCCAGGATGATCGCACGGCAGCCGCGACCGGTCATGCTGGCCGGAGTCTTGCGGGTCCGCGGTGCCTTCGCTCCGGTTGGTGTCGACGCAACGCCGCT
>Ga0209298_10001673_pt1 | contig 14291 bp, 13 predicted proteins | sample S_140806_EF_Meta_FD_187325 | JGI IMG/M metagenome (GOLD analysis project Ga0209298, IMG submission 187325) | Freshwater microbial communities from Lake Simoncouche, Canada to study carbon cycling - S_140806_EF_MetaG (SPAdes) (version 2) | ecosystem: Environmental > Aquatic > Freshwater > Lake ...
GGAATAAATTTAAAAACTGACAAATTAGCATTACAAAGAATAAGGGAAGCTGCTGAAAAAGCAAAAATAGAACTATCTTCTTCGGCTCAAACGGAAGTAAATTTACCTTTCATTACAGCGGATAAAAGTGGTCCAAAACACGTTAATATGAAAATTACAAGAGCAAAGCTTGAAGCTCTTACTGCTGCACTTATTGAGAAAACTATAGAGCCTTGCAAAATTGCTCTAAAAGATTCTGGTTATACCGCATCTGAAATTAATGAAGTTATTCTTGTTGGTGGAATGACAAGAATGCCAAAAGTTGTTGAGGCGGTTAAAAGTTTCTTTGGAAAAGAACCAAATCAAAGTGTTAACCCTGATGAAGTTGTTGCTTTAGGCGCTGCTGTTCAGGCGGGAGTATTACAAGGCGATGTTAAAGATGTTCTTCTTCTTGATGTTACTCCATTGTCACTTGGTATTGAAACTTTAGGTGGAGTATTTACAAGGTTAATTGAAAAAAACACAACAATCCCAACTAAAAAAAGCCAAACATTCTCAACAGCTGAAAACAATCAACCAGCCGTAACAATTAGAGTTTTCCAAGGCGAAAGAGAAATGGCAAATGATAATAAATTATTAGGTAATTTTGAGTTAACTGGAATTGCGCCAGCTCCAAGGGGTGTTCCTCAAATTGAAGTAACTTTTGATATTGATGCTAACGGTATTGTTAATGTTTCTGCAAAAGACAAAGGGACTGGAAAAGAACAGAAAATTCAAATTCAAGCTTCAGGTGGATTAACTGATGAAGAAATTCAAAAAATGGTTAAAGAAGCAGAAGCTAACAAAGAAGCTGATAAAAAGAAAAGAGAAGAAGTTGATGCAAAAAATCATGCTGACTCTTTGATAGCTTCAACTGAACAAAGTTTAAAAGAACACGGAAGCAAAATTTCAGAAACTGATAAAAAAGCAATTGAAAAAGATATGGAAGATTTAAAAGAAGCTATTAAATCTGACAAGACTGAAGATATTAAAACTAAAACTCAGCAATTAATGACTACTTCTATGAAATTAGGCGAGGCTATATATAAAGCTCAACAAGATACTTCTGGTGCTTCTAAAACAGATGCTAAGCCTGAAAATAAAAAAGATGTAGTTGATGCCGAGTTTGAAGAAGTAAAAGACGATAACAAAAAGAACGGCTAATCCATTTATAACTGGTTTTGCCCTAAGTCATTATGTCCAAAAAAGACTATTATGATATTCTTGGTATAACCAAAAAAGCAACTCCAGAAGAAATTAAAAAAGCTTATAGATCTCTTGCAATGAAATACCACCCTGACAGGAATCAGGGAGACAAATCTGCTGAGGGAAAATTTAAAGAAGCATCAGAAGCCTATCAAGTTTTATCAGATCCAAAGAAAAGGTCTTCCTATGATCAATTTGGACATTCTGCATTTGAAGGTGGTCCTGGTGGGGCTGGAGGTTTTGATTTTGGTGGTTTTGAATCTGGGGCATTCTCAGACATCTTTGATGATTTTTTTGGCGACTTTATGGGCTCAGGTCGAGGAGGAAGGAGCTCAAAAAAAGCAAGATCTAATCGCGGATCAGATTTAAAAATTAATTTAGAAATAACTTTAGAAGAAGCTTATCTTGGAAAAAAACAAACTATCAATTTATCTTCAAATGAAAAGTGTGAAAAATGTTCAGGAGACGGTGCAGAGCCTGGTTCAAAACCAAAAAAATGCTCTACTTGTAATGGACATGGAAAAATAAGAACACAACAAGGTTTTTTTACACTGCAACAAACATGTCCTGATTGTGGAGGTGAAGGTGAAATGCTTTCTAACCCCTGCAAAGATTGCAAAGGCTCAGGCGCTACTAAGACAAAAAAAAATATCTCTATTCAAATTCCAAAAGGAGTTGATGACGGGACTCAAATAAGATTGTCCGGAAAGGGTGATGCTGGATATAGAGGAGGATCTCCTGGAGATCTATATGTATTAATCGCAGTTGAAAAACATAAAATTTTTCAAAGATCTGAAGAAAATTTATATTACAAACTGCCAATATCAATGGTCGATGCTGCTCTTGGTACTGAAATAGAGGTTCCAACAATTGATGGTGGTAAATCAAAAGTTAAAATTCCCTCAGGCACACAGTCAGGAAAACAATTTAGATTAAAAGGTAAAGGAATGCCTATTCTAAGAGATGATGATTATGGAGATTTGTATTTAGAAATAAATGTAATTATTCCAGAGTACCTTTCTAAAGAACAAAAAGAACTATTAGAAAAGTTTAAGTCGATAGAAGATCTAAATAATAATTCAGAAGTTAAAAGCTTTATAAATAAAGCGAAAAAATTCTGGGATAACATAAAATAAATTTAATTTTAATATCCACTATATTCAATATAAAGTTTAAGATAGAATGAATATCGAATTACAAAACGCTATAAAACTTCATACTAGCGGAGACCTGTTATTAGCTAAAAAAAAATATGAAGAAATATTAAATCTGGAACCAAACAATTTTACAATCAATCACCTACTTGGAGGATTAAATATACAATTAAAAAATTATGAAGAAGCTATTAATTTTATAAAAAAAACAATCTCGATTAATTCTTCTCATCATGCTCCTTATAATAATTTAGGAGCGGTATACAAAGAACTGGGAAGATATCCCGAAGCTATAGAAAATTTTCAAAAAGCAATAAAACTTAAATCTGATTATGCTGAATGTTATAATAATTTAGCGATTGTTTTTAGAAATTTAAAAAAAAACACCGACGCTATTGAAAATTTTGGTAAAGCAATAAAATTTAAACCTAATTACCCAGAAGCTTACAACGGAATTGGTATATTATACTTTGAAAATCAAAATTTCCAAAAAGCAGAAGAAAATTTTGAAAAAGCAATCTTACTAAATAAAAAATACTCAGAAGCTATCAACAATATTGGAAAAGTTTTTTTAAAACAAAAAAGGTATGAAGAAGCTCTTAAAAAATTTAACTTAGCTATAGATTTAAATCCTAAACTTGATGATGGATCTATTGATTATTTAAAACTATTCATTAATGACTGGAATAATTATGAGAAATCTATCTCTAAATTTAGAGCAAAAGCAGATGATCCTAATATTATTTTTGAACCATTTATTAGTTTAAATTTTATATCATCTAATAATCTTCAAAAAAAAATTACAGAAAAATATATTAATCACAGGTTTATTAATAACTTAAAAACTTTTAAACAAAATTATAATAATAAAAAGATTAAAATTGGATACTATTCAGCAGATTTTCATAATCACGCCACGGCTCATTTAATGTCTGAATTTTTTGAACTTTATGATAAAAATAAATTTGAAATAATTGCATTTTCATTTAATCCAAATTTAAATGATTTATACACAAAAAGACTTATCAAAGCTTTTAATAAATTTATAAATATTAAAAATGAGAATGACTCTGAAGTTGTAAAAATTTCTGAAAAAGAGCAAATTGATATAGCTATTGATCTTAAAGGTTTCACAATAAATCATCGACTAGGAGTTTTTTCAAAGAGAGTAGCTCCGATACAAGTAAGTTATCTTGGATATCCAGGAACAATCGGAGCTTCATTTATAGATTATATAATTGCAGATAAAGTGGTAATTCCAGAGGAAAATCAAAAATATTTTTCCGAAAAAATTATATATTTACCAGATTCTTATCAAGTAAATGATAGTACAAAAAAAATATCTAATAAAAAATTTACCTATAAAGATTTTGGTCTTCCAGAAAATCATTTTATTTATTGCTGTTTTAATAACAGTTACAAAATCAATCCAACAATATTTGATGTTTGGATGAATATATTAATGAAAAAAAATAAAAGCGTTTTATGGTTACTTGAAGATAACCCTGTTAATAAAAAAAATATTCAAAAAGAGGCTAAACGTCGCGGAATTTCGGAAGATAGAATTATTTTTGCAAATAGAATTGAAAACTCAGAACATTTAGCAAGACATCAACTAGCTGATTTATTTCTTGATACACTTCCTTATAATGCCCATACAACAGCTAGCGATGCATTGTGGAGTGGCTTGCCAGTTTTAACATGTGAAGGAGATACTTTCCAAGGCAAAGTAGCTTCTAGCTTATTAAATGCTATAGGGCTACCTGAGCTAATAACGAATTCATTACATGAATATCAAAAGTTGGCGATAAAAATTGCAAATGGTAATAATATCAGTGATATTAAAAATAAATTAAACAATAATATAAAATCTACAGCTTTATTTAACACAAAAAATTTCACTAAATACGTGGAAGAAGCCTATATAAAAATATATGAACAAAATAAAAAAGGCTTAAAACCTGAAAATATTTTTATTAATAAAACTATATGAAAAAAGTTAGAATAACTGTCGTGGGTGGACTTGGAAGAATGGGAAAAATTATTACAAAAAAAATCCTTCAAAACAAAAATCTGGAAATCAACAATATAACCGATATTAAAAGCAAAAAATCTTTAAAAAAAACAAGAATTAAAAATAATAATTTAACTAACTTCATAAATACCGATGTCATAATTGATTTTTCTAGACCAAGGGGAACATTAGAAGTACTTAGAATAGCCGAAAAATTAAATAAAAAAATAGTGATTGGAACAACAGGCTTTAACAATCATGAAAATAATTTAATCAAAAAATTTTCCAAAAAAATTGCAATTTTTAAATCAGGAAATATGAGTCTTGGTATTAATATTTTACAATATATTACTAAAATTCTATCTAAAAAAATATCAAATGATTATCAAATTTCAATTACTGATGATCATCATAAAAAAAAAGTAGATTTTCCTTCTGGTACGGCACTAATGTTGGCTAACGCAATTGCTGATGGAAAAAATAAAAATTTTAAATCATTAAAAGGTGGTATTTTTTTTAATAAAAATTCTAAGCCTTATAAAAATAAAATAAATTTTTTTATTAAAAGAAAAGGAAATACAGTCGGAGAACATACAATAAACTTTGACCACAAGACTGAAAATATTCAACTAAAGCATGTTGCTTTTTCAAGGGATTTATTTGCTGATGGAGCCTTAAAAGCAGCTCTATGGATAAGTAAAAAAAAAAGGGGACTATTTGATATGCGCGATATGCTAAATTTAAAATAAATATTAAATATTTGTTTTGAATATTAATGTTATTAAACGATAAAAAAACATCAGAACTTATTGAAAAACTTAACAATTATATAAAAAATCCAAAAACATCTTTAAATTATAGAAACCAATTTACGCTTTTAATTTCTGTCGTTTTGTCTGCCCAATGTACTGACATAAATGTAAATAATGTAACTAAAAATATTTACAAAAAATATTATCATCCAAATCATTTTATAAATTTAGGAGAAAAAAAAATTAGAAATTTAATTAAAAGTATAGGATTATTTAATAGTAAGGCAAAAAACATATATAATTTATCCAAAATTTTATTAGAAAAATATAAAGGAAAAATTCCAAAAAATTTTAATGAATTAATGCAACTGCCTGGGGTTGGAAGAAAAACTGCAAATGTTGTTTTAAATGCTGCATTTAATAAGCCAACTATTGCTGTTGATACACACGTTTTTAGGGTCAGTAATAGAACAGGTCTTACAAATGGAAAAAGTCCTGAACAGGTGGAAAAACAATTAATAATAAAACTGCCTAAAAAATATTTAAAAAAGGCACATCATTTAATTCTTCTACATGGTAGGCATGTTTGTAAGGCTAGAAATCCATTCTGCAAAACATGTGTTATTAATAATATTTGTTTATATAAGAATAAGCATGAATAAAAACATCATAGGAATAGGTAATGCAATTGTAGATATTTTCGTTCACGTGGATGATTTATTTTTAAAAAATAATAATCTCGTTAAAGGCTCCATGAAACTTATGAATGTAAATGATTTTAATGAACTTAAAAAAAATATTAGAATAGAAAAAATTGCAGCTGGAGGATCTGCCGCCAATACTATGGCGGGAATATCCTATCTTAAGGGTAAATGCGCGTTTATTGGTAAAATAAGTTCTGATGAATTAGGAAAAATGTATAAAAATAGTCTCAAAGATATAAATGTAGATTTTCATTATCTAGAAAAAAAAGAAAATCTTCCAACAGGAGCATCTATTATTTTAATTACACCTGATCACGAAAGAACAATGTGTACTTTCTTGGGTGTATCTTCTCAACTTTCATCTAGTGATATAAATCATAAAAATATTATAGATAGCCAATTAGTATTTTTGGAAGGGTATCTTTGGGACAAAGGTGAAAGCAAAAAAATGTTTAAATATGTAATTAATTTAGCAAAAAAAAATAAAATTAAAATTTCTATGAGTTTGTCCGATATATTTTGCGTCACAAGACATAAAGAAGATTTTTTAGATTTACTTAAAAATCATTTAGATATTTTAATAGGCAATGAAAATGAGATAAATGAATTAATGAGTAGTAAAAATCTATTAATTTCAATTAACCAATTAAAAAAATTTGATAAATTAATAGTAATCACAAGAAGCGAGAAGGGAAGTTTAGCAATTCAAAATAACAAGTTAATATCTTGTAATAGTGTTCCAGTAGAAAAAGTAGTAGACTTAACGGGGGCGGGTGACTTATTTGCTGCTGGCTTTCTACATGAATATATTAACAACTCTCAAATAGAAAGTTGTTTAAAAACTGGTTCAGTTTTAGCATCAAAAATAGTACAAAAAATTGGCGCAAGATTAAACTGATTTAAATAAATAATATTTAGAATTTTTTTCACTTATAAAGTTTTTATCCTTGAAATTGTTTTGAAACTTTTTTCTTAATCTATGCAAATGAGTTTCAAAAGCATGACTCTCTAAATTAGAATTATAATTCCAAACTTTTTCTAACAAATAAGATTTTTTTAATCCATTTTCATTATGTAAAGCTAAAATTAATTTAATTTCTTTTTCAGTAAGCTTAACTTTGATATTTCCTTTTGTTACTACTCTTTGATTAGAATCAATTTCATAATTATTTATAATAATTTTAGATTGTTTGAAAAAACTATATTTAGTTATTAAAATTTTTAAAATTTCTTTAAAAGATAAAAAATCAATAGGCAAAAGTAAAATAACATGAAATTCTAATAATTTTAGTTTATTCATTTCAAAATATTTTTTATTATTTACTAAAAATATAATAGGAGAATTCTTAATAAGAAAATCTTTAACCTCATTTAATTTTAAATTTTCCGGAAAAATTATTTTAATATCACTTCTTAAAACAATGTCTTTTTGTTCAGTAAATTTTTTTTCAAAAAAATTTATATTATAATCAATAGATAACTCCTTAATTAAATTATAAAAAATTTTTGATCCAAATATATTAAGACAAATATTATTCATATATAAATATATAATATATTTAAATGATCATTGTAAAGAAGTCAGGATATTTAATATTTAATAATTTTAAATTTCGCTGTGCATTAGGAAAAAGTGGAATTAAAAAAAAAAGGAGGGAGGGAGATTTTATAACTCCAAAAGGAAATTATAAATTAATCAAAATTTATTACAGAGCTGATAAAATTCAAAATCTTAAAACAAACTTAAAAAAAATAAAAATTAAAAAAAATATGGCTTGGTGTGATGACCCAAAAAGTAATTTTTATAATCAATTAATTAATCTTCCAACAAAATTTAGACATGAAAAATTATATCGAAATGATAATTTGTACGATCTAATAATTATTTTAAATTATAACATGCGTCCAATTATTAAAAATAAAGGTAGCGCAATATTTATACATGTCGCAAAAAGAAACTACGCACCAACGCAAGGCTGTATAGCGCTAAGTAAAATTCACTTAAGAGCATTACTTAAAAATATTAATAAAAATGAAGAAATAAAAATTATTTAAAACTAGCCTCTGTTTCCAAAAATTGCAGAACCGATTCTTACAAATGTTGAGCCACATCTAATCGCATCCTCATAATCATGACTCATACCCATACTTAAGTCTGATAAATTATTTTCAATCGCAAGGTCTCTAATTAAAGAAAAGTATTTGATTGGTGAAACATTTATAGGCGGTAAACACATTAAACCAATAATACCTAATTTTAATTCATTTCTACAAAACATTAAGAAATTTTTAAAATCACTTAAAAAAATTCCTGATTTATGTCTCTCTTCAGCAACATTAACTTGGATAAAATATTTTAATTTCTTATTATTTTTTTTTTCTAATGATGACAATTTAACAGCAAGTTTTTCACTATCTAAAGAATGGATAAAACTAAAAATATTAACTGCGTCTTCAGCTTTATTAGATTGCAATTTACCCAACATATGAAGTTTTATATTATTATTGGTTATTAAAATTTGAGACCACTTATTTTTCGCTTCTTGAACTTTATTTTCTCCATAATCTAAGTGCCCAAAATCAATTAATGGCTTTATATAATCTAATGAAAAAGTTTTTGAGACAGCAATAATTTTTACATTCTTTTTAAAATCATTTACTGTTTTGTATATAAACTTAAAATTGTTAACTATATTCATAAATGTTTATAAAAAAAAAATACAACGAAAATATTTATATATTTATTAAAAGTAGTAATAATGATCTTTTTAAAAGGATACTAAATTTTAGAAATATAGCCATCATATATGATGGTATCGATCACAATGAAATTGTAAAAATTATAAATTACTTTAAAAAATATCATATAAAAATATTTATTATAGATAATTTTAAATTAGCAATAAAATTTAAATTAAATGGCGTAGTCATCTCTCATAACAATAAGAGAAATAACATATTTAACCGTTCGTTATCTAACAAAAAATTTGAGATTATTGGGAAAGTTCATAATCAAATGGAGTACTACTTTAAGATTAATCAAAACTGTAAAAATATATTTCTATCTCCATTGTTTAAGACGAAAAAATATAATGAATTTAAAGTTTTAAATATTATAAGATTTAACTTGATAACAACTAGCTGGAAAGTCCAATTATTGGGGCTGGGGGGTATTAATAATACTAATTATAAAAAATTAAAAATGACAAAAGTTAAAGGATTCGGATTTGTATCATTTATTGGGGACCCTAAAACAAAAAAGCCCGTCAATCTTTAAATTGACGGGCTTTTTAAATTAACAATATCTAAATAATATTAAATTATTAGAATTTTGTTCCTAAGAATACCATACCTGCAGAACCATTAGATCCTGCTAAGTTATCGTTATTCTCAACTTTTCCATAGGAAACTCCAGTAAACACTGGGCCTAAATTGTAACCCACTGATACTTGTTTGATTTTTTCTTTATTTGGAGTTGATACACCTGCAGCAGATACTGGTTCATCTGTTACAGCGTAAGCTACACCTAGGGTAATGTTTTTATCAACAGCATAAGCTACACCGTAAGATCTACCTTTTGTAGAAACAGTATTATATGCAGAAACTGTATCAAGTCTTTTCTCAGCAACTGCAAATGTAACGTCACCTGCGTTATATTTAACACCTAAGAACTTACCGATAATGTTTCCATTTGTTCCTACTCCACCAGCAGTTTTATTGTCATAGTATGCTTGTAGATCAAGACCTTGAACTCCTAAATTACCTCTGAAACCTAATTCATAGATAGATTCACCAGCATCGTATACTGAAGGAGCGGCTGTTCCAACACCACCGTCATCTGGGCCAGCTAATCCTGTGTTAGATGATGGAATATATCTTGCGATAAAAGATCCTACTGGAGTCTTTTGAGATACAGATATTCCAAATGCCTCGTAAGCAGAACCTGCTTTTGCAACTGAGTTATAATTTGGAAGTTTTCCATTTATACCTGCAACTAAATCATCAAAATCAACAACGCCAACTAAGTTAGCTGGTTCGTTATCTGGGTTTTGACCATGGTCAGCACCAATAGAGAATGTAGTGTTTCCAGCGATGAAATCGATGTAAACATTTTCAGACATAATCCCTAAAGAGTCTGTAGTTGTAGTTGTGCTTTGAGATGACAGTTGTGCTCCATCATGCTCTATCGAAAAGCCAGCAACATAATCTAAGCCATTATTTAATTTCCCTTTATTTTGGATGTCGATTTGAACTTCTTTTCCAAAAAAACGAGACGAGTGAACTGCAGAAGAAGATCCACTTGCGCCAATCGCTTTGTAAGACAGGTTTAAGTTACCTGTTACAGTCGTTTGAGCAAAAGATGAACCTGCGAACATCACACCTGCAAGAGCAGTAGATGCTAATAGTTTTTTGTTCATTGTTTTTCCTTTTATTATTGTTATTATTTAAAGCAGCTAATTAAAGCTGAATTGCCCTATTATTATATAAAATGAACATTAATTTTAACAAATTTCATCGAACTAATTATTATTAGTCTGATTATGTTGTATAATTACAACACTAATATATGCTAAATAGTGGCTAAAATATTGAAGATTATTTTTAATAATAAAAAAAGCAGTTATAATTTATATAAGTACAGAAAATGAACAATTTTACATCAATAATTAAAATTTTATTATTAAAATTATCAATTATTATTTTTTTATTTAATTGCGCAAAAACAGACGAGGTAACTGGAGAAAAAGTTTTAAATGAAACTAATATTAGAGAAAAAGCGGCAAAATCTCCTGGGATATTTGGAGATATAGGTAGAAAAAAAGATTCTAATACATTTGATTTTGCAACTTCAAATATATTATGGAGAGCGACATTAAAGACCTTAAACTTTATACCTTTAAATAATGCTGACTACTCAGGCGGCGTCATTGTTACGGACTGGTACTCTGAAGATTTAAATTCGAAAGAACAAATTAAAATATTTGTTAATTTTAATAGCAGCGAACTAAGATCTGATTCACTAAACATAACTATTCATAAAAAAATTTGTTTAACAAGTGAAAATTGCAAAATTACAAAATTACAAGATTCTTATGTTAATGAAATCAAAGACAGTATTATAACAACGGCAAGAAAGATAAGAATCGAAGAAGAAAAAAATAAGAAATAAAGAAAAAAATTTTTTTTAATGGATAATTATAATTTTGCTTCTGTTGAAAAAAAATGGCAGAATTTATTTGAAAATAATAAAATCTTTAAAACTAAAAAAAAAAATTCTAAAAAATTTTATTGTTTAGAAATGTTTCCATATCCATCTGGTAACATACACATGGGTCATGTTAGAAATTACACTCTAGGCGATGTTATTGCAAATTATAAAAGATTAAATAATTTTAATGTTCTTCACCCCATGGGTTGGGATGCATTTGGTTTACCAGCAGAAAATGCAGCTATACAAAATAATCTACACCCCAAAAATTGGACATTAAAAAATATTTCTGCAATGAAATCTCAGTTAAAACGTCTTGGTCTTTCTATAGATTGGGAGAGAGAGCTTTCAACTTGCGATGTGAATTATTACAAACATCAACAAATAATATTTTCATATTTTTTTAAAAAAGGACTAATTTATAAAAAGGAAAGTTATGTTAACTGGGATCCAATTGACAACACTGTTTTAGCCAACGAGCAAGTAATTGATGGCAAAGGTTGGAGATCCGGAGCAATTATTCAAAAAAAAAAATTAAATCAATGGTTTTTAAATATTACAAAGTACTCTGATCAATTACTCGACTCCTTAAATAATCTGCAAGGTTGGCCAGAGAAGGTAAGGTTAATGCAAAAAAATTGGATTGGAAAATCGGAAGGATGCGAGATTGATTTTCTTTCTGATTTTAAAGATTTAAAAATTAAAATCTTCACGACCAGACCAGACACAATATTTGGTGCCTCGTTTATTGCTATTGCTCCTGATCATCCCTTTACTGATTATTTTAAGGAGGACAAGAATTTTAAATCTTTTAAAGAATTAGCATTAAAAAATTCTGGAACTGAATCGTCCATATCTAAAAATGAAAAGTTAGGATTTAAAACACCATTTTCTGTTTTTCATCCTTTTTTAAATAAGAAAATTCCAATTTTTGTTGCTAATTTTATTCTTATGGACTATGGCACAGGTGCTATCTTTGGATGTCCTGCGCACGACCAAAGAGATTTAGAATTTGCAATTAAATATAATTTAGAAATACTTCCGGTCGTAACTCCAAATAAATCTGAGTCTATTAGTATTAAAAATGAAGCTTATGTTGGCGGTGGCTATATTATTAATTCAAGCTTTATTAATGATGAGAAAGTTGAAGAAGCAAAAAAAATTATTATTAATAAATTAAAAGAAAAAAAAATTGGCAACCCTAAAACTATTTATCGTTTAAAAGACTGGGGAATATCAAGACAAAGATATTGGGGCTGTCCAATTCCTATTATGTATAGGGAAGATGGAAAAATAATAATAGTCCCTGAAAAAGATTTGCCAGTAGCTCTACCCGATGAGGTGGATTTTAAAAAATCAGGAAACCCCTTAGAAAATCATCCTACTTGGAAATATACAAAATGTCCCGAAACAGGAATGAAAGCAATTCGTGAAACAGATACTCTGGATACTTTCGTGGATTCTTCTTGGTATTTTTTACGTTTTTGTTCTCCACAAGAAAATGCCAAACCATTTAACATTGATGAAACAAATTATTGGATGCCAGTAGATCAGTACATTGGTGGCGTAGAACATGCAATACTTCATCTTTTATATTCAAGATTTTTTACTTTAGCACTAAAGGATGAATATAAATTAAAATTTTCAGAACCTTTTGAAAATCTTTTTACTCAAGGAATGGTTTGTCATCCTACTTTTAAAACTAAGACAGGAAAATGGGTTTTTCCAAAAGATGTTATTGAAAAAAATAATTCTTTTTTTTCAAATAACAATGAAGAGGTTATTAAGGGTGACAGCCAAGCAATGTCTAAATCTAAAAAGAATATTATCGACCCTGATGATATTATTAAAGTTTATGGAGCAGATGCCGTAAGGTGGTTTATTTTATCAGACAGTCCACCAGATAGAGATATTCAATGGAGTGATAATGGAATTCAAGGTGCATTTAAATATATTCAGAAGATTTGGAGAACTTATGAAAAACTTAAAATATATAAAAAAGATAAAGAAGAAAATAATAATACATTAATAAAAAACTCTAATCTCTTAATAAAAGAGATCAATGACTGTATAGAAAAATTTCATATTAATGTGGCTGTTGCTAAACTTTATGTTTTTTTAAATAATATCAATGAGGAGATTGAAAAACAAAGTCTGAACAAGGAGGACATTATAAATGTATATAAAAAATATCTCATTATTATATCGGCATTTATTCCTTATATCGCCAATGAATGTTGGGAAAAAATAACCGGAACACAAGATATAACATTACAAGAATGGCCTAGGATAGATGAGTCTTTCTTACAGAGAGAAAATTTTGATATTATTGTGCAAGTTAATGGAAAAAAGAGAGCCATTATTGACGCTACTATTAATGAAAGTGAAGAAAATATTCTTAGCAAATCATTAGCAATTAAGAATATTCAAGTTATATTAGATAAAAAAGTTATAACAAAAAAGATCTTTATAAAAAATAAATTACTAAATATTGTAACAAATTAAATATTGTAACAAATGATGAATAGAATTTTTTTCACTGTCATTGCGATGATGTTACTAAATCACTGTGGATTTTCGCCAATTTATGTTGGTAATCCTAAAGAAATTGTAGTTTTAAAATCAGAAATTACCGGTGATAAAAATTTAGCTTTTGATTTAGAAAGAAAATTAAATTTTAAAAGAGATGAAAAAAATTTAAACGCATATACTTTTAAAGCTCAAATTTTTGATACTGCAGAGAGTTCTTTGGTTGACTCCAGAGGCATAGCTACGGAAGAAATAATAAAATTAACCGTAAGCTATCAATTTCAGGATAAAAATGGAGTAGTTATTTACCAAGATGCCATAACTAAGGACAAAAGAGTTTCCGTAACTGACAATATTCAGAATAATATTTTGGTAAAGAATAACGAAAAAAAATTATTATTAGATGGTATCATTCAAAATATTTTATTTAAATCAAAAGTCTCATTAAATTAATTGAGATGTTGCTTAAGTCACAAGAATTAAATCTTAAAAAAAAAGATTTCTTCAAAGGAAAAATAATTCTTTTATATGGAGAAAATGAAGATCTAATTAAAGATTTAAATGAACAAATTATTATTGAATTTAAAGATGAACAAAAGACTCAAAAAAATATTTTTGGAGAAGATGTAATCAAAAATCCTGAGAATACTATTAATTATTATCTTAATGGTTCTTTATTTGATGAAAATAAAAATATTTTAATAA
>Ga0209298_10001674_pt1 | contig 14290 bp, 19 predicted proteins | sample S_140806_EF_Meta_FD_187325 | JGI IMG/M metagenome (GOLD analysis project Ga0209298, IMG submission 187325) | Freshwater microbial communities from Lake Simoncouche, Canada to study carbon cycling - S_140806_EF_MetaG (SPAdes) (version 2) | ecosystem: Environmental > Aquatic > Freshwater > Lake ...
CTTTTCCGTTTTCACCGACCAACGAATCGACTAGCCATGACTAAGGACGGACAGGGCTCTACAAGGGCGCTCAAGGCCGTTCCAGAGGTGAACAGAGATGAACAGGTAATAGTTACTCCATCAAAGACTCTTATGGGCTCAGGAACGCCCAGAATCCACTCACGCTTGAATGATTTACCGTCACGGGGCTCGGAGATTATCGACTTCTCGGCGCAAATGGGCATTGAATTGATGCCGTGGCAGAAGTTCGTCTTTGAACATGCGCTTAAAGTTAAGCCGGATGGACGCTGGAAGTCGCCCATTGTGACCATCGTGGCAGCACGGCAAAATGGAAAATCGACCATTATGGAGATGTCGATTCTGGCGCGTCTCTATCTTTGGAAAGAGCCGTTGCAACTTGGATCGGCTCACGTACTCACGACCTCACTGGAGACATTCCGCCACGTCGTCAATATCATCGAGAGCAATCACGATCTATCGCGTGAAGTCAAGAAAATCCGATGGGCACATGGATCCGAGGAAATTGAGCTTATGTCAGGAGCGCGTTACGTTGTCAAAGCGGCCAATGCTGCAGCGCGTGGCTTTGCTAAGCCGGAGACTGTGTACATGGATGAGACTCGCCAACTCAAAGACACGGAAGCGTGGTCGGCGATGAGATACACGATGATGGCGGCAAAGAATCCTCAACTCTGGACATTCTCGAACGCCGGAGACCAACACAGTTTGATTCTTAACCAATTACGTGATCGCGGCATGGCAAGTGCGGCAGGCGCCGAAGATGACATTGCCTATTTTGAATGGTCGGCCTATTCGGACAAGATTACCGATGAACGCAATTGGGTCGCAAGCAATCCGGCACTTGGTTACACAATCCACGAGGACAACATCCGCGCCGTACTCAATGATCCTGCCGATGTAGTCCAGACGGAAGTGTTGTGTCGTTGGGTCAATACGATTTCAGGTGCGATTCCTGCTAAAGAGTGGGCGGAGTGTGGAGCCGATGATGTCGAGTTAGATGTCGAGAAGGTGACGTGGTTCGGGCTTGACTTGTCGCCAGATCGCAGAGACGGGGCATTGGTTGCAGCACAGAAGAATCCGGATGACACTTTCAACATCAAGCTTCTTCATACGTGGCACAATCCGATCTCATTAGATGATAAAGCCATTGCCAATGACGTCGCGCCCTATGCTCGCAAGTATCCACTCGAATATGTGGCCTTTTCTAAGAGGACAAGCTCGGCAGTGGCGGCAAGACTTCAACCGGCAGGCATTCCAGTCATTGACATCGATGGCGCGTTGTATGGGCAAAGTTGCGACGAGCTTCTTGGGGCTATTACGTCAAAGAGGTTGATTCACGGAAAACAGGCAGAGTTATCCAAGCAGATACTATCGGCAGTCAGACTTCCAATGGGCGATGGCGGATGGATTATTGGCAGACGCGCGTCTTCGGTGGCCGTGTGTGCAGCAGTGGCAGCAGCTCTTGCAACACACTTTGCGACACGCCCAGAAATGGAAGTGGACATTCTCTTTGCCTAGATGTATAGGTGAGGTTTAGACTTGCCGCATGGGTCTATTCTCGCGCAACGTCGTAGCAACTCCAATTGCACCGACTTCCGACATTGAAGCATCATTGGCGCCGGTCAATACAATTTCGTCAATTTACAACTTTTATGGAGTCACAGGAATCACGGCATCACGCGCCGAGTTCATGAGCGTTCCAACGTGCGCCAGAGCTCGCAACATCATCACATCATCAGTCTCATCGATTCCTCTTAAAGTGCGCACGAAGGCAGATGGGGCTCGAGTCGAGACTCCGCCGAAGGTTATCAATCAGCCAGATCCACGCGTTCCCGGCTCTGCTACTTATGCGTGGCTATGTGAGGATTTACTTCTACACGGATACGCGTATCTTCGCACGTTGGAAATCTATGCCGACACGTATCGCATCAGAAGTGCAGAGCGCATTGATCCAACTCGCGTCGCAATGGTTACGAATGCACGTGGAACAGAGATTGACTACTACACAGTGGACGGCACTCCAGCACCGAATGAAGGCGTGGGCGCTTTATCAGTTTTCAGTGGCAATGATGAGGGCATCCTCAACAGAGCAGGCCGCACAATTAAGGCAGGTGCAGAGTTAGAGCGCGCCGCCGTTATGTATGCACGTGAGCCGGTTCCAACGATGGTCTTGAAATCTAATGGCACGGCACTTCCTGCCGATCGTATTGCAAAGCTTCTTCAATCGTGGGGCGAGGCACGACGCAATCGTGGCACAGCATTCCTCAATGCCGATGTTGAATTACAAACTTTGGGATTCGATCCAGAGAAGCTTCAACTCAATCAAGCGCGTTCCTATGTATCGACGGAATTGGCAAGAGCTGCAGGCATTCCGGCTTTCTATGTGGACGCCGAATCAGGCTCAAGCATGACTTATTCCAACGCCAATCTTGCACGTCAATCATTAGTTGACTTTTCACTGCGTCCAATTATGACTGCAATTGAAGAGCGTCTTTCAATGACTGGAATGCCTAACGATTTTGTTCCAGCATCACAAGAAGTCAAGTTTGATCTAGATGATTACTTGCGCGGATCAGCAAAGGAGCGCGTGGATGTGTACAAAGTCTTATTCGATATGGGCGCAATCACAACCGATGAAATACGAATGGAAGAGGACATGCTCGGATGAAAACTACAAAAGAGATTCCATTAGATCTAAACTTTTCAATCAAAGTCACAGCAACCGACTTTCCGCAACGCACAATCTCAGGACGGATTGTGACATGGAACGAGAATGGATCGACTTCAGCAGGCGAGACATCATTCTTGCCACACTCAATCACATTCGGCGAGACCACAAAGCTTCTTTTGGAACATCGTCGCGAATCACCAATTGGATTCCTCAAGAGCTACAAAGTCGGTTCAGAAGGTATCGATGCAGTCTTTGCTATTGGCAACACCACGGCAGGCTCCGACGCTCTCGTAGAAGCGAGCACTGGTTTACGCGATGGATTTAGTGTTGGCGTAATGGCCGATAAGTACAAAAATATCGATGGCGTTCTTGTCATTAGTGCATCGACTTTGAAAGAAGTCTCACTCGTCACCGATCCAGCGATAGCAAGTGCGAAGGTAAGCATTGCAGCAAGTGAAACACAAGATTCTGATTCCGTCGTGGAAGCAGATGCAATTCCAACAATCGAAGGAGAAACGCAAGTGGAAACAACTCCAACCGTTCCAGAAGCAGCAGCCGAAACGGTTGAAGCTTCCAAAGAAATCAAGGCCGAGGCTGCGCGCCCGGTCTATTTCACAGCGCCACGATCACCAATCATTACTCCAGGAAATTACTTGGAGCACACCATCCGCGCAAAGCTTGGATCAGAAGATTCTCGCCAATATGTTATGGCTGCCGATGATTCCTTCACAACAAATCCAGCATTCAGTCCAGTATCTTATGTGCGCGATGTTGCACAGAATACAACAGCACTTCGTCCAGTTATCGACGCTTGTGGTGGCACTCGTCCACTAGCAACTTCAGGAATGGTTGTATCGATTCCAAAAATTACTGCTAACTCAACTGCTGCAACAGTGGCAGAAGGCGGAGATCCAACTGGAACTACTCAGATTACATCTGCATACATCAATGCAACAGTCATCAAGAAAATGGGCTTTCAGCGTTACAGCGTAGAGCTTCTAGATCGTTCAGATCCAAGCTTCTATGACATCATGCTTTCAAATCTTCGTGATGCATACGCACAGGCCACAGATGAATATGTTATTGCCCAAATTACAGCAGGCGGTACACAGGCAACTGCACAAGATGCAACATCTGCTGGACTCATTGGATTCGTATCGTCACAGGCTCCAGCTGCATACTCTGCAACTAAGCGCGTTGCTCGTGCAATGACATCAGGTGTCAGCGTTTGGCAGTTGCTTCTTTCAAGTGTGGACACAACAGGCCGCCCAATTTATTCGGCCAATCTTCCAATGAACGCTGGCGGCCAGTCAGCTCCAAACTCATTGAAGGGCAACGTCATGGGTCTCGATTATTACGTCGATGCCAACATGGTTTCAACAACAATTGATGAATCAGCATTCATCATCGAGCCAAACTCAATTGAAATTTTTGAGAGCCCAGCTCTTACACTTTCAACAAATGTTCCAACAACAGGTGAGATTGAGATTGCACTTTACGGCTACATCGCCACAGGTGTTACATTCGCAGGCGGCCTACGTCGCTTCAACCTTACCTAATCAACTGATCATGGCCTAGGTGCGCTCCCGTATCTAGGCCAGCCGAATACGAAGGGAAGAAGAGATGCCATCTATCATTACAGCTTCCGAGCTGCGAACGGTGCTTGGTGTCTCTTCTTCCTTGTATTCAGATGCTTATCTTGAAGGGATCATCGATGCTTCCGAGCAGGTGATTCTGCCGCTACTCACTGCCAACACTGCAGCAATTGCAGGCGTGTATCTATCGAACAATGTCGCCTATTTCATGACTCAGCGCCCGAACACATTCGTGGCAGGTCAGAGTGTCGTGGTAACTGGATGCCTGCCAGCAACATTCAATGGCACTTTCACAGTGACATCAAACTTCTATCAACCGTTCTACAATCTCCCATTCTCATATGCTCCCGGCGAGTATTACGTCTTTACGGCAGCGATTACGAATGCCGACATTGGATTCCGACAAGTTATTCCAGCAGGTGCTGCAAGCCTTTCCGGGGCGAGTGCGGCGACACTTTATGCGAATGTTGATGCAGTCGAACAGGCGGTCACTATCGTCAGTGTCGAGATTTTCCAAAGTGTTGTCGCTCCCGGTGGTCAAATCGAGGGCGTGGACTTTGCTCCATCGCCGTTCCGTATGGGTCGATCACTACAGAATCGAGTCATTGGACTTCTTGGTAATTACATCGATGTCTCAACGATGGCAATGTAATGCCAACACCAACATCCATCGCGACCAATGTCAGAGGCGTTCTAGCAACTGCTCTTTCAGGAGTTGCAGCTTCTGTCTATGCATCCGTTCCGGAAGCCGTGATTCCACCGGCTTGTGTCATCATTCCCGATTCGCCTTATCTTGAATCAAATCTCATTGGCAAAGCTTCCGTGCGCGTGAAGATTAACTTCATCGTCACTGCCGCCGTTGCATATAACTCCAACGCCGGAGCACTTGACAATCTAGAAAAACTCATCATCAGCATTCTGGCGGCAATGCCGGCAGGTTACGTCGTCGGAGACGTTCAACGTCCGACAATCACGTCAGTCGGTGCGAGCAACTTGCTCGTTGCAGATCTCTCGGTCTCCACTTACTACACTCAACAGACAATCTAGAAGGAGAAGAAAATGCCAACAACAATCGTCACGGCGAGAGAGATCACATTGTCAATCGCCACCGTAAACTACGACGCACAGACCACTTCGGTAGTCCTATCCAATGCGCCAGTCATCACGACATATCAGACCCTCGATGGCAAGGCATACAAGCACATCGATGATCAGTGGACTTTAGATGTCGAATTACTAGCAGACTGGGGCGTTGCATCATCACTCTTTGAAGCGATGTGGACAGCAGCCAACACTGCACCAAATACAGCTTTAGCAGTATCACTTACAACTGCAACAGGAGCAGTCTGGGCGCTCAATGTGTTTCCAGTGTTCCCAGCAGCAGGCGGTACTGCACCGGATGCACAGACTGATTCTTGGTCAATGCTTGTCTCAGGCACACCAGTTCTAACAATCAGCTAATCGATAGAAACGGGAGCAGACAATGAAACTCACAATCGAAATCACACACCAATCTGGCGAGGTAGCAACCTATATTGCGGCTCCGCCAGAATGGGCAAAGTGGGAAACTAAGACAGGCTTTACCATTCAACAGGCTCAGGAAAAGATTGGAATCTCTGATCTTCTATTCTTGGCCTATCACGCTATGAAGCGAGAGTCTGCTGGAAAGCCTGTCAAGTCTTATGAAGTATGGGTCGAGACCGTTGCAGATATTACGACGGGCAATGCAGACCCAAAAGTTATCCCGCCGGAAGCATGAATCGAATCCTTGTTGAGCTAGCAATAGCCACAGGGATTCCAATGAGTGAGTGGGTCACGGCGGAGCAAGTCATAACGGCAATCGAAGTATTGGAGAAGCGCAATGGCAGATGATCCAATCAGCTATGACAAAGGCGATCTTCGCAAAATAACGTCCGCGTTCAAACTTATGGACGATGAAGCAGTCTCTCAAGCCAAAGAGCAATCGTCTGCTCTGGCAGAGTTCGCACAAAGCAAGATTCAAAGCGCCGCCACGGGTCGCGGTAAAGTTGCAGATCGTATTGCTCAAGGCTCAAAGGTCAGCAAGTCAAGCAAGATTGGCGAATTGTCATTCGGTTATGTATCGCAGAAGTTCTCAGGTGGAGCGAGCACTCGTGACTTGTGGGGCGGCACAGAGTTCGGATCTAACACGCTTAAGCAATTCCCGGTCTGGTCAGGCTCTCAAGGTAGAGGCTCAAAAGGTTGGTTTATCTATCCAACACTCCGAGCAATACAACCGGAGATCATTGCCAAGTGGGAGAATGCTCTCGACAAGATTATAAAGGAGTGGTAAATGGCTGGATCAGGCTCACGCACACTCAAGCTCTCCATTCTTGCCGACATTGATGATCTCAAGAAGAATCTCTCAGCAGGCTCGACAGAGGTCGAATCATTCGGATCTAAGATTGGCGACTTTGGCAAAGCAGCCGGTGCAGCATTCGCAGTCGCAGGAGTTGCGGCCGCGGCCTATGCTGGAAAGCTTCTTGTCGATGGAGTCAAGTCTGCAATTGCCGATGAAGCAGCACAAGCCAAACTAGCAACAACTCTAGGCAACGTCACAGGCGCAACAGACATCCAAGTTGCAGCAACGGAAGCCTATATTCTGCAGACTTCACTGGCCAACGGCGTCACCGATGACGAGCTTCGCCCATCACTGGAAAGACTTGTTCGTGCCACTAAGGACGTTGAAGAGGCTCAGAAGCTGCAGACTCTTGCACTGGATGTCTCTGCCGGTTCTGGAAAGTCACTAGAGGCAATCTCAAATGCATTAGGCAAAGCATACGAAGGCAACACCGGAGCACTTGGAAAACTAGGCGTAGGCATTGACGCGGCGACACTCAAAACAATGTCATTCGATGAGATTACTATTGCCCTAGCAGATACTTTCGGCGGTCAAGCGTCAGAGAAGGCCGACACATTCGCCGGCAAGATGGATCGTCTCAAGGTTGCATTCGATGAAGGCAAAGAGACCGTCGGTTCATTCGTACTCGATGCCATCACTCCCATGGTTACATATTTCACGGACAACGTCGTGCCAGTCATTCAGACACTAGCGGCAGAATTAGGCGAGAATCTCAAGCCGGTCTTCGATGATCTTTCGACATTCTTCACTGGCACATTCATTCCAGCAATCTCCGAAATCTGGTCATTCATTCAAGACAAGCTTGTGCCAGTCCTTGTCAGCGTCTTAAAGCCTGCACTAGAAGGAATCAAGACAGTCTTTTCATCACTGCGAAAACTCGTCGAGGACAACGTGGGATTCTTTGATCTTCTTAGAGTTGGACTCAATGCTCTTCTTACGGTGGCAAAGCTTGTTGCACCGTTCATTGGTGGAGCATTCAAAACTGCTTTCACTGGAATCTCTTTGATTATTAACGGAGTATCAACTGCAGTCAGTGCACTTGTGGCAGGAATCAATGCAGCAATCAGCGCCGTCAATGCATTGATTTCAGGCTATAACATCGTGAACAATTTATTCGGTGGAAAAGACTTGCCCAAGATTCCAAAACTTGCACAAGGTGGAGCAGTCAATTCCAATTCTCCGTACATTGTGGGCGAAGTTGGCCCGGAGCTCTTCGTTCCATCTTCCAGCGGAAAGATAGTTCCCAACAATCAACTTAGTACCGGATCTAGTGGCACAACTATCAATCTGACAGTCAATGGCGCAATCGATAGTGAAGGCACAGCTCGCACGATTATCAACGCGCTTAACAATTCTTTTTATCGTGGAACAGGTGGCGCGAATAATCTGGTGAACGCATGACGCAATGGGCTCCAGTCTGGCGTGTGACTATTGATGGCACGGAGTACACCGATGTCATCTTGGCCAATCTTTCAATTACGTCAGGCCGAACAAATATCTATACGCAAGCGCAAGCCGGCTATTGCTCGGTCAATCTCATCAATCTCAACATTGAGCCAATTCTCTTCGACATCAATGACTCTTTGACAATTGAAGTCAAAGATTCTGCCGGACTGTTCATTCCTATATTTGGCGGCAATGTCGTCGATATTGGTGTGAGCGTCTCCCAAGTTGGATCAGTTGCTTACACTCAAGAAATAACACTGACAGCACTTGGCAAACTCTCAAGACTTCAAAAGACTTTGACGGATGGAATCTTAACACAAGACTTTGACGGCAACCAGATTTACACAATTTTGAGTGACTTACTTTTAAACACATGGTCAGAAGTACCGGCGGCGCTTACTTGGGCAACATATACACCGGCGAGCGATACATGGGCAACGGCACAGAATCTCGGACTTGGTCAGATTGACACTCCAGGAGAATACGAGCTTGCAGCGCGATTATCTGATCGCACAGTTGTATGGGATTTGGTTGCAGCACTTGCCACTTCTGGGCTTGGTTACATATATGAAAATGGTTCAGGGCAGATTTCTTATGCTTCAGCTCTTCATCGGAGCATTTACTTGGCTGCTCATGGATATACCAATGTCTCGGCCAATAATGCACTTGGACAAGGCATTACAATCAAGACAAGCGCAGGAGATGTGCGAAATGACATCACGCTCAAATATGGAGCTTCTTCTGCCAGTGAAGTTTCAGACAGTGATCCAGATTCGATTCTGCTATATAGCGACTTGTCGCAGATTATCAGCACGACACTCAAGCATGCCGCGGATGCAACTTCTCAAGCCGCTTTTTATCTTACGCTCCGAGCCTATCCGCAAGCACTTTTTGACAACATCACATTCCCATTGACCAATCCAGAAATTGATGATGCAGATCGTGACGCTCTTATTGGCGTGTTCATGGGTCAGCCGATTTCTTTGGCAGACTTGCCGTCAAATATGGTTGGCGGTAATTTCTTAGGATTCGTCGAGGGCTTCAAGTTTCAAACCTCTTACAATCAACTCGCGGTCACTCTGATTATGTCTCCACTTGCCTATTCAATCCAAGCGATGAAATGGCAAGATGTAAGTGTCGCCGAAAGTTGGGCAACAATTGTCGGTACACTTGATTGGGAACACGCCCTAGTAGTGGCATAAGGAAAGGAAAATGAATGGCAAATCCAACAACTAACTTCGGATGGGTCATGCCGACATCGGCAGACTTGGTCACAGACCTTCCAGCCGATTTTGCAGTATTTGGGCAGGGCGTCGATACATCGATGGCAGAGCTCAAAGGTGGCACAACAGGTCAAGTCCTGAGCAAGACATCGAACACAGACATGGACTTCACGTGGATTGCCAATGACGTCGGAGACATTACTGGAGTCACTGCTGGCACTGGTATTTCAGGCGGTGGTACATCTGGAACAGTGACTGTTACTAATTCAATGGCAACTGCAATCACAACTGCTGGCGATTTGATTAAGGGAACAGGATCAGGAACATTCGCCAGATTAGGAATTGGCTCAACTGGTAATGTTTTAACGGTATCTGGCGGAGCTCCAGTGTGGTCTGCTCCAGCAGGCGGCGGCAAGGTGTTGCAAGTGGTACAAGGTACTTATGCTTCTACTTATGTCGGGTCGTCATCTTCTACATTTATCACAACAGGACTCACCGCGAGCATAACTCCAAGCGCCTCAACTTCTAAAATCTTAGTTTTAGTCAATGCAACAGGACTCGGAAAAAGTGCTACCGATGCCAACAACAGATTAGGATTAAAGTTATATCGCGGAGCAAGTTCAATTATGACTTTTGGCGATACTTTAATGTATACAAACGCGGCGACAACTGTTGGAATAACTGCTTCCACAAGTTATTTAGACAGTCCAGCAACAACTTCAGCCACAACTTATACTTTATACATGGCTAATGTTGGCGGAACGTCTGCGGTTTATTTTAATGATTTCACTACTAATCAAGTTACATCTACGATTATACTTATGGAAATTGGTGCATAATGGCAAAAGGTGCAGAAGTTTTGGAAATGTTAATACCTGCAGGTGGCTGGTTTATTACAGGCAATGAATACGAAGACATTCAATTTTTAGAATGTGAGCCAATTACAAAAAAGCAATTCACGGATGGATTTGCTAAATGCGATGCGTGGTTTGCTGCACAAGAGGCAGATGCTATTGTTAAAAAAGAACTAGCACAGGCAAAGCTTGCAGTCCTTGGTTTAACTGCCGATGATCTCAAGGCGCTTGGATTGTAAGATGCTTACAAGCTCGAACGGCTGGCCTGCATCAGAGGATCAGGCCGCTATTGGTATCAAGTCCTATCCAGTACCGGGAACAAGTCTCAAGATGCGATGCGCCGAAAAGGTAGCGCCATTGCTGGTCAATTTCGCTGCAGACTTTCACGAAGTCATTGAGCCAATTGATGAAGGCGCATTGGATGATTGGGGCTACTGCTTCCGAAAAGTGCGCGGCTCGGATTCAATTGTCAGCAATCACAGCTCTGGAACTGCCATCGATCTCAATTCCTCACGACATCCTCTCGGAAGATTGAACACATTTGAACGCGCCAAAGTGCCAATGCTGCAAGCTTTAGCCAAGAAGTATGGTCTAAAATGGGGCGGAGATTACACGTTGCGCAAAGATGAAATGCACTTCGAGGTCAATCTCAACGCAGTCAAAGCGGCTGCACTGATTAAGAAGCTTGGAGTAAAAGCATGAGCGATCTAACACAGGCGAACACGCCTAATAGCACGATAACACTTCTTTCTTCGGCGGCTCGTACTTCTACTGGGTCAGGGACAGGATTAGCCGGTTTCGCGGCGGCGAATAACTTAGTGATTCAGCTAGAAGTTACGGCCGCCTCCGGAACTCTTCCGACTCTCGATCTAGTTCTACAGGATACCGTCGACGGTACGAACTGGAATACCGTTACGACTTTTACTCAGGCGACCGGTACGACGCGCGAGGTTAAGCGTATCAATACGCCGTTCTCCGATTCTCTTCGCGTTACTTACCTGATCGCAGGAACGAATCCTTCATTCACATTCTCCGTCAAAACATTCGCGGACGCCTAAGATGAGCGAGATCAAAGCACTTTCAGCCTCTTACGGTAGAAGCTTCTTGAGCGCCTGCATCGCGGTCTATCTTGCAGGAGTCACTGATCCAAAGGCAATCATCGGTGCAGGAGTTGCAGCAGTCTTGCCAGTGCTTCTTCGTTGGCTCAATCCTAACGATCCAGCATTTGGAAAGAAGTGACCCGGGCAGAATGGGCTGCCAATCTTGGCATCTTCATCACACTAGCCACAGTCTGCACAGCGATGCTTAGGTTCTACGTCAAGGCCATTTTGCACGAGCTTGTTCCCAATGGTGGCAACTCTCTACGTGATCGCATCGACTACATCGAGGCACGCCAGCAACATATCTTCGACCTAATACTCGAGGCACACGTAAAAAAGTAGCAACACGCCCACGGCATTCTTGACGAATGTCGGTGGAAGATGTCATCCTTTATTTGGGAGCACAGACAAGGCTCTCACGGGAGCATAAAATGAATGAATTAGGTATTTTCGTAGCAACGGCAATTGCCGGCATTCTCTGGTCGGTTGTTAGTTATTCAATGGGATTCAAAGAAGGACAGCGTCAAGGTTACACACGAGGACGTTCCATCTCACGCGCTACGACTAAGGCGGTTTCACAATGAGCTTCTTAGACAACTATGAAGATGTGGCCACACGCATCCAACGATTCTGGGCTACACATCCAACGGGTCGAATCGAGACCAACATCCTTGACTTCAATGCCGAAAAGGGCTACGTGCTTATTCAATGCCGTGTCTGGCGTGATGAAATGGATCTCAATCCTGCTGGAACGGATATGGCATTCGGCAACGTGGCAACCTATAACGTCCAGATGAAGAAGTTTTTCGTTGAGGATACTGCCACAAGTGCAATCGGCCGCGCGGTTGGATTGGTACTCGGTACCGATAAGCGACCAACTGCTCAAAATATGGCACAAGTGGAAAACATTGATCCAAAGATTATCAAGGATGCCAATGCAGTCGTTGATCTATGGGCTACACCGTTAGCAGATGCCATTGGCGAAATTGCAACACAACTTGGTGGGCAGCTTGTCCACGAAGCTCCACAGTGTAAACACGGTCACATGATCTTTCGCACGGGCGAGAAGAATAACAAGAATTGGGGCGGATGGTTCTGCTCTTATCCAAAGTCCAAAGGCGGCGGAGAAGCACAGTGCAACGCAGTGTGGGGCTCTCTAGGCTCTGACGGTCAATGGAAGCCACAATCATGACAAAAGAGGAGCTCATCAGCATTCTCATATTCTTGAGCATCGTCTCTTCATTCGTTCTTGGCCTCATGATGGGCAGGATGTGAGATGGGCGATTTAGAGATTCACACGGCTTCCGGTTGGGTCAAGCTTGAGGACATTATTCAAGGACAAGAGACTTGCACAGTATGCAGCGCCGTCGAGGACGCAGAAGGTCCTGGATTCGTCAAATGCGATCCGCCGGAGCTTCTGGTCTATTTATGCCGAAAGTGCAGATCCAAACATGATTAAGATGCACATGAGCAGCGCCGATGAATGGGCAATCCATAATCGAGCAAGTGATGTGGTCTTTGCCCAAGAGGGCATTCTTGGCTTTACTCCACATTACAACTCAAAGCTCAATCACTTTGAACAGGTGGTCGAGTACGCCGAATCGATAGCGGCCGAACTATGTGTGGCGCGATATTTCGGACTTGACTTCAACATCAATGAATCCAAAGGAAAGCGCAAAGCCGACGTCGGAAAGGGCATAGAAGTCCGCTGGACGCAGTACACAGGCGGCAACCTCATTGTCTATCCAAATGATCGTGACAGTGATGTGGCGGTCTTGGTGGTAGGCAAGTCGCCAGAGTATTTCATCGCCGGTTGGCTTCCAGTCTCATTCGCCAAGCGCAAGAGGTTCAAGAATCCACGTCAAGACTCGTGGTGGGTCGATCAACCTAATTTGAATCCCATCGAGAATCTAGGTCGGAGCGAATATGCTGCAACTCATATTTGAATGCCGCAAATGCAAGAAAAAGACGCGCCAATCGGTCAGAATAGTCACTGACAATCTTCCAGATAATGTCAAAGTGCTCGAATGTAGCGTCTGCGGAATCATGGGCGTTGCGTTGATTGGAGACGATGATGGCCAGTTATGAATATGTGTGCCAAATGTGTCTATCGCAGAAGCTTGTGAATAGACCAATCAATGATGTATTGGCCAGAGATCCTTATTGTGACTTCTGCACGATACCAATGAGCCGTCTTTACTCGCCAACACCGGCAATCTTCAAGGGCAATGGATGGGCAAGTAAGTCATGAGTTATCCACAGACTTATCCACAAGAGCATGTGGACAGCGCGACACACCGTCCTCAATACTTGACAGATTCTGGGGATGGATCGTTATACTTGAAAGATAATCTTTCAGAAAATAAAAGAAAGATAAAAATAAATAAAAAACAAATAAAGATAAAAACAACAAAGACTTTTAAAAGCGCCATCCTTGTGTCAATTATCATCTTGACCATTACATCCATTGAGCAAGCAAAAGCAGTGTCACAGACTGACTTACTCAAGCTTTATGCACATTCAAGGATTATCAATTACGAACAGTTCAGATGCTTTGAAGCATTGATCACTAGAGAATCTCATTGGAATGTAGCTGCAAAGAATGGATCGCACTACGGTCTAGGGCAGATGAATAACGCCAAGTACAAGACACTCGATGGCTTCACTCAAGTTGATTGGTCTATCCGTTACATATCAAAGCGTTACAAATCAATGTGCAATGCTTGGCGCTTCTTCAAGGTTAAGGGCTATCACTAATGGCAAGCCAATCAGCACGAGCCAATGGTGGCACACGGCAATGGTCAAAGATACGTGAGCGCATACTCATAAGAGACGGGCGTTGTTGTCAGTATTGTGGGGCAGAAGATGCCACTACAGTCGATCATGTGATACCAATCAGCAAAGGCGGAACGGATGAGCCGGACAACCTTGTCGCAGCTTGTACTCGATGCAATTATTCGAAAGGAAATCGAATGGGTCAGTTTTTTGGACAGGCAAGGACAC
>Ga0209298_10001675_pt1 | contig 14283 bp, 18 predicted proteins | sample S_140806_EF_Meta_FD_187325 | JGI IMG/M metagenome (GOLD analysis project Ga0209298, IMG submission 187325) | Freshwater microbial communities from Lake Simoncouche, Canada to study carbon cycling - S_140806_EF_MetaG (SPAdes) (version 2) | ecosystem: Environmental > Aquatic > Freshwater > Lake ...
GGGGCTTCTTTGTACCCGAAAACGACAGCCAAAGCCATGAATAGTGATGGTCAGGTCATAGTTGAAACAATGCCGGTTGAAATCGTCTCAGATAGGCTGCAATCGGTTTTTGAACCGATCACAGAGCCTAGAATCCACTCACCGCTCAATGATTTGCCTACACGCGGCTTCGAACTCATTGATTTTGCTGAACAGATTATTGAAGGCGGCTTTATGCCGTGGCAAAAGTTTCTGGCCGAGCATTCTCTCAAGATAAAACCCGATGGCCGCTATCATCACCCAATCTCGGTGGCCACAGTCGCACGCCAAAATGGTAAGAGCACTTACATGATGGCCAGAATCTTGATGGGTTTATTCCATTGGCAAGAATCGTTGCAAGTCTCCACAGCTCACCGGCTGGTGACATCGCTGGAGCAATTTAGAGCAATTGTGCAAATTGTGGAAAGCCATGATGATCTAGCTAAACGCGTCAAGCGGATTAGGTGGCAACATGGAGCCGAAGAGATTGAAACGCTAGAAGGATCGCGTTTTATCATCAAAGCTGGTGGATCAGCAGCTAGAGGTTTATCAAAACCCGAAAGTATCCACATGGATGAAATTCGAGAGCTGCACGACATGGAAACATTTGCCGCAATGCGATACACCTTGATGGCTGCCAAAAATCCACAGGTCAATTGCTTTTCAACGGCCGGAGATAGTCATAGCATTGTGCTCAACCAATTACGCGAGCGCGGATTGGCGGCAGCTAGTGGTGCTCCCGATAATGTGGGTTATTTTGAATGGTCGGCACCGACTGATGAAATTTCACTAGAAAACGCAGCTTTTGCAAATCCCGGCCTCAACATAACAATCCACCCAGACAATATCCGAGCCGTTTTCAATGATCCTGCCGATGTGGTGCAAACCGAGGTTTTAAATCGTTGGGTTCAAACAATCTCAAGCGTTATTGGGGCCAAAGAATGGCAAGCATGTGGTGACGAAACAATTGACCTTGATATTGACAAGCTGACATGGATGGCGATTGATATTTCACCGGATCGTAGAAATGCAGCATTAGTGGGAGCCCAAAAGCTTGGATCAGAGAGTTTTGTGATAAAGCTGCTTCACACATGGGAAAACACAATACAGCTAGATGATCGGGCAATTGCAAATGATGCAGCGGCTTATTGTCGCAAATATCCAATTGAGTATTTGCTTTACTCACGGCGCACAACCGGGGCTATTGCCGCGCGTATGGTGCCAGCCGGCATCCCAATCTATGACATGGATTCGGCTTACCCGCAAGCGTGTGATGAATTGTTGGGTGCCATCAATTCTGGTCGCTTAAAACATAGAAATCAATCAACGTTGACTGAACAAATGCTTTCAGCTGTGCGATTGCGTAAAGGCGATGGTGGATGGGTTATTGGAAGGCGTGCCAGCGGGACGGCCGTAGCCGCCGCTGTGGCCGCCGCATTATGCACGCACTTCGCGACACGCCCAGAAACGGAAATAGACATTTTAGTGGGTTGATGCTTGACATTTTGAGAAAATGGGTGCATGGGATTATTTGACCGCAAACGCACCATTGAAACAATCGCGCCAACGCGCGGTGCTGATGTTGCTGCACAAATTGGGCCAGCTCCAACACTAGATGCGTTTTATCCATTTGGTGGAGCTGATTATTTAGCAACCCGCGAAGAGGCTATGTCTGTGCCAGCCATTGCTCGCGCTAGAAACATGATCTGTAATTCAATTGCGACAATTCCGCTTATTACGCGCGATAAAGCTACCGGCACAATTATTGATCAACCGATTGTGATTGATGATCCGGATCGTAGAGTACCGGGGGCTGTTAGTTGGGTATGGGCGTGCGAGGATTTATTATTTACGGGATTTTCATATTTTCAAGTAATGTCGCTTTTTGCCGACACATTTAGAGTCAGAGAAATGTGGCGCGTTGCTCCTAATCGTGTTGGTGCTTTCTTAAACGATAAAGGCACGCAGATTGAGTATTACACAGTTGATGGAATGCAAGTGCCAGACACCGGCGTTGGATCGCTTGTTGTGTTTTACGGCAATGATGAAGGTTTATTAAATCGAGCCGGTCGCACAATTCGTGCTGGTGCAGAACTTGAGCGAGCAGCTGCAATGTATGCACGCGAACCTGTACCATCAATGGTTTTGAAATCAAATGGCACAGCATTGCCAGCTGACCGCATTGCCAAATTGCTGGATGCTTGGGGGGCAGCGAGAAGAAATCGCGGAACGGCGTTCCTTAATGCGGACATCACAATGGAGACTGTTGGTTTTACACCGGAGCAAATTGGCCTAAACGCAGCACGCGAAATAATTGCCACAGAATTAGCCCGTGCCGTTGGCATTCCGGCTTACTTTATTGATGCGCCGACTGGATCATCCATGACCTATCAAAACGCCCAAACGGCGCGTCAAACTCTTTTGGATTTCTCGCTGATTCCGTTGATGAACAGCTTGACCAGCCGGCTTTCAATGCCAGATTTTACACCATCAACACAGCGCGTGGAATTTGATTTGAAGGCGTACTTGCGCGGATCAGAAAAAGAGCGTGCAGAGATTTACAAGATTTTATTTGACATCGGAGCAATCACTACCGATGAAATTAGACAAATGGAGGACATGATCTCATGAAGCTAACAACACCGATGGAAATCACGGCAGCTGATTCCGATTCTCGGACAATCACCGGCCGCATAGTTGCATTTAACGAGCAAGCAAATGCGAGCACAGGCAAAGTCACTTTTGCCCGTGGATCAATTGTGCCTCAAGATGTTTTTTTAAACCTTGAGCATGACAACACACGCAGAATTGGCAAGAGCATTGCCATGAGTGTGAATGACAAAGAAATGACAGCGACTTTCAAGATTGCTAACACCACAGCCGGCACCGATGCGCTCACAGAGGCAATGGAAGGCTTACGCGATGGATTCAGCATTGAATTGGCCGTTGATAATTATGAAATGCAAAAAGATGGCACTATGAAAGTTTTGAATGGCCAGCTTAAAGGCGTTGCACTAGTTACCGAACCAGCCGTGCGATCTGCACGCGTTTCAGAGGTAGCAGCATCAGAAGATTCTGAAACTGAAACAGTTACAGAGACAACAAACCCAAATGAAGGAGACAAAGTGGATAACACTACCGAAAACACCGCTCCTGCCGCTGAACCGGTAGAGGCTCCAGCTGAGGCTGTGCAGGCATCACGACCTGCCTATTACACAGCTCCACGATCACCAATTGTGTCAAAGGTTTCATACCTTGAGCACTATCTAAAGGCAACAATTCTTCATGATGAAGATTCACGCCAATACATCAAGGCAGCAGATAACACAACAGGAACAGCACCCGGAATGGTGCCAACACCACAAAGCACACAGGTTGTTAATGCATTGGCTAACGCTGATCGCGGAATGATTGATGCGCTAAGCCGTGAAACGCTTGTGGGCGAAGGAATGACATTTGAAATTCCTCGTGTAACCGCCGTGCCTACTGTGGCAAATGTGGCAGAAAATGCACCTGTCACAGAATCATCACTATCAGCGACATTCTTGAGCGTACCTGTTCAATCATTTAAAGGCCGCGCAATTTCAACTGTCGAACTCATTGATCGCAGCCGTCCAGAATATCTAACAGCTCTTTTGCAAAATCTTGAATTTGCTTATGCAAAAGTAACTGATGAATTTGCCGTTGGCACAATTGCTGGTGCAGGTCAGCAAACTGGTGTGAATGCAAACTCATCAACAGGTTTCTTGGCTTACACATCTCAAGCTGCTGGTGCTGTTTATTCATCATCACTTGGATTTGCGCGTAACATCGTTGTTTCTCCTGGACAATGGACAAACATCATGGGCTACAACGACAATGGCGCACCGCTATACAATGCAGCGCAACCATCAAATGCAGCCGGTAATGTGAGAGGCGATTCATTGCGCGGTGTCGTTTCACCGGGCCTGAACCTCTTTGTTTCTCGCTCAATTGGCAACGCTGGCCCAACAACATCAACCGGAGATTTCTCAATGGTCGTTGTTAATCCAGATGCTTGGACATGGTATGAGTCACCACGCTTTACATTGCGCACAGCAATCCAGAGCGATGGAACGATTGACATTCTTTACTACGGCTATGCAGCAATTGCTCCAAAAATTCCATTTGGCGCATGCTGGAACCAGACCTGATAACTAAAAAATCAAAATCGGTAGCGGTCGCTCCCGAACGCTACTGACACGAAAGGAACCGAGATGCCAGCAATAGTCACAGCCTCACAGCTACGATCCATTCTTGGTGTCTCGGTTTCTTTATATTCTGACGCACAACTTGATTCATTTATTGATTCAGCCGAGCAAACGATTTTGCCTTTACTTACGCAATACCAATCATCGGTGACATTTGCCAATGTAAGTGATTCCGTCATTTATTTCACTACAATTCGGCCAAATTATTTTGTGCCGGGGCAGTCTGTCATTGTTACCGGGGCCGGAACATACAATGGCACTTACACAGTCACCGATGATCGTATTGAGCCTTATACATTTACAGCTGCGACAGCCGCGGCTGATCGCACATACCCATTGCCATTTATTCCAAGCGCATTGGCTACTTTATCCGGTGCATCAGCCGCGCAACTTTATGCCAGCACACCGCCTATTGAAAACGCGATTTTGGTTGTTTCGGTTGAGATTTTCCAGAGCATTACAGCTCCCGGCAATCAAATCATGTCAGACACATTCCAGCCGCAACCATTTATTTTAGGCCGAAGCCTTACAAATAGAGTCGTTGGGTTGCTTGGGCCATTTTTGGATGTTGAGGCAATGTGCCAATGACAATTGAAGCTGACATCAGAACACCATTGCAAACAACACTTTCCACAATTGCTGCCAATGTCTATAATGGCATTCCGGAGACAATGACAAGCCCAAGCATCGTTTTAATCCCGGGAACGCCGTATCTGGAAAGCGTTTTAATCAATGGCGCAACAACTAAAGTTAAAATCAATTTGACTGTAACCGGTGTTGTTGCTTATATGAACAACGCAGCGGCTTTGGACAATTTAGAACAATTGATGATTGACATCATCAGCACAATGCCCGATGGATATGAAGTCGGCGATGTAAATCAACCTCAATCATTGGAAGTCGGTGCGGGAAAATACCTCATTGCCGATTTACAAGTTAGCACCTACTACACCAACTAAGGAGAAATCATGCCAACAACTATCGTGACCGGCAGAGATATCACATTCACCATTGATGGTGATTCGTATGATGCTCAGGCCACATCCGCAATTCTAACTATTGATTCAACAATCAATACATATCAAACACTTTTAGGCAAGGCATATTACACCACCGATTCTCAAGGCACTTTTGCTGTTGAGATGCTTGCCGATTGGCCAGCTGGTGGATCATTGTGCAATGCGCTTTGGACAGCGGCAGACACCGCACCAAACACACCATTGAGCGTGTCATTTACAGCTGCAACAGGATCGGTTTTTGCATTTGATGTGCAACCGGTATTTCCATCAGCCGGTGGCACAGCACCAGATGCACAAACTGTTTCATTATCATTTACCTGTGTGACTACACCAACACTATAAAAAGGAGATCGGGAGCATGAAACTACCAATTACAATTGACTTCGTAACGGGGGAGAGCGAAACCTATACCGCTCTCCCACCAGAATTCATGAAGTGGGAACAAAAAACTGGAAACACGATTCAGCAAATAGCCGAGAAATTGGGAATTGCCGATTTAATGTTTTTGGCGTATCACTCAATGAAGCGCGAGGCAGCCGGTAAGACTGTCAAGCCATTTGAGGTGTGGTGCGAAACTGTGACTGACATCAGCATGGGAGAAACCGAACACCCAAAAGTTACGAGCCGGGAACAATAAACCGGATTATTTGGGAATTGGCTATCACCACCGGATTGTCACGATCAGAGTTTCAAACAGCGGAAGATGTTTTGACTGTGTATGACATTTTAAGGAGGCGCAATGGCAACTAAATCATCCAGAGACACCGGCACCTTTTCATTTACTGTTGAGCCTTTAGAATTAAAAAATCTATTTCGGCTTTTGTCTGCATTGCCAAAAGAAGTCCAAGATCAAGTCAGAACCGAAGCTCAAACCATGTCAAAAAGGCTTGCCGGGCAACTGATGCAATTTGGTCTTGTATCTCCAACACCGCAAGCAAAATTGGTAATGGACTCGATTACCACACCACGCGACCGCCTTATTCGTGTTGATATTGGTGGCACAAAGCAGGTTGGCCGCAAGTATGGGGGCAAAACAGGTAAAGGCGGCAAGCGCACAAATCAATCACGAGCTGCCGCTGGAACGCTTTTATGGGGATCAGAATATGGTTCCCATCCCGGCATTGATAGAGCCGGTAGAAGATACACAAACAGATTTACTGCTCCAGCAAATCCAAGCGGTTATTGGATAACACCAGCTGTTGATTTTTACACACCGGTTGTGGCCAAGGAGTATATTGCAATGGTTCAAACACTTATCAGAGCGAACGGACTAGAGTAATGGCAAAAATTCCAAAAGTCACAGTAACCTTTGATGCTGATTTAGACTCACTAAAAAAAGGCGTTAAAGGCGCAACAACCGAGGTTGATTCATTTGGAACTAAAGTCGGAGATTTTAGCAAAAAAGCCGCTTTAGCATTTGCAGCCGTGGCCGCCGCCGCTGGTGCAATGGCAATCAAAATTGGCGTGGATGCTGTTAAAGCTGCAAGCGATTTAAGCGAAACCATTTCAAAGGTTAATGTGTTATTTGGTGACACAGCAAAAGACATAGAAAATTTTGCCGATAATGCAGCATCGTCATTAGGCCAGACCAAGCAACAAGCATTAGATGCAGCTGCAACATTTGCCACATTTGGCAGAGCTGCCGGACTGAGCGGCAAGGATTTATCAGGTTTTTCAACCGGTTTTGTTAAACTAGCTTCCGATCTTGCTTCATTCAATAACACATCACCCGAGCAAGCAATCAATGCAATTGGCTCAGCATTACGCGGTGAAGCCGAACCATTGCGTGCGTATGGCGTTTTGCTTGATGATGCATCATTGCGCCAAGCCGCTTTGGAATTGGGAATTGTCAGCACAACTAAAAACGCATTGACACCACAGCAAAAGGTTTTGGCAGCTCAAGCTCTTATTTACCAGCAAACATCAGCAGCTCAAGGCGATTTTGAGCGCACTAGCGATGGCCTAGCAAACAAAACACGCATTCTCACAGCTCAATTAGAGAACGCCAAAGTCACTATTGGCACGGCACTCTTGCCTATTGTTTTAGAATTGGCAACTTTGTTTTCAGAAAAAGTTATTCCAATTGTGCAACAAGTTGCAGATGCTTTTGGATCAAATGCCAATGGTATGGACGGCACATTGCGTACTTTGGCCGGTGGAATTAAAGGCTTTGTTCAGCCCATTTTTGAAGGATTTAAATCTGCTTTTGACAAAATTAAAGCAACTGTAATTGAAAACAAAGATGAATTTAAAGCATTTTTTGATGTTGTTAAAGCTGCCGCACCTATTATTGGAACTGTTATTGGTAAGGCATTTAGCCTCATAGGAGACATTGCCAGCGTTGTTCTCAATGTCATGGCGAATGTTATTGGAGCTTTAAAAGGTTTGATTAACACCGCGATTGATTTGATAAACATTGCAATTCGAGGTTTTAACCTTGTTAAACCGGGTGCAGATATAAGCCCGATTTCCAAAATTGGCACATCAGGTTTTGCAACATCAGGCGCACCGGGCGCAATTTCAGGTGGTCAAACAACCGGAGGTGGCACGACTGGTGGTGGAATCACAACCGGCGGAACAACCGGAGGTGGCACGACTGGTGGCACAAACGCCAACACGATTCTTAATGAAGCGGCATCAACAGTCACAAAGGCTGCCGTAGCGACAAAGGCCATTGCTGGTGCATTTACCGATTCACAAAATGCAGCTCGATTGGCGGCTCAAGGCAGCGGCGGTTTTACCGATTCTCAAAACGCTGCACGACTTGCCGCGCAAGGTGGAATCACAATCAATGTCAATGCTCCATCAATCATTGATGAGGAGGCATTTAGCCGCGCAACAGCCAATGCTCTTAACAACTCGACTTTTAGAGGCACAAATGGTGCAAGCAATTTGGTTTATCTATGACAATTTTCAATCCTGTTTGGCGCGTTAAAATTGCAGGTGTTCAATACACAAATTATGTGTTGGCCAATCTTTCGACCACATCAGGTCGTACAAACATTTATGAGCAAGCCAATGCCGGATATGTAAGCCTTGAGCTAATCAATTTGGATCAATCTAACATTGACATAGAAATTAACGATTCTGTGACTATTGAATTGCAAGATTCAACAGCTACATTTGTGTCAATTTTTGGCGGCACAGTCGTTGATTTAGGCATTGGCATAGCTGCATCAGGTGTGGTCGGAATCAATCAATCGGTCAGAATCACAGCTGTGGGAGCTTTGGCTAGATTGCCAAAAGCCTTGACAGATGGCGTTTTGTCACAGGATTTTGATGGGGATCAGATTTTAACCATTCTCACCGATTTGTTGGTCAATTCATGGAATGAAGTGCCAGCAGCTTTGACATGGGCTACCTATGATCCAACAGTCCAATGGCAAGATGCCGAAAACACAGGCTTGGGCGAGATTGACACACCCGGCAGCTATGAATTGGCACAACGCTCATCATCAACCATTGATGTCTATTCATTGGTGTCAGCTCTGGCAACATCGGGATTGGGCTACATTTATGAAGATGCTCAAGGCCGCATCTCCTATGCTTCGGCAGATCATCGCTCAATCTATTTGGCCACAAATGGCTACACCGATGTGTCAGCAGCTCAAGCACTTGCCAATTCATTATTTGTGCAAACGAGAGCTGGTGACATCAGAAACGAGATTGTGCTTAAATATGGCACCAATTCAAACTCAGAGGTTACAGATAGCGATGCTGATTCAATTTTGGCGTATGGCAAACTGGCTCAAATCATCACAACAACAGTCAAACACCAAAACGATGCAGAAGATCAGGCAGCGTTTTATTTAACGCTGAGAGCCTATCCACAGGCTAATTTCAACCAAATCACATTTGAGCTGACAAACTCAGAAATTGATGATGCTGACCGAGATGCTTTAATTGGCATTTTTATGGGCTTGCCATTACGCATTACCAATTTGCCACTTAACATGGCCGCCGGCACATATCTTGGATTTGTTGAAGGCTGGTCATGGCGTGCCTCCTACAATTCGGTGTCAGTAACCGCAATACTTTCGCCATTGTCATTCTCATTGCAAGCCATGCAATGGCAGGATGTCGCAATTGCAGAACAATGGAACACAATTAGCGGAAGCCTAAATTGGGCTGACGCGTTAGTCGTAGCGTAAGGAGAAAACATGAGTAATCCAACAACCCCGTTTTCGTGGCAAATGCCTACGGCAACGGATTTGGTTACAGATTTGCCGGCAGATTTTGAGGTGTTTGGACAAGCTGTTGCCACATCAATGGCCGATCTACTAGGTGGCACATCGGGCCAGATTCTTGCAAAGAATTCAAACACCGACATGGATTTTGTTTGGATTGCCAATGATCAAGGCGATATAACCGGAATTACAGCCACCGCACCTTTAACAGGTGGCGGATCATCCGGGGCCGTAACTGTTGGCATTCAAGATGCATTGACTACGCAAAAAGGAGCTGTGCAGCTTTCAGATTCAACATCTACAACATCATCCATTTTGGCAGCTACACCCACAGCCGTGAAATCAGCTTATGACTTAGCCAATGGTGCAATAGCCAAAACGACTGTAACCACAGCAGGTGACATTATTTATCGCAATGCAACTGTGCCCGTTCGTCTTGGCATTGGCACGGCTGGACAAGTTTTGACAGTAAATACTGGAGCAACTGCTCCTGAATGGAAAACACCATCAGGCGGTGGCAAGATTTTGCAAGTTGTGAATACAACAGTAGCGGCTGCTCGTTCAACAACTTCAGGAACCTTAGTAGATATTACAGGTGCAAGCGCAACAATTACACCAAGTGCAGTCACTAGCACAATTTTAGTTTTGGCAACCATTGCGGGGGCTTATTCATCTACAACAGGCGGTGGCACGGCTTATGGCGGAATCTCTACTCTAAGAGGAAGCACAGTGATTCATAGTAGTCGCACAGGAAAGTATGTTTCAAGCGGTTCGGGCGGAACCTTAATTGGTGATATTTATTCTGGTGTCGCAATGAATACTTACGATAGCCCAGCCACAACTTCTGCAACAACATACAAATTACAGTTTCAGATGGTTGCTGGTACTACTATGTATGCCTCAGATGGTAGTGGATACCCAATTAGCCTAACTTTAATGGAAATAGGTGCATAATGAAAGTTGAATTTATTTACAAGTTGCTAAAAGAAAAGCACGGCATTACAGAAGCAACTATTGATGGTGATGAAAGTGATTTTGTTATTCGCTGTAATGACGGCCAAACTTTTTCTAATAAGGATTTCACAAAAGCCGAATTAAATAAAGCGAAGTCAGATTTAGAAGCAGAGTTGGCACAAATGCAAGCAGATGCAGAGGCAGCAAAAGAATCTGCTCAAGCTAAATTGGCTGTTCTTGGATTGACTGCTGATGATTTGAAGGCACTAGGTTTGTAATGTTTGCACAAGGCACATTGCCGCGTTTGATTCAGGTTGCGCTTGCCGAGGTTGGCACAGCTGAAACTGGAAATAACGAGACAAAGTATGGCAAACACATGAAAGCCGACAAACTGCCATGGTGTGGGTCATTTCTTAATTGGTGCGCGGATCAAGCCGGGGTCAAGGTTCCAAATGTGGTCAGCACCAAAGCGGGAGCCGAGGCATTTAAGAAAGCCAAGCAATGGCACGAAACACCGAAGATTGGTGATTTTGTGTTTTTTGATTTTGTCATTGATGACAAGGTTACAATCAATCACATTGGCTTAGTAATCCGAGTATCGGAGAAACAGATAGTGACTGTCGAAGGCAACACGGCAGGCGGTGCCGGAGATCAGCGCAATGGTGGCGAGGTCATGGTCAAATCAAGAACTTTGGGAGCAAGGTCATTTGTTGTTGGCTACGGCCGACCAACTTATGGCGCGTTTTCGGGTGATTTGCCCGACCGACCAAAAGGAGAAAAATAATGGATAAAGCAAAAGCAATTGCCGCATCATGGGCTCGCTCATACATCGCAGCTGCATTGGCCGTTTATATGGCTGGTGGAGATTGGAAGCAAATAGCAATGGGTGGCGTGGCAGCTGTTGTGCCCGTCATTTTGCGCTGGCTCAATCCAGCTGATAAAGCATTTGGATCAACTGGAAAGTGATTTTGAAGCTACGCGCGGCAGGTTTAGCTTTAGGTTTATCGCTAAGCCTTGCCGGGTGTGGTTATGATGGATGGGTCAGGTATCCATGCCAAGAATTTGAAAATTGGAAAAACCCCGAATGTCAAAAACCACAATGCCAAGTAACTGGCACCTGCACCGAGGATGTGATTGGTGATGGCCTCCAAAAATAAAGAACGATTGAGCCAAGAGGACATCAAAGCGCGGCTTATGTTTCTAATTGGCTCGGTTTTGGCCATTGTGTTTCTCGTTGTTACTTTAGGCATTACCTACGCTTTGATTTTTGTGACTCAACCAATTGGCAACCAATCTCCTAATGATGCAGCTTTCATTGATTTGCTAAAGACTTTGGCAATCTTTCTTACCGGTTCATTGGGTGGTGTGTTGGCATCAAATGGCCTCAAAGACAAACCAAAATCAGAATATGAAAAAACTATTGAACGGCGTTTAAGCGGTAACGACACGCCATGATTTGAGCGTGATTGTTGAAAATGTCGGCTGTGCCTGTCACTCTGTATTTGGGAGCTGAGATGCGGCTCCCAGAAACGGGAGCAAAAAAAATGACATCAGGTGAAATTGGTTTGTTTATATTTATGCTAGTGGCCTGCATTTTATGGGCCATTTGCAGCTACGCGGTTGGATACAAAGAAGGCCACAAAGATGGCTATCAGCGAGGCAAGGCCGTAGGCCGCCATGCATCAGGTCAGGCGGTGCGCTAATGGCGTTCATGGATAATTACGAAGGCAACAAAGAGCGCACAGATCGCTGGATTGCCACATATCCGCAAGGCCGGCTTGAAACACACATCGTTGAATTTAACGCAGAAAAAGGTTATGTGCTGGTTCAAGCTAAAGCATGGCGAAATCAGACCGAGATTGATCCTGCCGGCATTGATTATGCACATGGGTTTCTTGCAGCTTACAGCGACAAAATGAGGCGTTGGATGGTCGAAGATACCTGCACCTCAGCTTTGATGCGCGTGATGGCCTTGGTAATGGGTGGCACGGAGAAAGTTACAAAAGAGGTCATGTCATTGGTTAAGACTGAAACACTAGCCGCTGACCATGATTACTGGACAACCAAATTTGGCGATGTGCCAAGCTATAAGACCAGAGAAGAAGCCGAAGAAGCTGATGAAACTGGATGGGCGGTCAATGGCGTGCCAATGTGCTCACATGGATCAATGCGATGGAATCAAAGCAAACCCGATGCACCTAAAGCTTGGGCTGGCTACTTTTGCAGCGAGAAAATTAAAGAAAAGCAATGCAAGCCTCAATGGTATGTATTGACTAGCGATGGCACTTTTAAGCCACAGGTGTGACCATGAGCGGCCCAATTGAGATAATCAATCCAAGAACTATGACCTGCACACTTATGGAAGATGGCGTAATCATTGCCGAATACAAAGTGGAGCAATGTGACAAATGCTCAAGATTGGTCAAATTTGATAATTTCGGTTATCAAAAAGGTTATGACCGCACAGAAAACATCATTTGGTTTTGTGGAGATTGCCGATGATAGATCGCATTGAGGAGGTGCAATGCATGATTGCAGCCATATCACATTGCCATGACAGATCAGCTGACCACAGCTCACGCATCGTCAAAAACCTTTCATGGTTTGAATATGTGGCACAAATGGGCGAATCAATGCTGGCTGAAATGGTTGTGGCCAAGCGGCTTGGTTATGACTATGAACCTGGTATCACATGGGATAAATCAAAGGCCGATGTGGGCCAACACATTGAGGTCAAGTGGTCAGCCAATCCCAACAGCAATTTGTGGATTCAAGAAAGCGACCGCGAGGATCGTGACATTGCGGTGTTAGTAACAGGTAACGCACCAAAGATGCACATTGTGGGCTGGATGCCCGTAGCTGTTGCCAAGAAGCCGCGATACAAAAACACCAGCCAAAACAATTGGACTGTGCCACAGGCTAATCTGCAACCCATTGAGACACTAGCAAGGAGTAACTATGCACATCCTTCAATTTGATTGCGCTATTTGCAAGAAGCTTTACGGAAAGCCTAAGCAACGTTTTGGCCTCAAGAAAGGTGCTGAATTAACAGAGCATGAATGGTTTGCACAATGCATGGGGTGCGGCACATTTGGCATCAAGATTGTGGATGATGCTCGGATTGCGGAGCTTAGTCAATGAGAGAGTTATCCACAGGTGTTATACACAGGTGTGTGAAAGCTGTGGGACTCGCTCAAGATTACGCTCCTTGCTTGACAGCATCATTACCATCTACACGAGGTAGCGAGCCGGTTAGCCGGATAGCTCGCAGCCGATGTTTGATGGTTTTGGCCGTGCTTTGTGTAATTGGCATTACACCGGCTTATGCAACAAAAGATGTTAAACAAACTACATCAATTGATTCATTAAAGCTCTATGCACATTCACGGATCATTAATTACAAAGAGTTCCAATGCTTCAACACATTGATAACCAAGGAAAGCAATTGGAGAGTAGAAGCGATCAATCCCAATGGCAATCACTTTGGGCTTGGCCAGATGCGTAACACTAAATATCGTAACCTTGATGGCTATCGCATGATTGACTGGACTTTGCGGTACATAAATCACAGGTATAAAGGCAAGATATGCAATGGAGCATTAGCTCATTGGAAGAAGCATGGGTGGCATTAGTGTCGTATCACTCACAAAGAGCAGGTAACAGCTCCAAATGGAAGCAAATACGAAAGCGCATAATTGCCAGAGATCAAGGCATTTGTGCCTACTGTGGGGTAGAAGGTGCCACGACTGTGGATCATGTGCTGCCGGTTGCCCGGGGCGGTGACGATAATGAGTCTAATTTGGTCTGTGCATGCGTAAGATGCAACACATCAAAAGGAAAGAAGATGCCGTTCGATTTTTTTGAGCCTGTTTCCAC
>Ga0209298_10001678_pt1 | contig 14268 bp, 32 predicted proteins | sample S_140806_EF_Meta_FD_187325 | JGI IMG/M metagenome (GOLD analysis project Ga0209298, IMG submission 187325) | Freshwater microbial communities from Lake Simoncouche, Canada to study carbon cycling - S_140806_EF_MetaG (SPAdes) (version 2) | ecosystem: Environmental > Aquatic > Freshwater > Lake ...
GAACCGATGACTTTCGCGTCCCAAACGCGACGCTCTACCAGACTGAGCTACTCCTCGAAATTTTGCAGAGGCGGTAGGATTCGAACCTACGGTACCCGTGAAGGTACACTTGATTTCCAATCAAGTTCCATCGGCCACTCGGACACGCCTCTAAATTGATTCACTAATGAATCGGAGCGGGGTACCGGTAACGATCCGGTCTTTCTGGGTTGGAAACCCAGTGCACATCCACCTATACCAACCCCGCATAAATTATTCGTTTTCTTTTTGTAATTTTTTCTTAGCATGAGCCTTTTTTAAGGCTTCAGAAATTTTCTTCTTAGTTTCTTCAGATATTGTTGAGTTCCTAATCTTAAGAAACGTTTTTCTTTTACTTTCTCTCAACGCTGGATCTTGTTCATATCTAGATTTCATAGCAGCAGATATTTTAGCTTTGTGTTCAGAAGATTTTAACTTTCCTTTTTGGGCTTTTCCTCCTTTACTGCACATTTCTTTAAATGTCTCTTCTTCAAGAAGATTACGATTTATTATCCACGCATCAGGATTCTTTCTACCTCGCATTTTTTCCCTAAGAAGTTTTTTTGTTTCTTCAGAATGGCGTTTTCCTTTCATTTTTGGAAGGCTTGATGAATTAATCCATTCAAATCCACCTTTTCCGCCTTGAATTAAGTTATAAACATCTTCTCTTAAAAGAAAATCTTGATTTACAACTTCTTTCTCTCTTTGAAACATTTCTTCAGAAGATGAAAACCACTCAAGAATAGTTTTCTTGAAATTTTCAAGACCATACTCTTCTATTGCTTTTTTAAGCAAAGCACCAGAACCCATATATCCATCATTTAGATCTTTTGTCTTATGAACGCCAACGTATATCTTACCATCGAGCAAATTTCTTATCTCATACATGTAATAATGCATAAGAATAAATATGTCGTTAATTAAGCATATGCTCTACCAACTGAGCTAAACCCGCAAGATTATGTTGTCAAATAACTACGTTAACTATATCACTAAAGTTTGAAATGTATTCTTGTTTAGTAATGGCACCCCCGGATGGACTCGAACACACGACCTTGAAGGTACCTCTGCAGTAAGTTTAATATTAGACCGTTAATGGCGCATCCGGTAGGATTCGAACCTACATAAGACTCATTAGAAGTGAGGTGCCTGATCCCTTAGGCTACGGATGCATGGTACCCCTGGCCGGACTCGAACCAGCACGCCCGAAAGCAAGAGATTTTAAATCTCCGATGTCTACCGTTCCATCACAGGGGCATTGGTGCCGGAGATATCAGCCTCTCCGGCGGGGCTACGGACTCACTTTACTGTATTGCTACGACCGCGTAGCTGAATCTCACGAACCTGAGCAAAGTATGCTGAGAAGCCCTCTGGTCGCCGAGCATTAATGTTTGATGCGCAGCTCTGGGCCGTCGCGCGGGTGGAGAAGAGTGCAGAGTTTCCGATTGTATCCCAGACTCCGCGAACTCGACCTGAGTATGTGCGGCGGTTAAGGAACCGACGGCTGTTTCCGTCACGAACGATGTATGCGGTGTAGAACTTGTCTTGTGTACGATTGCTATTTGACATGATGTTTCCTTGTTTTATTACCGACTAATATTTGGATTAGTCGTGGCCTTCCTGGAGGGATTCGAACCCCCGACCTGGTCTTTAGAAAAGACTCGCGCTATCCGGTTGCGCTACAGGAAGGTGTTGACCGGTTCAACCGTCTGTACCGGTTGCTTGTGAGGCTTCCTCTACAAGTTCGACGTCGCTGGTGAAGCAGTATACCGACTTCTTGAATCCCGGGACATCGACAAAGCAGCGGATTCGACGTGCAAGGCTGACAGTGCCTGTCATACCGATGAACTTGGGGTCTCCACCGATGATGCGAACTTTTTGTCCAAGTTCGGCTCGTTGGTTGAGCGCCCGCTCAGTTGCCTTGACACGGTTGAAGTGTTGGAGATGCAGTGCGAGAGCCGTTAGCTGCTCGGCGCTGAAGTTTGTCGTCGCCTCGTTGAAAAGAAGCGTCATTTGTTCGTTCAGCCCAGGAAGCTTGCTAGCTGCACGTTCGACCTTCTTCATGTGAACCGGCTTTCCGCTCGTCTTCTCTGCGGTGCGGGCAGCTTTACGTTCCTCACGTTGAGCCTTGATCTGCGTCTGTCGGGCAGCGCGCTCGGCGTCCTTTGCAATTTTCGCGGCAACCTTAGTTGCATCATCGACTTTGCTGGTCGTTCCGGTCTCCATTGAGAGACCTTCCTTCATCGCCTTGCGAGCCTGAGCTGCGGCGAGAGCCTTGTCAATGGCTGACATTTCGTTACCTTTGTTGATTTCTTGAAACATTTCGCTCATGTTGTGATTTTCCTTTATTGTGCGGCTTGATTGCCGCGTTGTTATCTTTATACTACCACGTCGTCGGTGAACTTTACACCGATTTTTTTCATCAACGAATATTCAGTTTTTCATGATACGGGCGAAGTTGTAGAAGGTTTCCGCGAGGTTCGAGTCCTCGGTCCAAGGACGACGGAAGGTGTACAACTCCTTGAATCGTTTGAAGTTGCCAGACTCAGCGGCCAGCGCGAGTTCACGAACCTCAGCTTCGGAAAACTTGCCTTCTCGGGCCCGCTCATCCTGCTCTTTCTTTTCCATGTAGGCACTAGCTACACGGTATGCAGTATAACCGAACCAGATTTTGCCAAGGTTGCTGATCTTCATGTCCTTATCCTATCTTTTCTGATATGAACTTTGCACCATGTTGTGCAACTAGTTGCACTTGGACCCCTGGCTTTGATAGGTAATCTCCATCAGGGGTGAGTGGGTCAAGCCACCGTATTATCGTCGAACCAACCCGGGTCCGGATCATCGGTGACGATTGCGAACCACCTACGGGCGGTTTTCTCGTCGTTGAAGGAGGCACGGCAGTCGGGGTTTCCGCCGCCGGGGCCCACGGCTTTGACGATGATTAACTTATCGGGTTTGATTCCATTGATGGGTGGGCAGATGGAGGTTGCGTCCTCACCATCAACCAGGTCACGGGGGAAAGAATCGTATGCGAGATCAACTTCGACGGTTACCATATGTTTATATTACCCTTTCCTTGTCAAACTTTGCACCGTTGGACCCCCGGTTTTGATGAGTAATCTCCACCGGGGGTGAGTTAGGATTTCAGTTGTTACAGGGCTGGCCGGTTACGGGGCAGCACTCGTCGCAGTCCATTCCGCAATCCGGAAAATGTTTGAGGAAGAGGTACATGTCGATCTCGTGTAGGGGTACGCCAGGTTGCGCAGCCTTTCCCGCCTTGTGGGCTACCGTGAACAAGTCTCGTGCGCATCGATTTGGGTACTTGGCCACGACGGCGTCAACTGCGGTGAGGGTTGCTGCACTGAGGTTGCTGTATTGCTTCATGGTTTATAATACCTTTTTCGTTAGCGATTTTGCACTCAGGTTTAAAACTTTTAAGTTAGTTTTTCCTTAGTGCCATTCCTTAACCTAGAACCATTATAACTTTTCGACAGCGAACTTTGCACTCGGTTGTGCAACTAGTTGCACTTAAATGGACCCCCAGGTTTGATAAGTAATCTCCCCTGGGGGTGTCGTTCACGCCGCGAGAAGTTTGAGGAAAGTCTTGGGAAGTTCAGGGTTAATGGAGCGGAGCAGGTTGTGGAAGTATTCCTTGTGGACCGCGATTCGCTCGATGTTGAGGTCCAGGTCCCGGAGGGAGGAGTAGCCGTGGGGGGAGCAACCTTCGCCGCGGAGCTCGACATCCTCTGCGTACCGGGTGAACTTCTCGCCGAGGTTCTTGGAGTCGCGGATGATGTCCGCCGTGAGCCGATCGATGGTCCATGCGGCGGTGAGGAGCTCAACGTGGATGGGCTGCCACTCTTTCACGTTTGCGGGAATATAATCCGTGAGCGCCGTTTCGTATTTGCCGTTTTTCATGGTCTTACTATACCTTTTCTATTGCGAACTTTGCACTGGATTGTGCAACTAGTTGCACTTGGACCCCCAGGTTTGATAAGTAATCTCCCCTGGGAGATTGGGTCAGGCCGTGAGTGCCTTGACGAAAGCCTTGTGGGCGTCGATCATTCGAAGCATCGTGTGGAGGGTTTCCTTGTGGACCGCGAGTTGCGCGATGTTGAGGTCAATGTCTCGAAGTGAGGAGTAACCCATTGGGGACAAACCTTCGCCGCGTAGTTCGAGGTCGATTGCGTAAGCTTCGAACCGAGTGCTCATAGTTTTGGAGTCGCGGATGATGTCCGCCGTGAGGTTGTCGATCGTAGTTGCCGTGGTGATCATTTCGACGTGGAGGGAGGTCCATTCCTTCGAGTCCTGCGGGATGAACTCCATGAGGGCGGTTTCGTACTTGCCAGCCGAGCTGCGGGTGTATGCCTTTGCCATGGTTTTATATTACCTCGTTCGTTGGTGACTTTGCACTGGATTGTGCAACTAGTCGCACTTGGACCCACGGTTTTGATAGGTAATCTCCACCGTGGGTGAGGAAGGTCTCACCAGTTTTTCGGAGCGAAGGAGGGTCGACCGTAGTCCGCCGTGGTCCCGAGGTGGGGTGCAATTGCCCTGTGGACCTCGGCCGTGGTCGCGGTGATGATGGCACCGTCTGGGAGCTGGAGTTTATATACCATCTCCCGGTATTCGTAGGTCTCCCGTTTGTGTCCGGTGATGACCGCAGGGGTACCTACCGGGTAGGTCAGGGCCGAGCCTCCGACGTAGCAGATGGTCGTGGGGACCGTGAGGTTATAGGTGGTGCCGTTGGGGAGGTACTTGGTGCGTTTCATGGTTTATAATACCCTTTTCGTTAGCGATTTTGCACTCGGTTTAAAACTTTTTTAGTTTTTCCTTAGTGCCATTCCTTAACCTAGAACCATTATAACTTTTCTGCCGCGAACTTTGCACACATTTGGGCAAAAAAGTTTTTTTCTTTTTCGGTGCAAAGTTCGGCCACGAAGTGTTATACTAGGACCATGGAAAAGGTCATCACCAACCCGGACACGAACAATAAAGTCATCGTCACGGTCGAAGAGGGTCCCATCCCCTACACGGTTGAGCTCACCTTCGGAAAGTCCTACTCACTCACCATGAGCATTGAGGATGCCCGGGATCTCGCCCAGCTCCTCGATGCGTTCGGTGCGGATTACTGAGTCCAGGTGCCCCCAGGAAGGGCTTTGGGTCCTGGCCTATGGTAACCAAGGCCACCCTTTCCAGGGTCATTCTGAGGGCATCCTGGGGGCGGAAAAAAGTTCGTGCGGCGGTGCAAAGTTCGTAGAGGAAAGGTTATAGTAGAACCATGGAAAACAAGCTCTCCTTCGACGAAGTGGAACTCAACTACATCCTCGAGGCGGTCCAGTTCCTGGCCGAGCAAAAGGCTTCCGGGGGTGATCCTCACCGGGCCGTGTACACCGCTGAGCTGGAGAACATCGAGGAGCGGATCCTCGAATTCCTCGGCGAGTGAGTGCAAAGTTCACCAACAATTTGATAGGGTAGAACCATGAGCAACGACAAGTCCCACCTCCACCCGGACCTCCACGATGCCTCCCTCGAGAAGGCCTGCAAGATGGCTGACAATCTTCACACGATGCTGGACAATGGCAACCCTGCGGTCCTCTATCACAAGGGCAAGGCGTTCGACCTGAGCTACATGCTCGAGTATCTCCGGCTCAACTTCGATCTCGTGCCGAAGAAGTGACTCGAGCGGTGCAAAGTTCACCAACGATTTGATAGGATCTACCTATGCCGATCAAGTACAGTTTCACCCCTCGTGAGCTCATCAACACCTACAATCGGAAGGTCATGACCAAGGTGGCCGAGATCTTCGAGTTGAGTCCCCAACGCGACGGTGTCATCCTGGAGGATTGTGGGTCCTGGTTGGTCCAGGAGGCCTGGATGGACCGAGGTGGGTTCTACTTGACCATCCGGTTGGCACCCCTGGACAAGCGCCGTGAGGCCGTCCAGGAGGAGGGAAGGAGGATCATCGGGAAGTTCCTGGATGTGTTCTCCGGCCGAAAGGCTTCCGGTACCACCTATGAGGGTCAGGAAGGTTACCTGGAGGGTGAGAAGGTGACCGTGTATGTCGAGACGTCGTCCCATTCCATTGGAGACTGACACGAGGTGACCCTGGAAGGGCCTTTGGGAAACCTGGTAGGGTTACCAAGGCCCTTGTTTTCCGGGTGATTCTGAGGGCATCCTGGGTGAAGTGTGGATCCCTGTGCAAAGTTCGGCGGAGAAAGGTTAGTATAAGACCATGAAGAGCAAATCGATCATCTCCGTGACGGCCTTCCTCCTCGGTGGTTGTGCCACTGGATCCAAGTTCGAGGGGAACGGCCCTGGGGACCTCGAGGTTCCTCCTCCCTCACTTCCCGGGATGACCTCCGTAGGTAACCCCATGGACCCTCAGGCCGTGATGACCGGCACCGGTGGGGCAGGCGGAGGTGAGGCCAATCCCCAAGGAACAGGTGGCTCACAGGACCCGAGCTCCTCCTCGGTCTCCAGCTCCTCCAGCTCATCCTCCGTGTCATCTTCTTCTTCGACCGGAGGCGGTGACCAACCTCCCCAGATGGCCTGTGACCCAGGTCTGACCCTGTGCGGAGACACATGTTCTGATACGAAGGTGGATGTCCTGAACTGTGGGGCATGCGGCCATGCCTGCAAGGTGGGTCAGTTCTGTTCTGCAGGGAAGTGTACCGTGCCGGCTGTCCTTCACATGGCCGGAGATGATGCTTGTGATGCCTACCTGGATGGGAAGGTTGTGGCAACCAACAAGAACTGGTTCGTGGCCACGAAGGTGACCCTGAATCTGACCGCCGGGACCCACGTGGTGGCCGTCCTGGGCAAGAATGCCGCCAATGGTACCCATCCTGGTGCCGTGATCCTGGACCTCGGGTACGGTTCTGAGAGGATCGCTACCGGGTCCGATTGGGATTCCAGCACCGACTTCGTGGCCGGGTGGGAGACCTTGGGAGGATCCTTGTTGAATCCTGTGCCTCCTGTGACCCACGAGGGGATCTTCAACACCATGTGGTGGAACCGTGATCCTGTCACCTTCGCCGCCAAGAACTTCCCCGATGATTCGCAGGCGATGTGGGTCTGGTCCCAGGGATTCCTGACGGACTCGGCGGTCTACTTCCGGAAGGAATTTGTTGTCGAGTGAGTGCAAAGTTCGACGGAGAAAGGTTAGTATAAGACCATGAAGATCACCAACAAAGAAAAAGCAACCGCGAAGAAGATCATGCAGCTCTCGGAGCAGGTCGCCCGGATGGGCATCGCCCTGGAGAAGAGCTTGGCCGAGCGCCGTGAGGCAATGAATCGGTCGTACCCTGGCTTCCGTCCCAACGACGAGCAGCTGGTACCCATCAGCCTCGGTGAGGCCCGCCGCTGGATGGACGACGGTCTTCCCGAGCGGGACCGCAAGGACATGAAGCAGTGGTACTACCGGCTCGCCGACCGAGGCTGCGACATGTACGAGATGGATCCGCACTTCGTCGCGAAGCCCGTCATCTACGCCAAGGACGCTGAGGGCGGCATCTGGCGGTACCGCGGTCTGAACAGCGTCGAGAATTATAACACCGTGATGTTCTTCGAAGGCCATGGTGCGCCTCTGAAGCGACCCCGTAAGGCCTGAGCACGGTGCAAAGTCAACCACAAAAGGGGTATACTAGAACCATGGCAATCATCAAAGCAGGAGACCTGGTGGTCGGTAAGGCCACTGGAAACAAGTACATCGCGTTGAGTGATGAGGGAACGTACATGAAGCGAGTCCCCGGGCCGGGGGCGTTCCTAGACGATTATAACTACGTCTCCGTGGTCCAGGTGGTCAATCCCCTGACCGGCAAGGAGGCCTTCGAGTACCTCTCTTCGCTCCAGAAGGTATGAAGCAGGGAATTCTGGCAGGAATCTTGGCCGCTGTGGTGACGTGGTCCCCGGAGGCCAGGACAGAGACCGGTTTGGGTTTCTATGGGATGGTGACCACCTTGAGGAGGGACCACGTGGTGGAGGTTCGTGTCCATGGTCTGGACGGATGGGGCATCAGCACCTCTTATTGGGCCAGAGTGACCATGGGGACCGAGTCCTTGAGTCTGGGAGAGGCCATGTTCCGAGGCCTTAGTGAGGATGGAACCGCTGCTCGAGAGGTGGTCTGGTACGTTGAATCCCTGGAGACTCATGGCACAGTGCGGGTGGTCTTCTGCCGTCCCAGGGCATGCACGCGGCCGATCGACGGTGAATTCTACGTGGATTGAGTGCAAAGTTCGGCGGAGAAGAGGTATAGTAAGACCATGGCTGATCTGCTGTTGAAGTACCAGGAGGTGATTCTGGTATGTGTTCTTGGATTTGCCCTTTATGTCATCATCTTCGGATGAAAGATGTAGACACAGCGCAAAACTTTTAGAGAAAGTGATAGATTAAGATCATGAAGAACGTACGAAACAATCTTGTTGTTGCAATGAATAAGAGGCACGTTAAGTCTCGTCCGATGAAGGATCGTCGTACGAAGCGTGTCAATAACCCAAAGAAGTCTTGGAAGGATTCTATCTGACATGAGCAAAAAGAAGAGCGAGATGACGACGTGGGGACACCACGACACGATGATCGTCAACCTACGTGACTGGGTGACCAGGGAGATTACTCTACTTCGTAACGACGTCGCCAAGGACGCTCCGAAGCTTGAGGCTCCCATCGGTAAGCTGTTGAAGTCAGCCGAAGACCTCAACCTACAGATGTTTGACCTAATCCGAGCCGCGGCGGAGATGGCAGAGAAAGAAGCAAAGAAGAAGACAGCGGAGGAGTGAAGATGAAGCTGATCATCTTGTCGTTTTGCTTCGCTCTGACCGGGTGCTCGTACAGATACGACCTTGGTAGATTTGAAGCGAACTCTGTCCCAAAACCAGAGCCAGAGCCGGCTCACGAGAAGCCCTGTGAAGACCCTGTCCAAACGACGAGCTTACAGGTCACGACGAAGCTGGACGAGGCGAACCAAACCGTCACAACCAACGCAGTCTCAGAGACGCACAAAACGCGGCAAGAACCGTGCGATTGATCCGATACACTCCAGCTTTCCCGGTATAGTATGATCAAACATTCCGACTTAACTCAGTAGGTAGAGTGTTCGACTGTTAATCGAAATTGCCCAGGTTCGAGCCCTGGAGTCGGAGCCATAGAATGAGATGAAAAAGCTAGATCTCCATGGGGTTCCTCATGAGGAGGTACCTGACCTTGTGCATCGGTTCATCAATGAAAACTGGAGAGAGGGACAGGAGCTGCACGTGATCACTGGACATTCTCGGGTGATGAAGAGGATCGCGAGAGACGTGTTGGACATGTACGACGTCGAGGTGGAGGAGGGCGATCCTCGCAACACCGGGTATCTCAGGATCATGACATGACGAGAATGCCCTCAGAATGACTTTCAGGTATTCAGTGGTGGTTACCACGGCTTGAGTTTTCTTGGTCATTCTGAGGGCATTCTCGCGACGTGGCTGAGGTGCAAAGATCTACGGAGGCATGGTATACTAGGATCATGGACATCTTTCCAACTGGATCAACCTGGTACGACCCTCGGCATCCTGAAGTCTTCTACCGAATAGAATCCAGCGATCTTCTGTCTGTCACGCTGCAAATCATAGGTAACTCTGCGGGGAAGATCACTGAACCATTGGGTGCCCTCATCGACATGGAACGAATCATTGAATCCAACGATTCAGAATGGTACGAGGCTGAATGTAATCTTTTCGTCTGAGTGCAAAGTTCGGCGGAGAAAGAGTATAGTTAGACCATGAAGCCCAACCGAGACCCGCTGGAGAAGCTCCTGGACAAGATGTTGACCAGGTACCTGGCCCGAGACGGAGGGATGACCCCTGAACAGTGCGCTGATGCCGTCAGGTTCCTGGTAAAGTACGGTGCAAAGCCTGAAGAAAAGAGGGCATAATTAGACCATGAACTTCTCCTATACCCCGGTGAGGAAGAGGTATGCCCACCCGGGAGATGAGTTTGTGATTGAAACCATGGTTCCCGTCTGTACCGGTGCCACTGTCACCCTAACGATCCTGAACCTGGTGATCTACTTTATTCAGCACCAGTGAGTGCAAAGTTCGGCGGGGAAAGGATATAACTAGATCATGGGGATCATCAAACAGGGCTACCAGACCTTCGACAAGGAAACCCTCTACCTGGGCCGAGTGGTTCGGGTGGAGACAACCACGGAGACCCGCAACTGGTCGGACACGCTGGACTACACGGACATGCGGTCCACCACCTGTACCTATGCCCTGGTCTACCTCGGCCATGAGGGTAAGAAGCCCCGGCACCACCACGTCGGTAGCCGTCTCTTCGTCACCGATGCCCCTTGGTACGAGGTTGAGGCCCTCGGTGTCGGTGATCGATTCGCCTGGATCGACTGTACCAACCTCTTCGCGGACCGCAACGGGTACGGGCTCGAGCCGGTGGCCGACACCTTTGGGGACATCATCCTCCACAGCGGTGCCGAGGTCTACGACGAATTGGCTGCCTGGGAGGCCTACCACAAGGCCGTGGCCGAGGCTCGCATGGCTGAGTACGAGCGGGTCGAGGCTGTCCGTAAGGCCGCGGAAGAGGTCGAGAAGGCCAAGAAGGCTGCTCGCCAGGCCAAGCGGGATGCCAAAGAAGTCGAGTTGAAGGCATCGGCAGAGAAGTTGTTGGCACGGATTCCGGCCAAGGGGACCGAGGTCACGGTGGATGGGTTCACTGGCAAGGTGTTTTGGGTTGGAGTTTCCAAGTACCGGGGAAGCTTCTCCGCCCGAGCCGGTGTGAAGGACACGAAGGGTGAGGTTGTCTGGGTGGATGCGGTCCGGTTCTGATCCTCGAGGATGACCCAGGAAGGGCTTTTGGGAACCTGGATGGGGGTAACCAAGGCCTGGCATTCCTGGGTCATTCTGAAGGCATTCTGGTGACCGTGGAAAAAGTGCGGGAGGGGGTGCAAAGTCGCGGGTGAAAAGGGTATAGTAAGACCATGGTTATTGAAACGGTTCCCCAGTTCATCTACCTCGTCCTCTCGGTCGCCGGTGCCGGGTACATCGGCCACCGCTTCCAGGTTTGGGTCAACTCCTGAACCCAGTGCAAAGTTCACCTAGGAAAGGGTATAGTAAGACCATGAACAACGACATCCAAGCCGCTCTCACCAAGTTCGTTGACTCCGTCCAGGTCATGCAGGACGAGTACATGGGGAAGAACTTCCCGTCCCTCGGCCGAGCGCTCATCACGGTCGAGCTGGGCAAGCGCTACGCCAAACTCGTGCGCGATGAAGAGACCAGTCGCAGCGTGTACTGCTTCGTCGACCTCACCAATGGTGACATCCTCAAGGCGGCCACCTGGAAGGCTCCGGCCAAGCACGCCCGAGGCAACATCCTCGCCGTCGACCCCATGAGTGCAGTCGATGTTTACGGCGCGAATTACCTCCGCTGAGTGCAAAGTTCGCTGAAGAAAAGGTATAGTAAGACCATGGCAAACAACTTCAAGGCCTACGAGTACTTCATCGGTTTCAGGTACGACGGACTCTCCTTCGAGGAACAGGCGGAAGTCCGCACCGGCATGAGCCAAGGTTATCTCATCATCGCCTCAGGCTACGTCCGAGCAGCCTGAGCACAGTGCAAAGTTCATACAGAAAAGGATACAGTAAGACCATGGCAACGCGCAAAGTAACCACCCAGCTTCTCGAAATGATCGAAGACGGAATCCTCGATCCCCAGACGGTCCTCGAAGCCTGCCTCTCCTACATGAGCGAGGCAGACGTGGCCGACATGGCCCACAGCAACGAGTTCCTCGGGGAAGAAGAAGAAGACGAAGACGAGTGACACAGGTGCAAAGTCAACCCTGAACAGGATAGGATAAGACCATGGAATACAGCCACGACGAAACCCACTTCTCAAACTCCGATTGTGATGTCTGCGGGTCGGCCGGTCCCACCGTGATGCACTACAACAACGGTGCCCCGGTGCTCGCCCAGTGCAAGTCATGCGCCCCGAAGGAACATGACCGGCTCTCTCGCCGGGACATCGACTCCTGGCTTCAAGGTGGATCCACTTACGCTTTTGGCCGCTGATAGGGGACACCAAAGTCACAGGCTAACGGACTAACGGGCCTTCACCCCCGGCGGAGATTACCATCAAAGCCGGTGGGACCACAGTGCAATGTCGCAGACCGGCATGATACATTAAAGAAGTCAACGGCAACACTCAACGCCAACACACGGAAAACGTACAATGTCTAACATGAACCTCAACGTCGGAATCAAGGGCCTCAAGCGTGGAACCAGCATCTCGGACATCTCGGTCCCGGAGGCTCTGCGCAACCGCAAGAAAGTCGGCCTTGAATGGTTCGACGATGCGCTGGGCGGCGACGGCTTCGTCCCCTCCTCGGTCATGATGCTCACCGGTACCCCCGGCGCGGGCAAGACCACCCTCCTCCTCCAACTCGCCGACGCCATCACCAAGGCGGGCCACATCGCCCTCTACAACACCGGAGAGGAATCCCTCTACCAGGTCAAGATGGTCGCCGAACGCCTCGGCCTTCGCGCCGGCTTCGTCGTCGGCCAGGACACCCTCGTCCCCGAACTCCTTGCCCATGCCGACTTCCTCCGAGCGGCCAACCCGGGTAAGCAGGTCTTCATCCTCCAGGACTCCCTCCAGACCCTGGACGACGGCAAGTGGAAGGACGGCGCCAACTCGATGACCCCGGTCCGCGCCACCGAGATGCTCACCGACTGGGCCAAGTCCAACTACGGCTGCATCATCTTCATCGGCCAGGTCACCAAGTCCGGCGACTTCGCAGGCAAGCAGACCATCCTCCACGCCGTCGACGTCCGCGGCCAACTCTTCATCGACGAAGAAAAGAAGAGCGACACCTACGGCGAGCGCATCTTCGAGGTCACCAAGAACCGCTTCGGCTGCTCCGGCCGCTCGTACATCCTCGGCATCAACCGCAACGGCCTCTACGAAAAGGGCACCTTCTAGGCGGCGTCTGACCCAACCCCACCCACCGGGGCGATGACTCCTCAAACCGGTGGGACCATCTACTCCACACAAGAACCTTCGAGGACCCATGGACATCAAGGACATCATCAACCAGATCAAAAACCCCATCGACAAACCGGACGACTCCAGGTCCTCGATCTGGGAACTCACCTCGGACTACTCCCGACACAACACCCCGACGGACGAACTCTCTCCAACCCCGGTCCTCGAGATCGAGTTCGATTCCGCTTCCTTCGTCGTCGACGCGGCCACGTTCTCCGCCTGGACAGGCAACCGCTTCATCAACGGCAAAGAACACCACGGCCCAGTCTACAACATGGGCACCAACATCCTCTACACCGGACCCCGACAGTGCCCGTGCTCGGCCTGCTCATCCTCGGTCTCACCCCACCTGCGCTACAACTGACAGGTGCAAAGTTCGGCGGGGAAAGATTATACTAAGACCATGGACAACCTCCAAGACGTCAAACTCCACACCACCGACCTCAACGGCAAGAAGATCACCTACCACTCAGAGACGGTCTTCCTCGTCCAGGTAGGCAAGGGCTCTTCGGCCTACCAGACTCGCTACTCCTTCACAGGCAACCTGGCACAAGCCGTCTCCTACTACAACTGCATCAACATCGGCAACGGCTACAAGAAACGCCTCCTGATGCCCAGCTCCAAACAACCCACCCTCGCGTCGGCTCGCTCCTAAAAACTCGCGACCCAGTGCAAAGTCGCCGCCGAAAAGGGTATAGTAAGACCATGGAACGCAACACCGACATCGACGCCCTCCTCGACAAACTCTTCATCGAACGCACGGCCTCGGCCGCTCGTCAGGCCCGACTCCTCGGGGTCACCGAAGACATGCCCTGCTGGGGCGACGTTACAGCCGCGCTCGCCCGCCGCGAAATGGCGGTCCAGTGCATGGCCAAGCACAAACCCTTCACACCCGATTGGGATGCACTCGCCGAACGCATCGTCAAGTGCGACGACATCATCTTCTCCCTTACCGGCGTCGTCTGACCTAACCCAACCCGCCGCGGCGATGACCTCAAACCGGCGGGACCACAGTACAATGTCGCATACGAACAAGGTATACTAAGACCATGAAGAACGCAATCTCCCGTCTCGCAGACCGGTACCCCTTCGCCGCCTACATGGCCGTCCCACTCGCCTGGTGCATCCTCAACACGATCCTCATCATCATCACCCACCGCTGAGCGCAAAGTCACCGATGAACAAGGCACCTTAAGACCATGGAAACAGCCCCCCT
>Ga0209298_10001679_pt1 | contig 14263 bp, 14 predicted proteins | sample S_140806_EF_Meta_FD_187325 | JGI IMG/M metagenome (GOLD analysis project Ga0209298, IMG submission 187325) | Freshwater microbial communities from Lake Simoncouche, Canada to study carbon cycling - S_140806_EF_MetaG (SPAdes) (version 2) | ecosystem: Environmental > Aquatic > Freshwater > Lake ...
TTCCTTGAGTACCTTGAGTACCTTGATTGCCTTGAGCACCTTGGTTGCCTTGAGCACCTTGGTTGCCTTGAGTACCTTGGTTACCTTGAGCTCCGTTTGTACCTGCTGTTCCTTGAATACCTTGGTTACCCTGAGCACCTTGGTTACCTTGAGTTCCTTGAGTACCTACTGTTCCTTGAATACCTTGGTTACCTTGAGCACCTTGGTTTCCTTGTGAGCCTTGAGCTCCTGTAGTGCCTTGTAGACCTTGTGGGCCGGCTATATATAAACTACCACTAACAATATGTCCTCCTTTTGCTACAACTACATATCCTGTTGATGGGCTAGTAAAAGATAGTTTTACTCTATTATTGTCTAGTAATTTAATTTGGTTAGGTACGAAGTAAAAATCAGAAGCATCATAAGCAGAAACTATAACATTTTTAGAATTAAAATTGTGTGTTACTGTTATAGATGAGGTAGCGGAAAAAGATGCAGATACTGTGGATACCTCGCTAACTTCTCTTATAGGGCCTTGAATACCTTGGAAACCTTGAAAACCTTGAAATCCTTGGAAACCTCTAAGTCCTTGAAATCCTTGTGCACCTACAAGTCCTTGGTTTCCCTGCATACTTGCACTAACTATATGACCTCCCTTAGCAATAACTACATATCCTGTGGATGGGTTAGAGAATGTTAATTTTACTCTATTATTATCAAGTAAATTTATAGTTTCGGGAACAAAATAAAAATCAGAAGCATCATAAGCGGATACTATAACATTTTTAGAATTGAAATTATGAGGTACTGTTATAGATGAGGTAGCTGTAAAAGATGCAGCTATAGTGTTTACCTGAGATACTGTTACATTACTAAATGATAATTTACCTAAACCATCAGTTCCTAAAACTTGTCCTGATAATCCATCTGATGTAGGGTATAATAAACCACTTGCTGTAAATGATGTAGATACATTTAACTTGTTTAGTTCTGCATTAGAACCACTGACTATAACTTTTTTCCAATTAGGCATTTCTTATATTTTTTATTATGGTTGGTTACTTCTATTCGAAGCCCACTTCCCCATAGGGCCAATAATAAATTTATTTAATATTCTATATATTATTATAAAACACTATTTTTTATTAGATTGTTGTATATAATCTTCTTGTAATTTTATTATAAGATTATATATAAATTCTATATCTTTTATTTTAAATGTTTGTTCTCCCAATACTGTTATTACATATTGTAATTCTTCAGGAGTATATGTTATTTTTGATTGTACTTCTTCCCCACTTTCTGTATATGTTGGAGAAAGACTTCTTGCAATTCCTTTTTTAATAACTGTTGGCAAAACTTTTAATATTTTATTTATTAACAATTTCAAATTTATACGTAAATATATATTTGTCCACTTTCTACTCTTATATTACCTACATGGTCAGCTTCAGCAGTAGCAGCGTTAGCTTCTGTTCCTTCAAAAACACCCGCTACATAATAACTTGGTGTTTGATTTCCTGTATTATTCCAAGATATATTATTTGCAACAGCTAATCTACCATCATTTGTATTATAGCTAACATCCCAAAATAATGCTGAACCACTATTTGCTACACCTGTACTACCTCCAAATACTATACCCGAATCAGTATTTACTGAGCCTGAGTTAACTAGTATAAATGGGTCTTTAACTAGTAAATTAGTTGTATTTATATATGTTAAATCACCACTAACTGCTAAATCACCTCCCACGGTTAAGTCTCCTGTAACGATTACATTGTCAGGTAATCCTACAGTTACCGTACCATTAGTTCTTGATACATTAACTTCATTAGCAGTTCCTAGAATACTTAATACTGCTCCTGTTGTGGCATTAGCAAGTGAAACATGTCCCGAACTAACCGAGAAACTACCACTTGAAAATGATGCTACACCTTTATTTGTATATGATGAATTCTCACCTGAAATGGTTAGAGTCTGTCCTGACATTGCTGTATCAATACCCTCACCTCCCGTTACAGTTAGATTTTGTGTTTTTAATGATACAGTACCCGAACCTGCAAATTCATCTACTATAGTTAATGTAGAAACTAAGCCTGTTAATCCTGCACCATTTCCTACAAATGAACCTGAAAAAATAGAACCTGATATTACTGTTGCTGCTGTTAGATTAAGTTTAGTTCCATTAAATGTAAGTCCACTCGATTTTATTCTACCTCCAACTCCTGCAATGACTAAATTATCATTAGTTAGTATAGATGATGTTAGCGATGTTACATGTGCATTAGAACCACTTACTAATACTTTTTTCCATTGAGCCATTGTTACGTAGTTTTATATTTACTATAAATATATATTTATTTATGAAAAAATCATTATTATACTCCTATCCAAAAATTTGCTTTACTATAGGCTAATCCTCCCGCAACAGGTGGTGGTAATTCATTGAACTCACCTAATTTAAGTACTCCATTTGATGTTACTGTAAGAGCATTGAAAGAACCTGACCTTATTATAAAAAAATCTAAACCTGCTATTATGTTAGGTCTCAATATTTGTACAGAACCTGTTATCTCAGCCTTTCCTACATGTGGAAACATTGACTTTGAAACTTCAGAATCAAAATTTATTATTGATGTTGTTGGTATGTTATATAGACCATTTCCACTTCCAAAAAATTGAGAAGCATATAAAGAACCTGTTACCTTTAAATTATTAGTAGTAGTGTAGAAACTTCCCGTTTGACCAAATAATGTTCCACCTAAAAATCCTCTAGGGCCCCTAGGGCCTACCGAACTTACTGTAACTACCTTAGTTTCATTCTTACTTACTACAACAATCTCAGGTGAACTTCGGGAATTCAGTGTTATTCTCTCATCGTCATTGTTTATTACTATCCTCCTTGACATCAGAATGTTACCTCTTTACTTAGTTTTACTTTTCCCTGTAATAATCTTGTAACAACTTCACAAGCACCACTACCACTAACTATTTCTAAATCATAGTAAGCTTGGTCAAATGAGAACGCAGATGATGATGCAGCACTTATACTAATGCCTATACTACCTGAAGATTTTGGATACGTTAGATTGCCTACAGTAGGGGTTAAATCAAGTCCTGTTCCACAGTTAGTCATTGCCGATGTAAGTCTTGCATATACTATTGAACCTTTAGGTGCATTTCGTATCTGCATTCTTGCACTGAAATTAGTTAAGTCAAATGGAACTCCGTTAGAGTCTTTATAGTCAACTCTTAAATCTACAGTTGTCCCTTGTTCTATTATGAAATTATATAAACCTGCTGCCATATTATTCTTTTATATAAATAGTGCAGTTTTATATAATATTCTATATTATAACTACTTCTCCTTTATTAAATTCTTGAGTATCTAACTTATAGGTATGCATAGTTTCTAAAAGTATGTCTGATATATCTTTTGATTGAACATCTTCCCAAGATTTTTCAATAGTATATTTTACAATATCAATAGGAATAACTCTTTTTTCATAAGATTCTTTATCCACATAAACTTCATACAATCCAACTAATTTATAATTGGATTTCCAATTAATACATTCAATATCATCATCTGTAATAGTTATTTCTTCTAAATCTAATCTACTTTTAGAAGACATCTTCTCAACTAAAATTACAGATTCTAAATTAACTGTCTGCTGCTTCCAAGGCATTTTAAAAACTTTCATACTACTATTTTACTTTATGAATAATACAATCCTAAAACTTCTTTTAATGCGGGATGCCTGTGGTTCTCTTGCAATTCTACTATATACACGTATGAACTGTTTTTTAATTTAGATAACCTAGATAATCCGCTATCATATAAGTTTTTTAAATCAACCTGCTTCATATCTCCGCAGAATATCATTTGACTTTCTTTACCTATTCTCCCTAAACACATAGCTGTTTGTTCTGTAGTTAAATTTTGACATTCATCTAGTATACAAACTGCATTTTCAAAAGTTCTACCTCTAAAATGAGATAATGATACTATCTCTATAGATTTTTCTTCCAACATTTTATCTATAACTACATTCTTATTATATACTTTTCTTAAATTATCTATGATGGGTACTAACCATGGCTGCATTTTATCTTCTATCGTGCCGGGCAAGAAACCATTATTCTCATTAGCTACTGTAGGTCTTGATATTATTATCTTATTTATCTCCCTCTTAAAATACTTATCCAAAGCTATCTGTATGCTTAACATAGTTTTCCCACTCCCTGCCTCTCCTAATACAAAACTGTATGGATGTCTTAATATTTGCTCCTTTGCTATCTTCTGCTCATCCGATAATGAGATTGAAAATTTAACATCTGACTTCGGTATCCTCTTTTCTTTGTTTTCACTCATTTATTTATTGTTTGGTATTCATATATAAATATACATAAATAAAAAAAGAGACCCTAAAATTAGAGTCTCTTTGTAATATTATCTATAATATTTTTTAGATGGTCTCAAGACCTCCTACAAAAATCTTACCATAGAATTCAGGTCTTACCATTTTCTTGGCATACCTTGTTTGAATTCCTTTTCTTGGTGTGAAATTATCAGGGTCAAGAACAGTAGGAGTCATCATAATTGGAATATATGGAGCATATACTGCACCTGTTTCCAAGAATTGACTTCCTCTATATCCTAATAGAATAGTATTTTCAGTCATGTATGGATTCTTATAGACAGTATATCTGCTATTGATTGTACCGATTTTCTGTACACCCATTGCATATTCCATCTTAGTTCCGTCTGTATTAGCAGCATAGCCCGGGATTGATTCCAATACCGTAGAAACCGTAGGAGAACATACCATAAAGTTTGCTCCTCCACCCTTCAATACTAAACGGTGAATCTCATTGGATACTTTCTGAAGTTTAGTTCCTAATGTTTGAAACCACTCTCCTTGTGAATTGTAATATCCACCCGTACCTGCTGATTGTTGTACGAATTTAGTTCCATCCCAAACCTCATTGTTCTTTGCAGACCAATATTCAACAGTTTGAGCATTCTTAATAAGCATATCTAAAATCTCTAAGTCAATTTCATGAGAGATATACTCAGATAACATAGCAGTTAATTCTGCTTCGGCATCTAATGAGTGATATGCATTTAAGTCTTGAGCAAATTCGTCACTCCATTTAGTTTTCAATTTACGGGTTTTAGCCGTAATTTCCTCTGAACGAAGTTCTAAATTGATTTCAGGAATATCTAACACTGCATCAAATGTTGCAGATGCTTGACCTGCTTCAAAATCACCACGAGTTGTTGACGTAGGTTGTTTAGTATAAGTTACAACGGCATTTGTTGCAGTACCTCTAATAATAAACTCAATATTGTTTGAAGCATTAAGTTTAGTAAATGCAGGATAGTAAGTTGTAATACCACTACCACTAATTGCAAATGCTCTAATTGCCTCAATATCAAGTCCTGATAAAGAGCCTGTAGCAACAGTTACTTTTTTCAATACTACACCCGCAGATGCTAATGATGAAGATACTACCGAATCATAATTCAAGGCAGAATTCCAAGCAGCTGTTGTTGAAATAGATGAAGTTGTGTAAGTACTAGTAGTAACAGTTGTACTTCTTGTCAATGACTTAGTTACATCGTTAGAAGTGTAGGAGAAACGACCTGCACCGTATAGACCACCTGTGCCGGGTGTTCCTCTACGAGCATCAGTAACACCAAAGACAGAGTCTGCCTGTGAAGTTCTTCCTGAACCCGTTTGGAATCCACCTTGAGCTGTTCCATACTTAAAGTCTAAGAAGAATACCAAACCCGTTGGTAAATTCATAGGCTGTACAGATACGAAGTCTTTAGCAGAAATTTCTGTAAATACACGTCTTACTAGTGGAAGTGCTACACCTGCCCATTCTTCCGAATTGGAATTAGTGCCTGTTCTACTCGCTTCTACGACCAATTGTTTAGCTTGGTTCTCTAAAAGGATAGCAACATTGGATTTTTCTTGTCTCTCGTCAGAAAGACCTTCTAAAAGTCCAATTTTTTCCCACTTCTTAACAAGACCCGCAACCTCCGCTTTGCGGGTACGGTTGTAGTCTACAGGTAGAAATGATTGAATATTCATTATTTATTCTTTTTTAAAATTATTTAATAATTCCCGCAAGTTGTTGCAAACGACTTACCATTTTGTTTTCTTCAAGGATTCTAGGAGACGGTTTAGTCGAATTTAATGTTGACTTTGACGCTCTTGATTCCTTCAAACGCATAGACTTGCTATTAACTTTTGATTTAATTTCGTTCAACGTTGTTGCAAGTGATGCATAGAGTAATTTTGTTTCTCTAATAGACGTTGCTCTATCAAAACTTTCTAAAATTGATACTTTTTGGCTTTCATCCAAATTATGTGCTCTGAACAATTTTCCTGAATATAAAAGTTTCGAGTTGATTAACAGTGACTCATTTATCTTTTTCTTCAAAAATCTAACAGTTCTATAAGCTTCTTGTAATTCCTCTTCTTTAGAATCTAATTCTTCTTTCATTGCTTCCATGTCAGCAGATGGTTCTTCCTCTTCTTCAGAACCTTCCATTTCTGATAGCATTTCTCTAATAAATTCTTCTAAGTCAGATTTTTTAGACGGTTCTTTCATGACAGGAGCTTCTTTAGGTACAGGTGCAGCCTCAGGCTCTTCCATACCGTCCTCTTCCATCATTGGGTCTTCGTCTTCCATATCTAATTCTCTTAGAATTTCATCTAATTCATCAGAATCTTCTCCACCATACTCATCCTCCATACCCTCACCTTCCATCATCTCATCTTCTTCACCATGCATCTCCATCATCTCATCTTCTCCTCCTTCTTCTCCTTCTTCTCCTTCCATCTCAAATAGAGTTTCATCTAGTGAATCATCCTCTTCAGAGTACTCATCTTCCTCGTATAAACTATCATCCTCTTCACTGTTCATCTCCTCTGCAACCATTTTTTTGATTTTTGGAGCAAATGTTTCAGCTAAACTTGCTTTTGCGTTTTCAATAGCTACTTGACGAATCGCTTTCGCATCGGCAATTGCTTCTTTTAATAAATCTTGCATTTGTTTCTATTTTTTGCTAAAAAGATTATTGAAATCCTTATAATACTTTGTTTATTTTTTAAACTAAATATTAATATTTAGTATATACTATTATAAATAGTATACAATTTAATATAAATATCAATATTTTAATTTTTTTTTAATTACAACTGCAAACTCCTTGTATATCGCATATAATATTGGAAATTAACGTATTTATTTTTTTATTCTTTTCTATAAATTTTTGTTCTTTTAGTATTAAATCTTTTGAAATACCTTCATTTACAGGAAACATATATGCTCCATGTGTTGATGGATTCGATACGAAATCAAATGCTACTAATTCAAAATCACTTTGAACTTCTAAATATTTATCTTTATCTTCAGTAAATACCTCCCTTATAGAACCTAATCCTCTTGAACTAATTCCAATTATAATTCCTGATGCTAATATATTTTTTAAAATATTACCTGACGGTGTAGGTAGTATTTCTATATCTCCCATTAAATCATTACCATTCCACCACATTTTTGTTATATGATGTGATGCATTGGCTAAACTAACTACAGATGAATCAGGGTGGTCACATTCACCTAAAGCTCTTCTCTGAGTTACAAACTCTTCATTATATTTATCTGCTTCTCTCTTTAATATATCCATTGGATATACTCTACCATTTTGATTCTTAGCTCCTGCTCTTTGTAATACTCCTGTAACCCTGATTGGTCTATTATATTTTATATCTTCATTTATTGAATCTACGTTTGGAGTAAATTTATTATATTCTATAAGTAATGATTTGTCAGATGTCATATCTTTATGTTTAATTAAACAATTCTTGAAGTTTGTTTTGTATATATACAATTTTTGAATTTATAGAATAGAATTTTTTAGAACTGTTTTGCCAAAACTGACCATCTAGTTGGAAATCTTTTTTTAGTTTTAAATTATTATCTATTATTTTTTTAACATCTTCCAAATTTTTATCTATATCTATAAAACATTTGTTTAACTTCTCTTTGTTTGTATTTGAATCATCATTTTTATAATCGTAATATGTTATTTCAGATAATGATTTTTTATAAGGTATTGTATTCTTATAGGATTTTTTTACTTGTTTTCCTACAGAATTTTTTAAATTTGAATTTTTCTTAGCTTCATCAGACTTTCTTGCAGGTTTTTTCACAAATGCATTAGGTGTTTGATAACCTGCCACATTTGCCGTTACATTCTCCTCTTCCAATTGCTGAGATATATTTGATAACTCTTCTTCTATATCGTCATATATTTTATCTAACTTCATAATATTCTATGTATTTATAATTCTCTTAATAATTCATAATATCTTATCATAGATAGATAATGACTCTCCGTAATAAAACTTGAATTTTTTAACTTTGGCAGTATACTTAATATTTCTTTTACTTTTATATCTAATACTGTATCTTCTATATTTACTAATTTAGATTTTAGTTTAGACTCTATATTATCTATATGTTCCGTGATAAATATTGTTGTTTTCTCACTATCAACGGAATTAAATATAAAATGCCTTAGTATTTCTTTTTGATTTTCATCTAAGTTAGAACTCCACTTATTATTGAATTTTTCAGTAAGTAACTTAAATGTCAATGATTTTAATTCAGGGTCTACAGATTCCATGAATTCTTGCTTATCACCTGTACTGTCCGTATTATTACTAGTTATATGATTTACTATATATAGCTTATTTTTTAAATATAACGAAGGATTATCTGATTCCCTATGCTCAAATAAATTATATATCGAAGCATATATTTTGTAGTTATCTATCTGAGTTTTCATAAATATATCTTTGTTAAAGCTTTTATTAATATCTTTAACAAGATTGTATTTACTCTTCTCTAATGTTGGGGAGTTTATTTGAGAGTGTTCTTTTATAACAGCATCCACCATTTTTAAAGCAAATTCAGGATTTTTATCCTTGTAATTATATAACGTATTATATAAATTAAGTTCTGATTTCAATGGTGAATCATCATTGAAATATTTCTTGACAAATTTTATACTGAGTGGATTCTTACCTTGTAAAACATCACTTGTCATTTGTCTAATCAGCAATTCGTATAGAAGTCCTGTATTCTTTATTTTTTTATGTTTAAAAATCTTCGACATTATATCTTAATTATTTATTATAAATATACAATTATGAATCTAACATTTCATTTAAACTTTTCTTTCCAAAACTATCTTCCAATTGCTTCAACAATTTTGCTCTGTCTACTCCTTCTCCTTTCGTTGAAAAACCTGTATCTGACATAACTCTTTGATATCCTAAAGGGTCTCTTCCATTAGATTTATCTCTGTCAGTTCCAAACTTTTTATTTGATTTAGGTCTACCACCCATCTCTCCAAACTCACCACCATCACTTTCTACAGGTTCTTTTGATACATGCATTTGAGCTATTGTGTGTGGAGTTCCCTTAACCTCTCCTGATTGTCTAGGGTCATTACCTTCATTAGCTATCTGCTCCATTCTCCAAGCTGTAGCTTGGTCTTTCAATAATAATTCTTCCTCGGCAACCCATTCGTCCCTACTTAGATTCAATACATTTTCATATATATATTTTCTTGAAACTAGTTTTGATTCTTTCATGGCAGAAGCTAATGCAATCTTTTCATTTAATATCTCAACTCTCTGTCTTTCATAAACTATAGATGGATTATTTAAACTTAGTTCAAAATCAATTAAAGATGAATCAGTATATCCTTGTAAAAATAAATGTATTACTGCTATTTTATATAATTCAGATTCAAATATACTTTGAATTCTTTCAATTGTTCTTGCAAATCTTACATCTTCCGCTGCTAATACAGAGTTATGTATGATAATTCCAACATCAGTTCCAAAATTATGATAATCTTTTATAGTCAAATCACATGTATCTATTTTATCCTCTAAAAGTTCTATTCTTGATACTTTATGATTTTTATACTCATACTCATATTTTCTATAATTTTGCATAAAAGCTTTATTTTCTAAAGCTAAAGGCATATTTTTAAATACAAAATCAATTTTATCAATGTTATTGTACTTAAATATTTTATTTAGAGTATTTCTATCAATATTCAATGCATCTTCTAATTGTATAAAAGAATTACAGTTTTTAGCTATATTTGTTAATTTCTCGATACTTATACTACTATATTTTTCATTGTATAGTACAGTATTTAATTTACTATTTTTACAATATATCTTATAACAATTTTTAGAACAAGTCTTTGCTTCGTCAATTCTATAGTGAGGTATCTTAAATTTACCATCGCAAATGGCACAATTAATATATAAATCTTCTTTTTTATTCCAAGGATTATTATTTTTAATCCAATTTACTAACTTAGGTGCTGATATTTTTCCTCCTAATCTACCTGCTATAGCGGAATTTATTCTTTTCGCTTCACTTTTATTATACCTTATCATATTTGGACTAGTCTGCAAAAGTTTTGCAGTATCCGAATGAAATTTTCTATGCTCCCAAAAAGTCATAGAGCAATCTAAATTTTCTATGGTATTATTTCTACTGTTAAAATCAATATGATGTATTACTTTACCTTCTTGTTTTTTACCATAGTATTCAGCTACCATTTGATGTACTAGTTGATATTTTCCACTAGAGGGGTGATATACTTTGGTATAATTGTTTTTGTAACCTCCATTTGATAAATACAAAGGCATTAGTGAATCATCAACATTTAAATATTGAGCTTCTACCCAAGTTCCATCCCTTAGTAAGAACTTATGGTCAGGAGTACAATCTATGTACTTGTCATTATCTAAGTGAACTCTAAGTACCGTTGCATTCATTCGAGTAAATCCTGCCCACTCAATTTCACCTGGTACAATATTGTTTGTACTCTCATCTAAAGAATACACATAATTCTTTATTCCATTATTAAAATCTTCAATTAATTCTCGTACTGTTTTTACTATTCCATTTATTAAAGGTATTTTTGTGTTTGGACTTACACATTTTCCCTCCAAATTTTCATCGTATCCTAAGAATGCTCTAGGTATCTTTAAAGCAGCCATCATTTTCTGCTTAATGTAATCAACGTCTTCTATAAAACCATCATTACTCATTCCATCTAAAGTCTCAATCTCTGTCTGATTATCTCCTCCTCTAACAGGAATGTAGACATCTTCCAACATATTTTGCAAATTAAACTTCAAATTGTACTGACCTGTTTTTTCATCTATATATGGAGTCTTTTTAGTATCATCCATAATTTTCTGCATGTATTGGTCAATTTCATTAGGACTCAAATTACCTACAGCTATCTTATAAACTCGTCTTTGAGGTGCTCTCATAATTCTATGAATCATCATTGCATCTTCCATCAAAGAAAGTCTTTTATACTCTTTCCTAGCAGCCTCTAACATTGACCTACCGTATGGTAAGAAATTAGTATCTGAAAGTAATCTAAAATGAGCTATCTCATAATATTCATACTCATCTTTTAAAAATGGATTTCTATTTGTTAATGGTTCATATTTAAATCTAACATCATAGGGATTATATTCAGCCATCCCACCTTTGTCAAATCTAGTTTGCATATCTGATTTAAGTCCCGCTTGTTGTGCTTCTAATCCCTCTAGTCTTTGCACGTCATATGAAGACATCGGAATTACATTCACAACTCCAAGTTCTTCATCTAAATCTAAAGCTAGATAAAAATCTCCATACTTACAGGCATTTCGTATCCAAGGCCATAAATTAAATTCAATATTTAATATATCATAAAATAAATTATGTAATATTTGTTTTATTTTATCATTTTGAGTTTTTATTTTTAATATAGAACCATCAGGAGACCTTATACTAGATTCATCTGCATATATGTCTAATGCTGATGCTAATATAGGGTCTTCATCCATTGCCTCATAATCCCTATACAATTCTAACTTTGTGGCAAAGAAGTTTGTAGAAGCATTAGGAGTGTAATATCCATGTGATTTATAAGTATGAACTCCTGTATACCTACCTCTATACGCACTATCTCTAGTTCCTACAGACTGTAACTGAGAAGTATCATAAACCTTTATCCTATTCTTGCCTGTTCTTCTAACTACTACTTTAGTAGAAAATAGTTTTGATAACCTAGACCTAAATGATTCTTCTGCCATACTTTTACTTTTTATATATGGTTATAATAACCATTTTAATGAATCTGATTCCTTATTCGGTAACTCTTGAGTCCAATTTTTATGGTCACTACTATTGCTTGAATAAAATGATTTTTTAAAATTATCTAAGGTAGCTTTTTGAATCTCAATACCCTGCTGTTTTAATTTCATTGCTGTGTCTCTTACCCAAAATGCCATTGCCCAACACATTGTTAAATCATCGTGATATCCTCTTTGAGCCTCAGCCCGACCACTTTTCCATATAAATGTATTAAACTCATCTAAAGACCTAACGCTTCTACATATCGGAGATTTTTCTCTGAAGTATGTTTCTAGTTTAGATATCATTACAGGTCTTGTTTTCATGTTTATCGAAACACCCGGTGTCATTTTACTCTTATCCTGCAAATCATATGAACCAACTAAATGTTTAGAAATATCTACATACGGGTCATTCTTATAATGATAAAACAAATTAGTATATCCTCTATCTAATGCAACTTGAACAGTGTCCCATCCAATTCCATTGTTATCTATAATCAATAATGCGTTATTCCATTCGGAAGCTACAGATACCAACATATTACCGAAATCCTTAGTACTTATAGCACCTTTATACTCGGCAACTTGTGTAACAGTTTCTACATCGATTACTACAAATGCACTTTCATCTTCTCCGTCACCACGAGCAACGTCAGCAGATATTATATATGATTTTTGATATGAAGGATACTCCCATATCCAATAATTAGCATCGAAACCTCTCTTTTCTATAGGTTCTTGAGCGTATGTTGTTCTATACCATTCTATGATAGGCCCGTCTATAACCGTATGTCCTGAAGTTATAAAGTCGCAATCATTTTCTTGTGCAGCCATTTTAGGCCCTAGTAAATTATCTTGCTCATCCCTCCAAGATTGGTCTCTATCAGGATGTACATACCATGGTAATCTTATTGGGAAAAATTCCTTCCCTTGTTGTGCTATAGTCCACTTTTTATGAAATAAATTGCCCGTTCCATTTGGAGATGATATAAGTAATGCTCCACCCCCCGTAGATAGCGTAGATTGTGCTGCTGTCCATATATCATCTATAGTATCAATATGAGCTGCTTCGTCTATTACAAGTAACGATAATGCCTCAGAACGACCTGCATCTACTGATGCTGCAACTGCTTTAACTTGTGAACCGTTTTTTAGTCTTAAACTTAGCTTATTATCTTCTATAGATGAAGCTTTCAGCCATGAAGGTAAGTTTTCATACATGACTCTAACTTTAGTAACAAGGTTTTTTGCAACTTCTTGTTTTGTTGCAATAACCAATACGTTAAAATCAGAATTAAAAGTCATTTTATAGAGAATATACCCTGCTGTAAGTGTGGATAATCCTAACTGCCTTCCTTTATTAACAACAACAAATCTATTCTCTTCAAAATCAAATAGACATTGCTCTTGGAATGAGAATAGTTTAAAATTAACCTTACCTTTCTTAGGATGCTGTATTACACAGTATTTCTTCATGAAATGAGTAGGGTCTGTCGAACATTTTCTGTACTCATCCTCTATAATTTCCTTTAATGTTTTTTTTGCCTTTACCTCCTCTTGCATCTATTTTATATTTGCCACAATTCTATAGGATGTATATGCACTTATAACTCCTATGAAAAACCAAACAACAGGCTTTTCAATAAAATTTTTCTTATCTGCTTTTATATAATCTTTATATGCTTGTATGCTTTTTTGCATATTTTGTATTCTATCATCTTTTAATTTGATGAGTTTATCATCTAAATGTGATAAATATTCATACTCAGCATTTTCATTTTTATATTGCTCTATTAGTAAATTACTTAATTCTAAATTTTTATTTAGTTTTGTATTTGTAATTTCTAATGAATCTATGTAATTATAAATTCTTATAACTTGTTTTTGTGTAAATACCGTATCAACATCTACTTGAGATATCAATGCGGTATTTACTAATAAAAATAATATAGTTAATGTATTTTTCATTTATAAATTTTTTTATAAGTCTTTACTCTGTGGTGAGTATAGAACTGACTAGTTATTTT
>Ga0209298_10001680_pt1 | contig 14261 bp, 24 predicted proteins | sample S_140806_EF_Meta_FD_187325 | JGI IMG/M metagenome (GOLD analysis project Ga0209298, IMG submission 187325) | Freshwater microbial communities from Lake Simoncouche, Canada to study carbon cycling - S_140806_EF_MetaG (SPAdes) (version 2) | ecosystem: Environmental > Aquatic > Freshwater > Lake ...
CTTGGTTGGTCATCTGTATACAATGACGAAGTTCTTCAACTTAAGGAAATGCCTAAGTAATTTAGTAGCTGGGGCCTTCGGGCCCCAGCACACTCATAGGAGGAATAATGATTGATTTTAAATACACAAGGAATAGTTGCCTAGATGATTGGCAGCGCACTTTGTGGGATGCTGCACAGGAAGAAATCAAAGAACGTGTGCGGGAAGTCCATAAGCCTATCAACGGGCCTGCTGATGACATTACTTGTTCAGAGTGTGCCGTTGACGAAAACAATTACCCACAATACCCTTGCCTAACAATTCAAGCGTTAGACGGTGAGCAGGAATGATAAAAGTAGGTATGTCTATGGTATTAATATCTTTAGTAATTTTACTTGCAGTAACTTGGTTTTACAGCGATTAATTATGGGTCCGGAAGACATAGATATAGAAGACTGGACACCAGACTTCACAGAAAAGATTGATGAGATAATATGAAAAGCGAAGGTCAAAAGCAGTCTCTAAAACATGAAAAACGTTTAGAGAAAGCACTTGGAGGACAGCGTTCCGCTGCTTCCGGGGCCTTCTGGTCTCGTAAGGGTGACGTAAGGACTAATGACTTCTTGATAGAACATAAGTGGACAGGTAAGAAGTCGTTCACTCTAAAATCAGATGTACTAGAAAAGATAGTCATGGAAGCTATCTTAGATAGTCGTGTCGCTGCCCTGGGAATAAGTTTAAATGGCAAAAATTACGTGCTCTTGGAGGAACACGATTTCATTGAACTCCGAGACTTTAGGAATGAGCACGAATGTACGACGATAACGAAGACGACGTCCCCTGGGCTTGGCGATACAAAGCTAAGTGTAGAGGAGTAGATACAGAAATCTTTTTTCCTCCAAGGGATAAAGAACTGTATACTGACATAGCTGATAAGGCTAAGGCTGTATGCCTTGGTTTAGATGACCAGCCCGCTTGTCCAGTAAGACGAGAGTGCTTAGTCGAAGCTATAAAGAATGACGAGCTTCATGGTATCTGGGGCGGTTTGTCACACCGCGAAAGAAATGCTATGGTTCGTAAATATACCGATGCCGGAATGACACTAGAAGATTGGTTGGATCGCCCTAATGCCCTCAAAACCCCAAAAAATAGCAAGCAAAAACCTAAAGGCCTTTCTTGATGCTAACAAACGCGTATCAAGGATTACAGGTCCACTAGAACGCTACATACTCGCACGTGAGCCGGAGTTCCGTGATCAGAGTTACTTGCACCCTAGTGACCTTATTAAGTCTGAATGGTGCGCTCTGCATGCTTACCACGCGTTAACTGGTAACTATGTAGCAACTCAAGACAAGCCAACACTACGCTTGCAATCCATTTTTGATGAGGGCCATGCTATTCACCACAAGTGGCAGACTTGGATTAAGCAAATGGGCAACCTATACGGTCTTTGGTTCTTACGAGATGGAACTACAGAGTGGGGCACTAGCCTTGACGGTGACTATCGAGAAGTCCCGCTGCAGAGCAAAAAGCACATGATCAAAGGCCACTCTGACGGCTGGGTAAAAGGTTTGGGTAACGATTTCCTCATTGAGATAAAGTCAATGGGGGCTGGCACTATTCGCATAGAGGCTCCTAGCCTTCTTGCAGGTGCTGGTGGTGACCTAGAAGCTGCTTGGAGGGCAATCAAACAGCCTTTTAGGTCACATATGCTTCAAGGCCAGGTATATCTACACCTGTGCCACTTAATGGTAGAAGAGGGTTTGCTAGAGTCAGCCCCAGAATCTATAGTGTTCATATATGAACTCAAAGCTAACCAAGACTACAAAGAGTTTGAAGTCATGTATGACCCAGGCTATGTAGAGGATATATTTGAGAATGCACTAGATGTAAAGTGGGCAGTTGACAACAAGCGTCTACCTGCATGTAATATAGACCCAGTTAAGGGCTGCAAGCGTTGCGCCACATTTAGGGAGGATACAGATGATTAAGAAGCACCCATACCGTGCTGCAGTAAAGCACATTCGTGAACTACATCACGCAGAAAAGCGTAGTTCACACGTTCCAATTACTTGTGCAGTTTGCCAAATTCCATATCCATGCAAGACTATTCAACTAATCGACGACGATTTATATGAGGATGGCAATAATGAGTAATAGTGCACATGCATTAAATGCATTAAGTAAAAAAGGTTTTCAAATACCAAACAAGCCAAACTATGAAATACCTGCACTACCGGTAGATATCACAGAGCTACATGACGAAGATCTTATGGAGCTATTTGTTACTCTTACTAGCTGGACTGACTACGTAGCGCCACAGGTTGCTGTTGCAGCAATTGATGAGCGTGAAGCTGATCGCTATGTTTCTGTACTAGAAGCCACAGCTATGGTAAATAACTGGAAGGGCGGTAGTGGTGATCGTGTAACGATTGCTAAGGCCAACATTCTTTTAGACCCAAAGGTCGTAGAGGCTAAACAAGAACTAGACGAGAAGCACGCTTACCGCAAGTTGGTAGAAGTATTGCTGCAGAACTTGGAGCGGGATGCTGCACTGGTATCTCGTGAATTAACTCGTCGTACATCAGATAGTGGTGTAAAAACTCGATCAAGGAAGTATTCGTTCTAATGAGTGAAACAACAACTAACAAAACAAACGTAACTATAACTCCTACTAGTAATGGTCATAAGTTTAGTGTGGGAACTAAAGCACCTATTGTTAATAAGCATGCTATATCTGAAGAACAAATAGAAGAGATGGCCGCATTACTAGATAACATTCTTCAAGATGCATTAGTAATTTGTGAAGAGGATTGCTGCGAAGATCAGGCTACAAAGATTGATGTTAATGCAATCTCTCGTTCAATTGTAAAAACAATAACTCAAGATCTTTTGTTACCTAAGTTTGATGTTCTTGAATATCAAAAACAAATACGTGACTTAGAAAAGAAATTAAAAATAGCTCAGAATTCTCCTAACAATCACTATAAAGAATCAAAATATAAAACTCAATGGGATAACCCTAAGGATAAAAAATGATTATTGGTTTATCAGGATACGCACAAAGCGGTAAAGACGAAATAGCAAATATTTTATTGCAAGAAGGATTTGAACGTGCAGCTTTTGCTGACACTCTGCGCGAAGCATTAATGGCTTTAAACCCTATGGCGGGTTACGGAGTATTTCTTAACGATGTGGTAGCTATGCTTGGCTGGGAAGACGCTAAGCGTAACTATCCAGAAGTACGTCGTCTACTACAGCGCATGGGTACAGAAGCTGGTCGTGATATATTTGGCGAACAGATCTGGGTTAATAAAACTTTGGGTAGGCTAGATCCACAGAAGAACTACATTATTACAGATGTACGGTTCCAGAATGAGGCTGACGCTATTCGTGACCTTGGTGGTCAAATGTGGCGTGTAACTCGTCCTAGCCATGGCCCTGTCAATGGTCACTCATCTGAGGTAGCCTTGGACAACTACGTGTTTGATTACACGGTAGAAAACAAAGGTGACCTTAATGAACTTAAAGCATTGGTACTTGCATTAGTAAAGGTAAAAGCGTGAGCACTAAATCATTCGGAGATAAATCCAGCCTAAAGGGTGAGGTCTACATCGGTATAGATCAGTCCTACAGTGGGTTTGGTATTACAGCGATTGATAAGAAAGCCAATTACTACACCGAGGTCTACAAAGCAGAAGGCTCCGGTATTGAGAAGTTGTGTAATATCCGCAACTATGTCGAAGACTTCCTATCAGAGCATGAAGTAGCTGGCATTGCTATGGAAGGTTACGCATTTGGCAGGGAGTTTGGAGTAGCTATCTCCGGTGAACTTGGTGGAATGATTAAACTCTTATTGTTTGATTTATACCCAGGCAATGATGCTGCCAGGTTCCCGTTGATCGTACAGCCAACCAGCTTAAAGAAATACATCACTGGCAAAGGCACTAAAGTCAATAAGAATCAGATCCTTCTCAATGTATATAAAAAGTGGGATGTAGAGTTCAATGACGATAATGCGGCAGATTCCTATGGATTAGCCCGTCTTGTGCGTAATAAGCATGATTTTGAGTACGAAAAAGAAGTTTACGACAAGTTAACAACTAAATAGTGGTAGTGTTTTCTTAGAGGGCGCTCAACAATCGGAAAACTAAGGAATAAAAATCGTGAGCGAAACACAAGAAAAGCAAGAAGAAAACTACCTACGGGTAAGCGGTGGATCAAGTGCACAGCAAGTTGGTTCAGCCATTGCCCACGCCCTATATGAAAACCCAGTAGTAAAACTACGTGCGGTAGGCGCTTCAGCAGTCAATCAGGCCGTTAAAGCTATCGCAATTGCGCGAGGATACGTAGCCCCTAGAGGACTAGATCTTACCTGCAAGCCAGGTTTTACATCTATTGAGTCCAGAGAAGGCACCATTTCAGCAATTGTCTTTACTATTACTGCAAGTTAATGCTGATAAATTAAGCCGTAAAGCTTACGGTTTACATATAACTCTATTCTAGAATGAGGTAAAAATGGCTAATTCGTCAAACGACGTAGATGCAGCATTGGCCGGTATGGCCAAGACAGGTGCGCCTCGCGTACCAATGGGTACCGCAGCAGTTGACTCTGCTTCATATCCATCAGCAACTGACACTGGTTCAGCAACTTTGGTTCCTAAAGGTCACTCAAAGTCTGTAGATCCAACCGCAGGTGGAAAAGCAAACCGTTCAAACGTGCTTTCACCAGCAGTCGGCAGAGGCCCTGAGCGTAATGGTGCTCGTTATTCAGTTTCAGTGAATACCGTAATCCCAACTGCTCCTGAAGCTTCATCTACACAGGCAAGTGGTCGTATCATCTCACCTTCGACTAATCGTAGTCGTAGCGTATTTGACGATGGTATGGGTTCGTCCTACAATTAAATAATAACTTAATACTTATAAGTGGGTGGCCCTCCGGGGCCACCTTATAATCGGGATAACAATTGGAGTATATGCATGTTGGCTGAGGCCTTAAAAGACTATAAACATACACGCGCCACACAGGTTCGCCTATGTATCGTAGGTAGTTGGTCATCTACCTTATCTACAGAAGATCAAGCAAGCTTTAAAGAAGCTTTAGAAGACTATTCAATTTCTGCCCGCTCATTACTAAATATATTAAATAATGTTGGGGCATCTTTTAGCCTAGAGGCTCTTCGCAAGCACCGTAATCAGGAGTGCCCATGCCAAGCTTAGGTACAGAATTAGCAAAACTCCGTAAAGAACTTGCATTTGATGGCCCAGAGTGGCCGGTAGTACAGCCTGCTAAGCCTATTATTATTAAGCAGCCTGCAGCACCAAAGAAAACCCCTGCTCTTATAGGTGGTTGGAAGACCGCAGTTGTTCTACCAGATCCACAGATTGGTTATCGCCAGTTTGAGGGAGAAGAGTTAGATCCTTTTCATGATGAGGCTGCAATGTCAGTAGCCCTACAGATTCTTAATGCTGAGCAGCATGACGGTGGGGTACATCAGGTAGTAAACCTTGGTGACTACATAGATCTACCAGCACAAGGTAAGTACGAGCAGGAAGCTGCATTTGCCTTTACTACTCAGCATGCAATTGATCGCGGTAGTTTATTTGCCGCAGAGCAACGTGCTGCAGCACCTGACGCAAAGATCATTATCCTTGAGGGTAATCATGACCGCCGTATGCAGAAGTTTGTACAAGCTAATGCTTTATCTGCATTTGGTCTACGCCGTGCCAATACCCCAACATCCTGGCCGGTAATGTCCATGCCGTATCTTCTACGCCTAGAGGACTTTGACGTAGACTACATTGACGCTTATCCAGCAGGTATGTGGTGGATTAACGACAAGCTTCGTGCTATCCACGGTGACAAGGTAAACTCAGGCGGTAACACTGCCATGAAGTACACTAACGAAATGCCGCACATCTCTACAATCTTTGGCCATATCCACCGCCAAGAGATCCAGTCCAAGACAACATTTGATCGTGAAGGTCGCATCAAGGCTATGGCTATTAGCCCAGGCTGTCTGTGCCGTATCGATGGTCACGTGCCTAGTGTCAAGGGTTCAACAGACTCTAATGGCAAGCCAGTAACCTACTGGGAAAACTGGCAGCAGGGTATTGCTGTCATCCGTTATAAGGATGAAGGCTCATTCCATGTGGACTTAGTCCATATTGATGAGGGTAAGACTCTTTATAAAGGCCAAGAATTTATCGCCAAGTAAGTTGCATCGAACAGAGGGCTCACCAGAAATGGTGGGCCCTTTGGCATTACAATTCTTAATAATTAAAGGAAAATAAGAGCATGGCTAAAGCAATATTTGAACGCAATGATGATAGTTTTGCTAATAAACCTATAACAAACACTCCCGTTCGTGATCTAAGTAGGGTTAAACAAAAGGGTGCTGGAGAATTTACTATCCGCAGCCAGGGCGGAGAAGAACTTTCTAAAGTTGTTCCAGGAGCAAATCGAACAACTATATATAAAAAACTTGGTAAAGACGCTGGGTATCCTAGAGGGTTTACCCCAACACAGATGCGGCAAGTACGTAACGCAGAATCTGAAGGCCGACTATCTATTAACAGTGATAGTAACCCAACAAATGTATCGGAAGATAGATCTCATCCACGAGTTGAAGAAGCAAAGACTAGAGAAACTATAGCTCGTTCGCGCATTAATCCAGATGAAACTTTTGAAAAAGATAGGCCTTTAGGCATTAACCTAGTAGGTGCAGTGCCTGGCGAGAAGCCTGAAAGTTATGTAGCTGGAAGACATTACGGAATTAATGCTAGTAGTATAAACAGAGACCCAGGAGTACCTAAAACTGGAAGTCACATTTATCTTAAAACTGGTTACCCTAAGGAAAGTCTTCCTGACGAAAACCATGTCGCTGACTGGGTAAGTTCTAATCTTATTCATGAAATTGGTCATTATGCTACAGAAAAAGTTGATCATTTTGCAAGCAGCGCTAGATCTAGAGGAGCTTCTGAGGGAAGGGCCGATTCTTTTGCAGAAGCAAATCATGTTAGAGATCAAAGAGCTGTAAAAAAAGGTTATGCTACTCGTAGAAGTATGTCTCGTTACCCAGCTAAAGCTACTATTGGTTCGCATTTTCCCGATCAAACCACTCCTAAAAGTTGGTCAGATGCATATGTTGCTGCAGGAGGTAAAAAAGCTCCAACAGGTTCAGAAGACTATAGAAGCCATGGCCTTCTTAGTATGCCAGGAATGGCGCAAGAATATAAAAATAATGCTGATAAAGCTAGCGCTAGTGCAAGACAATTCCGTGCCTTTAAACATCCAGTAACTGGACAAAAAATTACTTACAATGAGCTAATTGATCATTTATCTACTAAACCTGACAATTCTTAATAATTAAAGGAAAATGAAAGTATGAGTGACTTTATTTCCGTACCCTCTGAATCATTAGGTGGTGGATCAGAAGCAAAGCCCCTTTTAACTAGGAATCATATATTTCATTCAGCACGTCTTTATCATGGTACATCTGCTCAACTTAAGCCCGGAGATGAATTAAGCCCAGATGGTGCGGGGCATACCTTTTCAACTCCAAATATTGAAGAAGCCAAGAAATACGCAAAAGACGCAGCAGAAAAATCGGGAAAAAAACACTCCGGGTATGTGTATATGGTTGAACCTGCTGCAGGAGATCGTCATGTGATAAACTCAGGTGCGGGGCACATTAAAGACAAGTCTGGAAAACCTTACATAGTTTCTAAGGAAGCTGTGAAAATAAAAACAAGAGTTGACAGGGGAGAATAATGCCTAGTTCACATCAAAATTGGCAATACCTGGGTGGTAATGGGTTTATTGGCTCGTATACTACAACAGGTGGCGGTGGTACGCCCGTAACCGGACGTAGTGAACTTGACTTTGCCCGCATGGGTGTAGGTAAAACTCCTTCTGCTGAATACCCAGATGGCTACCTAGGTACTATTCGTTCCCGTCGTGATGACCGTGGAAATGGTACAGATACAGTTATTGACTCTCTTAAGAATCGCCAGAATCAAAGAGCTTACCAGCGTGGCGTCCACAAAGGTGAGCGTATTGATCCGGGCCAATACTACTGGCCAGAAGGTATGGACCCAGATAGTCGTCTAAGAATTAAGCCAAAAATTGTAGACAATGACGGTTCCTTAAATATGCTTGTGCCTCGGTACGCTCCGCTAACTCAGTTAGCTCCTGCCCCATCTCTTGTTAATGATGGTAAATCAGATATGCATGCAAATGACCCAGCAGAAGTTAATAAATACCGTGCAGCTGGCCTAGCTCACCTAACTCCAAGGTGGAATAACTAATGAACTCTCAGGATAGTATTTATAACCGCAGGCCCTGGAACGAGGGAGAAACCCAGCCTGATACTAGAGGCCCAAGATATGACTACATGGGGCCATTTTCTGATATACAGGATCAGCTAACTTCTCAAGCTCTAGCAGCTAACACTGTGCCGGGAGAATTCCTAGCAGACATAGTTAGACCGCCCTTGCCGCAAGTACAGTTATTTAGATCTCGTTATGGTTATAGGGTACGAGAACTAGGGATTTCTGACATTATGGATGTAGATGAGATCTATGCGGAGCCACGCACAGAAATGACCGGGGCTGCTGGATTTGAAGGAAGTAGTAGAAATAGCTCAGGCAACGCGTCCTGGTAACAAAGGATAGATATGGCAGACAGTACTTGTAATGACTGTGGTGGAGATTTACAGACTCCCACAGGTAAAACCGCTAACCCAACTTTTGCTGGAATTCCAAGTTGTCCAACATGCCAGCCAAAAAGATTTGACAAAAAAGCAAAAGCACCTGAGCGTATTGGTGCTGCTGAAGTTGCTCGTTCTCAAGTACAAGCAGGTTTAGATACCCGCCGTACACAGAGAAAAGGACTTGGTCAGTGCAATAAGTGTAAAGAACAAAAGAAATTAGTAACTATTCAGAAGAGATCTGATAGTAATGTTCAAAGTGATCTAACATCAACAGATGTAGGTCCAACAAAGCAAGTAGCTGCTTGCCCATCATGTGATGAAGCTTTATTTAAAAACGAACCAGCTATTTTGGGAACTGCTCCAGAAGCAGATCCAGAAAATGTAAAGACTGATAAAAACGCTTTATCTGCTCATTACGAAGCAACCGGGCAAATTCACCCAGCTTTAGCAACTATTGCTGATTTAGTAGAACATCAAAAAAGAAACCCAGGCTCATTTAGCTGGCATTTTGAAGATGAAGCATGCGATAAAGGTTGCCGCTCCATAGAACATAGATTGGCAGACCCAGCAAATGCAGGACTAAGTTTACCGGCATACACAGGTGTTACCCATAAACGAGCTGTATTGCATATGGATCTTAGAACTGCAGATCAGAGAGACCCTAATAGCCGAAACTATAGCCCAACTCCTATGTGGGTTAAAGACACCACATACGGACGTTTTGCCCAACCTGAAACACACAAAAATATAATTGAAGTACCTGACTTTCCTCACGGAACTCTTAAAACACATTCTACTGAAACTCCTTGGATAACTCCTGCAAGAAACAATAGGCAAAATATTGGCTTATCTTCTGATACTTTTCATGGAGACATTATTCCGAGTGGAGACAAGCAAATCCTTGCAGAATCTCAAGAAGCAATGGGAGCCACTGAAGCTACAATTCAAGCCGGTGCCCATGAACGTGGAGCACATGAAGGCAGATTAATTGCAGCATGCCCTACTTGTAACCCAAATGGCGGTCAGTCAACTCAATCCGTTGGGCTACACAATGCTTTACATGACGCCGGTCTTCATAGAACAGCAGTAGACGGTTGCCCACAGTGCCAAAGTGCGACAAGCTCTGGTGGTCAATCAAAAGAAGAACGATTTGTACAGCAGCATAACCAAAATCTTCACTATGATAACCCAGAGTTATTTAAAGACAGTGGGTGCCCACTATGCCAGAGCCAATAAGCACCGATACAATTTATAACTTTTCTGGAGTGTGTAAAAAGTGTGGAGATGTAGTTAGTCCTGTAAAAAAGGTATTTACAGGTAATAATAAAGATCTATGCCCAGAGTGTAAAAACGATGAGTTTAGCAAGAGTCTTAAGAGAGGATTAGGATGAACATCGATCAGACAGCAGTACCAGATATTTGCTCAGAAGGTGGATGCGAACGCCCTACTTCAGACCGTCATTGGCATCCAAAAGAGCCTGTAATGCCTCAATACATAAAAGAGCGCAGAGCAAAAGAGCAAGAAAATAAAGACAATGACGCAAAATTACAGGCTCAAGTTGATAATATTAATAAGAACATCTTAGGTAAGGATTAATCATGGCAGTTTATCAAAACAGATCTCGTAAAAAGGGGCTTGAAGATGGAGCAACAGACGGAAAGTACCGAAAGGTACGACCTAATACTGAGGTATCTCCGGGACTTGGTGAGGAACTAGTTAAGGCTAACCGCGCAGGTTTGCATCCATTCTTCAACTATGGCTTTATTGATACAGAGACTCAGAACAAAGTTGTACCAGGCGCATCTGATGCTAAGAAAGCTGCCGCACAGTCTTACGGTGCTCCAACTTCTTACATTAATAATTACTTAACTCAACAGGAGCAGTAATGGCTTTTAAGAGCAACGAAGGCAAGACCTCTGGAGTATGCAGGGACTGCGATCAGCTCCCTAATGTTCATGGAGTATGTGGCTGCAATGGCCCTGAAGCTCTAGAAGAAGAAGCACGGAGAAATGCTCGTACTGAAGAGGCCCACTATGATCATCCTGAGCATGAAGATACTTCAAAAGATGACTGCGGTATTTGCGCAGGCGAAAGTATACTTGCTGATAGGCATAAAGTTGGTTTGCATATAGCGCTTCCTAACCAATACTGTTCGGCTTGTGTTCAAGAAGGTAGAATATAAAATAAAAAATGATATACGAAGATGATGATGAGGGCTTAACTCATCAAGAACGTATGCTAAAAGAGTTGTACGCAAGAAGAACAAGCGAAGAGTTAAATTTAATATTAGTAGACTCTTTAAAGAGACTTCATAATAAAAAGGATTAAATCATGGGTATTCATATTCAGAGAGATGAAAATAAAGCCCTTGAACTTCGTACCCAGCACCTTGTGGGTGATCATACAGATTTTAATCAACACTGCCCTTCTTGCCAAGAAGAAGCTGGCGTAGATCAATTTACTGGCGAAGAAACCGCTGCCCCAGATGAAAACTGGGATGAATTAGTAAAAAACGACGTTGGCCCAGAAGCAGAGTCCGTTAGAGAACGCCATGGCTCTATGTTCTCACAGCTAGCTCACAAGAAGTATACTGCTGCAGAAGTTAAAAATATTATAGCGGCGGGACCAGCATGTGACTATGTTCCTGGCGGTAGAAATGGAAGAAAAGGCGCTATATCTACTTGCGGTAACAGCGCAACTCATTTTGTATTTACTCAAAACTTAAATCCTGAAAAGGACCCAACAGGTCAGTACAACTATTGGGAAGAAGACACTCCAGGACATTTTGCATGTGAGAAGCATGCAGATGATGCCGTAGCGGATGTAGATGACGATCAGTTTAATGATCTTAAAGACAGAACCCCAGGGGCTTCTGATGCACAGCTGCAAAGGTTGCAAGATAAATTTGGCAAAAAAATCCATTTAAATGATGTAGATAGCTCTTTCATAGGTACTTCTAGACATAAAGATAAAAGGTATCAACACGCTTACACAGTAAACCTTGCTACATATAGAAGTAAAGCTTTTAAAGGTTCTAAAGAGGATGAAAATAACTTTACTGATATGGCCCGTTTAAGTGAGCCATTAGAAAATGAAACCCCAGCACAGCACCTAGTCAGGCAAGCAGTAGCTCTTGATGCTAAAAGTAGAGCAACAAATGCTCTAGCACAATCTAACTGGCGACTAAGAACAAAGCTGGGAGTAGAACAAGTTCCTTTAGAGAAGCCTGGACGCAAGATACCAAGAGATGCTTCTGGTAAAACTGAAGTTCGCACTAGAGATGTTAGACAGGCTTTAGATAGAGCAGAAAACATTCTTAGACATGTTGGCGATCCAATACTTGAGGATGAAAATGCTACGGTTGAAGAAAAGCTTTATAGAGCTCAGATACACGCGGCAAGTGGTTTAAAATTTAGCGGAGTAAATCAATCTCGAGAGATGATTGACAATCCTAGCGGAACTAGAACTCCAGGATCAGACCAAAGATTAATTAATCGAGCACCTGCTGTTTCTCCTCGCAATCCTTTTACTTCTTACGGTATTGCACCTACTGAAGATATAACCGGTTTAATGAGCACGGGCGCAAATATTTTTGGATTAAGCGCAGGTCCAGACAGAATGAGTGCATTAGATACCCAGCGTCTAGATGCCCCTAAGTTTGTAAATGATGAAGGAAAAACAGTAGATTACACTACGGGTGAAGAAAACCATCCGGGTATTTCTATTATTGATACTGATAGAGGAATTGTTGACAATGAGAATCCATATCGTTTAACTATTAAAAAGCACCCACAAGCAGGTTTAATAACTACTTGGAAAGGACAGGTAGTACATGTACACCAAATACCTCACACGCAACATTTTTATAAGTTATTATCTAGGCATGGCTTAGAAAATATAGGTAGGTTGCCTGCAGAAGCTTTTGGAAGACAACTAACTGATCCAGTAACAGGTAATCCAAAGTATCTTTATGTACCCTCAACTACCCCGGTAAACTTCCAAATGGAAGAAGGAAAAGATGCTAGTAAACTTCCTGAGCTTATTAAGAAAGAATACGCTAAAACAGGTACTTTAAGTCATCAACAAAACTTTGAACAAAGATTAATGAAGCGCGGAGAAAGCGCGGCTACTCCTATTGATTCTGTAGAAGCCTTTAGAAAAGCAGCACAAGCTACTCAAAGAGTATCTTCATTCTTAGAAGGATCGGACGATTAGTATGAGTGAGCCTATTGTTGAAAGCATAACTTCTCTTAGACAAAAGATTAGTGATGCAAATCAGGAGTCAGGACCTCCTAAATCAGATGCCGCTACACCAAGAAGAAATTGGACTTTTGAACCAAAGATACCTGGTGTAGACCGTACTGTTAGAGAGCCAAATCCAGGTTTTAACTCAGATCCTGAATATACTGCTGCTTCAAAAGCTGCATATGAGTTTCAAACAACTGAGATGGCAGATTATGATATTGCTCTAGCAGATTACCAAAGAGATCTAGCATTACACTCTAGTAACGTAAAACAAGGGATAGCTTCAGAGGCTCCAATTGCCCCAATAAGGCCAACACCCCCTATAGAAGCAAAAGTAATTAGACAGCCTAACGAAGCAAGACGCTGGTATAAAGCCCTAGGTAGGGCTCAGGCTATTAGAACTACCAGAACCGGGCTAGATAAACAGGCCTCTGGGGTCAGAAATACTGATGCTAGAGCCTCAGTTTTATCCTCAGATGAGCTAATAAAACGCCAAGAAGCGGCCGCTGAACGCCGTAAACAGCAAAGAGGTGTGCTTTAACTGCGGATAAATTCACAAAGTGCGTGTACAGTAGTGTATGTAACTACGACAAGGAGCACTAGTGGGCGTCCCAATATTAGGCCAACCAGGCGGAGCTGCCGCCGATAAAGGTCCAGTCAAGGAAATCGTTGACAATGGACCTAAAATTCGCGTACTTTACTGCTGGAACTGCAAAACTATTGAAGAGCTTCCAGACTTTGAAGGTCGTCCTGAAGATGATCTACTCTTAGAAATCATAATTGAGCCTCACCAAACTACAGGAGTACCACATAAGGGTACTTTATTTAAAGTTCCTGTAGGTATTTGGTCTGTTCAATCACAGCGCGAAGAGATCATTAAGCAAATGCGCGAACAAATCTCAGGTGGTCTGGCTAACCTTGACCCAGATTATTACACCACCAAAGCAACCTTCTATGAAGATGCAATGAAATGTTATTCCACACATCTACGACCAAAAGATAGTTGTGGTGATTGGAAGTCAGAGAGCAAGCGTCTACTTCCTAAAACAGATGCCATGCGTAAAGAAGCAGGGCTAATGACAGCTAAGCAATCAGCAGGCACGCGAGTTTACTTGTGTGACTTCTGTCCAGTAAAATCAGTAGTAATGACTAAGCAGCGTAAGTCTGCTGGTATGTATAACGAATAGGAAAAGAAATGACCGATACACCCGTAGAAGAAACCCCAGAAGAACCAACAGTAGATGTTCCTGACTTTGCATTGCCAAAGCTCAAGACCGCATTTGTTATTGCAATTGATGTCGATGGCAAAGTCTACTTAGAAT
>Ga0209298_10001682_pt1 | contig 14248 bp, 14 predicted proteins | sample S_140806_EF_Meta_FD_187325 | JGI IMG/M metagenome (GOLD analysis project Ga0209298, IMG submission 187325) | Freshwater microbial communities from Lake Simoncouche, Canada to study carbon cycling - S_140806_EF_MetaG (SPAdes) (version 2) | ecosystem: Environmental > Aquatic > Freshwater > Lake ...
AGACCGAGGGGACTACCGCGCAGATCCTGCCTCCCCCAAACCTCCTTACTCGATCGTTATTCCGCCTCCCAACGTGACCGGGATCCTTACCCTCGGACACGTTCTCAACAACACGATTCAGGACATCCTTGCGCGTCGCGCACGACTTCAAGGCAAAGAGGTCCTGTGGCTTCCTGGTACCGACCACGCTGGAATCGCCACTCAGACCGTGGTCGAGCGAACTCTCAAAAAAGAGGGTTCAATCCGTCACAGGGATGATCTAGGCCGGGAGGCTTTTCTGAAAGAAATATGGAAGTGGAAGGAAAAGCACGGCGGTATCATCATTCAACAGCTAAAAAAGCTGGGTGCCTCGTGCGACTGGTCACGCGAACGGTTCACGATGGATGCCGCATACTCCACATGCGTTCAGCAGGTCTTTGTCGACCTCTATCAAAAGAAGCTAATTTACCGCGGTCGCCGCATGGTCAACTGGTGCCCCGTTTCGCGCACCGCACTTTCAGACGAAGAGGTGACCATGAAAGAGCAGAAAGGTCTGCTCTACCATTTCCGCGTCGCTGTCAGCGGAGAAAAAGATCGGTTTCTAACGATCGCGACGACACGCCCTGAAACTATCCCGGGAGATACGGCGATTGCTGTAAATCCGAAAGATCCTCGTTATGCAGCTCTGATCGGTAAGCAAGCCGTCCGACCCCTCCCTCCAGAGCTTCCCGAAAGCCAACGACTCATCCCCATCGTCGGGGATGAGCATGTGGATATGCAGTTTGGAACGGGAGTGCTCAAAGTCACCCCTGCTCACGATCCCGCAGACTTTGCCATCGCCCAAAGACATCAGCTCCCCTCCTTGGAGGTCATTGATGCCTCAGGCCTCATGACCGAATTAGCGGGAAAACAACTTCAAGGGCTGGACCGAGGCAAAGCTCGAACTGCTTCCGTCGATCAACTGAAGGATCTGGGCCTTCTTGAAAAAGAGGAGCCTTACCTAAATCAGGTGGGCTATAGCGAACGCGCTGATGTTCCGATTGAGCCACGCTTATCCGAACAGTGGTTCTTGCGCTACCCCAGCACCAAGAAATCCCGCGAAATCGTTTCTTCAGCCAAACTTCACTTTTTTCCTGATCGCTGGACGAAAGTCTATGACCACTGGATGGAAAATCTCCAAGATTGGTGCATCAGTCGTCAACTCTGGTGGGGACACAGAATCCCAGTTTGGTATCGGGGCGAGGAAGTTCGTTGCCAAATCGAATCCCCAGGGGACGGATGGGTCCAAGATCCCGACGTCTTAGATACTTGGTTCAGCTCCTGGCTCTGGCCATTCGCCACCATGGGATGGCCCGAAAAAACTGCAGAGCTTAAAAAGTTTTACCCCACGACCGATCTGGTTACTGGACCGGACATTATTTTCTTCTGGGTTGCCCGAATGATTATGGCCGGCTTCGAATACATGGGAGACCTTCCCTTTCGGAACGTCTACTTCACTGGGTTAATTAGGGACGGGAAGGGCCGGAAGCTTTCGAAATCATTAGGCAACTCCCCTGATCCGCTAGATCTCATCTCAAAATACGGTGCGGATGGCTTACGCTTTGGGCTCTTGCGGATCGCCCCCCAAGGTGTCGACATTCGCTACGACGAGAAGCAGATGGAGGAGGGTCGCAATTTTGCCAACAAATTATGGAATGCCTGCCGCTTCCGCCAACAGCAGGGCCCATCCGATCCTGCAGCAGACCCCTCGCGCCATGCCCGCACTCCCTTTGCCGACTACCTCCTTCTTCAGCTCGATCGGTTGGAGCAAGATCTCGATCGCCTTTACCAAGGATATGAATTCAGTCAGGTAGCCCAGACCCTTTACACCTTCGTTTGGGATGAGTTTTGCTCCCGCTTTATCGAAACCGCGAAAGCTGACTTCACGAACTCCGACTCCCCAACCAGGGCGGGAACCCTCGCTACAGCCGACTTCGTCCTTTCTCATGTTCTTCGTCTTCTCCACCCGTTCATGCCGTTCATTACCGAGGAGCTTTGGCTCACTTTAGGGCTAGGAAATACGACTATTCAATTTGCGGCATGGCCGAAAACTGGTGAAGTTCGATTCGATGCGGCCAATGCACGCATTGCGGAGTCAAGTTACGCTACGGCAGAGGCGGGACGGCGACTCCGAGGGGAATTCGGTCTTTCTGGCTCTTCGAAAATGAAATTTCTTCTAAAGCCCGCCCCATCATTTCAACCCACCAGCGATGACCTCCGCACCTTGGCAAAACTTCTTCAAGTCGGAGCCGTGGAGTCCACCTCAACCCCTCCCAAAGCTCCCATGACCCTGACTCCGTGGGGAGAGCTATACCTTCCCCTTACCGGCCTGCTCGACCCAGCTCAAGAATCTGCCCGAATCCACAAAGAGATTGCTGCAACGGAGGCATCCCGCGCTCGCGAGGCCGCAAAACTGGCTGACCCGAAAATGGTCGCCAAGGCTCCTGCCGAAAAACAGACTGAATGGCGCCGTCTCGAACAGGAAGCCTCAGAAAAGATCACTCGGCTTCACGAACAGCTCAAACTTTTCACAACTTAATCAATAACTTGATGTTTTGCGCTGGGCAGAACCTGATTCCCCCCCTTTTCTACAAGACTCATGGAACCTGGTCATACAATCCCCATTTTAGGCCAAGGATACGTTCGCTACATCGACCATCTTGGATCCGATCTCCGGATCGTGGAATCGGCGAGAATTTCCTACAAGAGCCCTAGCAAAGGCATTGAGCAGGATAAGAAGTTGCTGATCTATCTGTATAAAAATCGCCACACCAGCCCTTTTGAGCAGTGCTCCGTTACCTACAATATTAAGATGCCGATTTTTATTATGCGCCAGTTCGTCCGCCATCGCACCTTTCGCCTCAACGAATGGAGTGGACGCTACTCCGAACTGGCAGATGAATTTTACCTTCCGACGCAATGGCGTGCTGCAGATGCCAAAAACAAACAAGGAAGCCAGGTTTCCACGTCCCTTGACCATGCGGCCCTCACCCAAGAGGTTCAGGCGTGCCACAGTGCCGCTTATGCAAGCTACCAAAAGCTGCTTGAAAAAGGGGTCGCCCGGGAACTGGCCCGAATGGTTCTCCCCGTCAGCATATTTACAGAGGTCTATGTCAATTGTGACCTACACAACTTAATCCACTTTCTTCAACTGAGGGAAGACGACCACGCGCAGCAGGAAATCAGGGAGATGGCGGCCGCCATGCGTGTTGTTGCCGAGAAGCTCTATCCATGGACCTTTGAGGCTTTCCACAAATACCGTTTAGGAGTGACGGATCGCACCACCTCTGCATAATTTCACTCTATGGCCAAAAAATCCTCCCCCTCCAAACCCGTCCCTGAGAAAAAATCCTGCCCTTGCTCGCTGCCTCTTCTTGCGGCTGGAGCCGTTGGCTTCCTCGCAGCTGTCTTGGTCCTCAAGGGACTTCCCATGATGGGTGGGTGCCCAATGTACTCAGAAGCTTGCCCTGTCACTTCAACTCTCAAAAAAGTGGATCTCGCACTTATGAAGAATGATTTGCCCCTGGCCCGCTCCAATGCGGAGAAGCTGAGTGAGCAGTTGGAAAGAACTATGCCGGATCTCGCCAAACTAGCTGACCGTATAGCCGAAAGCTCCACAGTGCCCCAAGCTCGGACAAACTTGCAGGTGCTGGAGAAAAAGATGATGGCGGATATGTCGGTTCCCTACAAAAAGTGATACGCCGTTTGGGGATCGGCTTAATCAGCGGACTCTTTTTGTCCCAAGGGATCGCAGAAACAACAATGAATCTTGGGTCTCCAATTCCAGCTCTCAGCGCAAAAGATCAAGAAGGTCAGCTGATCAATCTGCCTGACTATGGCAAGCAGGGCTTTCTGCTCGTCTTTTTTTATCCTAAAGCCAATACCCCAGGTTGCACCGCCCAAGCGTGCAGTCTTCGGGATAGCAACGCAGACCTGACGAAACGGGGCGTGAAGATTCTAGGCATCAGCGCTGACCAAGTCTCTTCCCAGAAAGAGTTCGCGACCGACCATAAGCTCCCCTACCCCCTTCTTGCAGACTCCGAAAATAAGATCATTCAGGCCTTTGGGGTTGGAGGTCTTTTTGGTTTCGCCCAGCGATCCGCTTTTCTTTTTCGGGACGGCAAACTTGTTTGGCGAGACCCTAAAGGATCAACCAAAGATCAGGCCAAAGTCGTCCTGGATCAACTCGACTCCCTATCGGCCAAGTGAAGTCGTTCCGAAAGGAGCTCAGCTTCCATACGCCGACGCGTAGGTCTTTTCTCAATATCACCCCCCAGGTCGAGTCCGCCCTTGCCGAATCAAAGATTCAGGAGGGATTATGTCTGGTTAACGCAATGCACATCACTGCTTCCGTCTTTATCAATGACAATGAGTCCGGTCTCCATGCCGATTTTGAAACGTGGCTGGAGAGACTTGCACCCGAAAAACCCCACTCGCAATACCACCACAATGGAGCGGAAGACAACGCCGATGCCCACTTAAAGCGCTCCGTCATGGGACGTGAAGTAGTTGTCGCAATCACCAAATCCCGTTTGGACTTTGGCCCTTGGGAACAGATCTTTTATGGGGAGTTCGACGGGAAAAGGAGCAAAAGGGTTCTTGTTAAGATCATTGGCGAATAACCCGCCCTTTCCCACTTCCCCCCTGCCCCCTACAAATCTATAAAAAAGGAATGGCTTCCATCTTTGGCAACCGACTGCAGATCTTCGCGGGAAATGCGAATCAAGCACTTGCCAAAGAGATTGCGAAGTATCTGAAAATACCACTTGGGAAAGCCACGGTCACAACATTCCCCGATGGGGAAACATTCGTGAAGTTTGATGAAAATATTCGCGGGAATGATCTTTTCATCGTTCAGCCAACATGCCCACCCACAAACCAAAATCTCATGGAGCTATTGATTATGGTGGATGCCGCGCGGCGCGCCTCCGCATTTCGAATCACAGCAGTTCTTCCCTTTTTCGGCTATGCCCGCCAAGACCGCAAAGATCAACCCCGTGTTCCCATCACAGCAAAACTGGTCGCAAACCTTCTGGTAGCTGCCGGCGTCAATCGGGTCCTTGCGATGGATCTTCACGCACAACAGATCCAAGGCTTCTTTGATATTCCGGTCGATCACCTCTTCTGCGCCCCCATTTTCTACAATTACATCGTGAAAAAGAAGATTCCAGATCTGGTCGTCGTGACTCCAGATATCGGGGGAATGAAAATGGCTGCCGCCTACTCCCAGATGTTCAATTCTGGCTTAGCCATTGTCAGCAAGAAGCGTCTCAATGCCTCTGAAACCCAATCCACGCACCTGATCGGGGATGTGAATGGAAAGAATGTGCTTTTGGTGGATGATATCACGGAAACAGCAGGAACCATCTGCTCAGCGGTAGAAATTCTTCGCCAACATAAAGCAAAAGATATCTATGTGGGTATCCCCCATGCGGTATTGGGCGACGTAGGCAAAGAACGTCTCAAGAAGTGTAAAATCAAAGAGCTGATTACGACCAATACGACACCTCAAGTAGAAATTCCTGGGGTCCCAACGAAAGTTCTCTGTGTCGCCCCCTTATTAGGGCAGGCCATTTTGCGCATTCACGAGGGGGAGTCTGTCTCCTCCCTCTTTGAAATTCGAACAGGCGTAAAAACGTAGCCGCTGTCTATTGCCCCAAAACGTACGCAAACATTAACGGAGCTACAATGGTGGCGTCCGACTCAATCACAAATCGCGGTGTTTCCGATCCTAACTTGCCCCACGTAATCTTCTCATTCGGCACAGCGCCGGAGTAGGAACCATAACTGGTCGTCGAATCGCTGATCTGACAGAAATAAGCCCAAAGGGGCACCCCTGGTTTCTTTAGATCCTGATGCAACATAGGAACAACACAGATTGGAAAGTCGCCCGCAATTCCTCCCCCGATCTGGAAAAAGCCAAGCGGGGTTTTCTGGGTCTTCTGATACCAATCAGAAAAAGAAATCATATACTCCACCCCGCTTTTAATAATTTGAGGGGATCCAACCGTCTTCTGAATGCAGGCCGCAGCAAACATATTCCCGAGGGTTGAGTCCTCCCATCCAGGCACAACCATGGGAAGATTCTTTTCCGCCGCCGCTACCATCCAAGAATCCTTTGGATCAATCTGGTAGTGCTTTTTCAGTAAGCCTTTTTGCAGAACCTCAAAGAAATATTCATGCGGGAAGCGCCGTTTGCCCTCTTGATCGTCCTTTTTCCAAAGCTCCATGATCACGCCCTCAATTCGGCGCATCGCCTCATGTTCGGGAATGCAAGTATCAGTCACCCGATTCAGATGATCCTTCAGAAGCTTCTGCTCATCTTTCGAAGTTAAGTGCCGGTATTCTGGAATCCGGCGATAATGATCATGCGCCACAAGATTGTAGACGTCCTCCTCCAAATTCGCGCCCGTGCAGCTGATTGCATGCACCTTGTCCTTGCGAATCATCTCCGCAAGCGAAAGACCCAACTCCGCGGTGCTCATGGCCCCTGCAAGCGTAACCAGCATTCGACCGCCATCAGCAATGTGTTTTCGATAAGCCAACGCGGCATCCTTTACAACAGCGGCGTTAAAGTGCCGATAATGATGGTCAATAAATTTCGAAACCGTTCCTTCAGCCATGCAGCTCTATTTACACCCTCCCGTAGGAAGATTGACAAGACTAATCGCTTTTTTTGTTGCGAATATGGGGATCAAAAAAATGATCGAGTGCTAGGAATAGTGATTTAGCGTGCCTTGCAAATAAAATGCTCAAAAGAGGAGCGGGTACCACGCAAAGTAAAATTAACGCGGTGGATGGAATCGGAGCCCATGATCTTAAGATAAAATAAACGGTCATCGAGCCCAACCCGATCACGCCATAATTGACCCCCCAAATCGCCATCAAAAAGTAACCCGGTTCTCGATCAAAGGCATAACCACAACGAGGACACCCATCCAACGGTGCAAACCAATCCCCCATCGACCTGACCTTTTTCCAAGGCAAAAACATCGGTTTCTCACCGCAGGTGGGGCAACGCAGTCGTAATGCACGCAAAGCATAAACCACCGCCTTCTGAATCGTTCTCGGCTGTTTTTCGCTACTCATGCTCGATGATAAGGGTGCCCTGCTCTCCAACTTTCGAGGCGATAAATTTGCTCAAGTAGAACAACCCATGCCAAATCGTGAGACAGGGTCTGCGGGCCCATCGAGCGAATCGAATCACAGCTCGCTTGCATCTCTTTGGAATGACCATCAGCCCCGCCAATCAGCCAAACTAATTTTGTTCGACCAGCCCTCTCTAACTTCTCCCACTCTTTTCTCCATCCCTCCGTGCTGAGAGCCTCACCACTCGGATCCATGCAGATCGACCACCAACCCTTGCCCTTCTCGATCATCTCTTTCTCAGCAGCAGCCCCCTCTTTGACAAAAACGCACTCCAGTGCTCCAAAGCGACCAATCCGCTTAGCGAACTCCTCCCCCGCCTCTTTCGCCCAACCCCCTGGTCGCCCAATGCAACAGACCCGATGTTTCACCCTAAAATCATCTCCAACTCATCCACTCGATCGGAGAAGAGCTTCAAAGCCGACTCAACAGGTTCAGATTTTTCCATGTCCACTCCTGCCAACCGTAATGTATCCAGTGGAGGTCGCGATCCACCGGAACGCAAGAAGGCCATCACCCGATCGACTGCACCCTTCTCCCCTTGAAGTACGCTATGGGAAAGTGCAATGGAAGCGGACAGACCGATCGCATATTTATAAACGTAAAAGGCACTATAGAAGTGTGGAATCCGCAAGCACTCCAGCTCCAGAGGGGCCTCAATCTCCAGTGCATCCCCTAAGTAACTCTCCAAAAGCTCACGATACGCAATTCGAAAGAAGTCCAAAGTTAAAGCCAGTCCTTTCTCCTCTGCCTCATGAATCTTCTGCTCAAATTCAGCAAACATAACCTGCCGATACAGGGTCCCACGAATATCATCAATTTGGCGGTTCAGAATGTAAGCGCGGAGTTTCACATCCCCCTTCGCCGCTCCCTCAAGAAATGCGTGAGTCAAAAGCTCCTCGTTAAAGGTAGACGCGACTTCAGCTAAAAAGATCGGGTAGTGGGAATCTTGATAGGGCTGTGCCCGATGGCTTAACCAAGAGTGCATCGAATGACCCGCTTCGTGCGCCAAAGTATAAACGTCCGATAAAACATCCTCTCGGTAGTTCATTAAGATGTAAGGTGGATTGCGATAACTACCGCTCGAGAATGCCCCGCTACGCTTTCCCTTGTTCTCATACCGATCCACCCAACGAGACGAACCCAATCCCCTCTCCAAAACCCCAACGTATTCATCTCCTAGAGGACGACACGCCTCCGTCACCAGCTTGGCCGCCTCCTCATACTTTGTTCTTTTCTGCATTGCGTCCACAAGGGGCACTTGAAGATCCGCAGCCCTCAGCTCTGACAATCCCAACACTTTCTTCCGCAAGCGATGGTACTTCTGCAACGGCTTCAGATTGGCGCGTACCGTTGCGACAAGCTTGTCATACACCGCCCCCGGAACTCGATCAGGGAAAAGGGACTGAGCTCGTGCACTCGTATGTCTCCTCGCTTTTGCCCGAAACACATCCCCCTTCACCGAGGCAGCCAACGAAGCCGAAAGGGTACACGCATGCTCCTCAAATTCTGTGTAGTACTGGGTCCATGCCGTACGCCTGACCTCTTTACTTCTTCGTTGGAGAAGCGAGGCAAAGGTCCCATGACTCAGCTCCACCTCTTGCCCTCCTTCGTCTCGTACTTTACCGAAGCGAAAGTCCACATTGGTCAGTTGGGAGAAAATCTCGTCTGGCCCACCCAAAACAGGACCCACTAAAGATAGAATTCTCTCTTCCCCCTCTCCTAAAATGTGGGGTCGATATCGACGAATCTTTTCCAGTTTTCCTGCCCACTCCACTAATTTCGGATGCTGAATCATATCCGCCCAATCAGATTCACCGATCTGCATAATCTCAGGAAGCATCCACGAGGTCTCCTCTGCCAGTTGAGTGCTTAGGTGATCCAAGCGAAGGGAGCGATCTCGTGCCGCACCATCCCCTTCATCCTCGGAAACACGCAAACTCGCATACTGCCCTACCCTCTCCATCAAAAGGTCGATCTCCCGCTCCTCCTCAAAGGCTTGGGCCAACTCCGCGGCGTTGGATAACTTTCCCTTCCAACGAAGCATCCTGCCTTTCATCCCTTTGCACTTTTCAAACGCACTCTCCCAACTTGGTGCATCCGCAAAAAGGGGCCTAAGATCCCACGTATCTCCCTCCGCTACTTCAGAACGCTGCGGAACTCTTCGCACTGGCTGGGTCACTGAATCAACAGGCATCCGAACAGATTGCCTTACTCTTTTCCGCGCACCATCTTCTCCTCCGCTTGCCGTTCAAGCCACTTTCCCCCAAGATGGACCAATGGCCGAGAGTACATTTTTTGCGCAACGGGGTGCTTCCCGCGTTACCCCCCGCATCATGAAGAATCTTCTTCATCGCCTTCCCCTTTTGAAGGCGGAGTTCACCCAGATCCATGCCCCGAAGTTCCCTCACCTTGTCGATCAGCTTGAATTTCTTGCGGACGTAGTAGAGGACTTCGCTGAAGGGGTTTATCAGGATATTCCCTATACCGCAGCAGCTGCATCCGCCTTTGCAATCATTTATACCCACCGCCTTTTGGACATCATTCCCGATTTTGTTGCCCAAATCAGCTTTGAGGACGACTCGGCTGTCGTTCGTGCCGTTCTCATGCTTTACGAAAAGGACTTCGAAAAGTACGCACAGGCGCAACATATCGACTGGAAAAAGATTACCCTAAAGCCTTGATTGGCTCACTGAGAGCATGAGCCCTGCCCGCTGGACCGACTCTTGCGAGATCTTCCTAGGTCGCTGGGCTATCCCCTACTTAACCCGTGGATTGGTCGCACTCAACGCGGGTGCATGGCTACTGAACCTTGCCTCTCCAGGCTTCACATCGATTCTCAAGCTCGATCCCGCCCAGATCGAGCAGGGTGAGTACTGGAGGTTGGTCACCTTTCTCTTCGTGCCCTCCAATTCTGCCCACCCAATCTTTCTCCTCCTTTTTCTTTGGTTCTTGTGGTCGATCGGGGATGCCCTTGAGGACGCGTGGGGCTCGTTCCACCTCAATCTCTTCTTTCTGGTAGGAATTGCTTCGGTCGTGGCAGTCGCATTTCTGCAACCCTCCGTCCCCGTCAATCCTTTCTACCTTCACAATTCACTCTTTCTCGCTTTCGCCACTACATTGCCAGACCAAAAGGTTTTCTTCTTTCCGCTTCCCATCCCTCTCTCTGTTCGCTGGGTTGCAGCAGTCAGCTCGGCTCTTCTTTTTCTCCCTGCATTTTTTCAACCCATCCTGTTCCCAAGTATGATTGCGGGATTGGCAGGATACCTAGCCTTCTTTCTTCCCCCTTTTCTGGAATCGCTTTGGGGTCGGTTTCGCCATCGCGGACTCTGATGCCTCGTCTTCTCCTGTTTCTTGCACTCCTGCCCATCTCACTACTTGCGTCGCCCCAGCCAATTCCAGCCTCCTGCCGCGCCGTTTTAGTTGCCCAACCCGAATCGTGGGACTCCCAAAGTTCCCTGCTCCAACTGTATCGCAAGGCAACCTCAACCTCACCTTGGTCAAGTACGGGAGCCCCCATCCAAGTTCATCTAGGGCGTCGAGGTCTGGCATGGGGGCGCGGACTTCATCCAATCCAACCAGGAATCCAAAAAAAAGAGGGGGATAAAAAGTCGCCTGCGGGACTTTTCGAACTGGGATCGATCTTATATGGATACGATACCCAAGCAGGGCTTCCTCACTGGCGATACCGACAAGTCACCGACCGCGATCTATGGATCGAAGACCCATCTTCTCCTCTTTATAACCGCCACCTCATCCTATCCCCTCATCAACCCTTCCCGCCCGGAGAGTTATACCACCTGATGCGACAGTCCGATCCCGCCCACGCCCTAAAACTGTTCATTCGCCATAACGCCCCGCCCAATGCTCTTCCTGGCGCAGGAAGTGCAATTTTTTTTCACCTCTGCCGCGGCCCTCTTTCCGTTACTACCGGCTGCACTTCGATGGAGGAGTCGGACTTACGCCAACTGCTGCAAAACTTTAATCCAACCGATGAACCTGTGTATGTCCTTTTACCTAAAGATGACTACTCTCGTCTTCAGCAGACTTGGGGACTACCGATGACAAAGCCATGAACCCACTCTTTTTCGATACTCTAATCGTCGTTGGCTACTTTGTAGTCATTATCGGAATTGGCCTCTACTCATCCCGAAATCAAAATACCCTACAAGAATATGCACTCGGGGGACGGTCGATCCCTTGGTGGGCCGTTCTAGCGTCGATCCTGGCAGCAGAGATCAGCGCTGCCACCTTTCTTGGTGCCCCTGGCGAGGGTTATGAACTGCGCAACTATACCTATGCCCAGCTCGCAATCGGAACCATTCTTGCGCGGGTTTTAGTTAGCTGGATATTTATTAAGCCCTACTACGCATACCGCGTGGTCTCAATCTATGAGTTTCTGGAAATTCGTTTTGGTGCCACCACCCGCCAAGCCGCCAGCGCAATCTTTTTAATCACTCGGGCACTTGCCAGCGGGACTCGCCTCTATGTGGCAGCAATTATACTGGTTTTAGCTTTCGAGATGATCACCGGCTCACGCCCCACTCAGTCCCAAGAACTGCTCATTACTTTCGGCTCCCTCTTTATTCTCGTGGCTCTTACCTCCGTCTACACATCGTTAGGAGGAATTAAGGCAGTCGTCTGGACCGACCTCATTCAATCGCTCGTCATGTTTGCTGGACTCGGATTTGTCCTTTGGCACCTTGCCCACTCCATTCCAGACGGATGGAATGGCTTTCATGACAAGCTAAGACAGCCTGGCGAACTCTCTCTTTGGAGCTTTGGCCCAGCGTATCAAGGCAACCTTTTCAACCAAATCAAAGGAATCCTCGAAAGCGAATATACCCTCTGGACCGCTTTTTTTGCGGCCACGTTCGTTACCATGGCCACCCACGGCACAGATCAAGATATGGTTCAGCGGATGCTCACCGCTAAAAATCCTGCTCGAAGTCGATTGGCTCTCGTCCTGTCTGGTTTGGCAGACATTCCGATTGTCATGGCTTTTCTTACCATCGGCATACTCCTCTGGGTTCACTATCAATATTTTCCAAATCCACACCTTCCCGAGCGCAACGCACACGTCTTCGCTTTTTATATTCTTCAAGAGCTTCCGCCTGGGGTTCGAGGTCTTCTCATTGCAGGAATCTTTGCCACAACCATGGGATCTTTAAGTACCGCCCTCAATGCGCTGGCGACTTCTTGGGTTCGCGACTGGTACGAACCTTTTTTGGCCCCTCGCCTGAGTTCACCGAACTCCCTTACCGCAGCCCGCTGGGCCACCGTATCGTTTTCCCTGATTCTCGTGCTTATCGGGGGGGCGACCGCTTGGATTGTCATTTCCAACCCATCCTCACGAATTCTACCCATCGTCCTCGGTATTTTCGGCTACACCTACGGCTCTCTCCTCGGAATCTTTCTTTTGGGGGCTCTGACAAAAACACGAGGATCCGATCGAGGAAATCTGATCGCCATGGGGTGTGGATTCCTTGCTGTGGCCATTCTCTCTGGCCTTCCGTCCGATCTTTTGAAGCTAGCGGGCCAACCACCCTTACCCCGACCCGACTGGCTACCGCTGATCGCCTTTCCTTGGCGGATTACCTTTGGAACACTAGTGACTTTTTTTGTTGCCCTACTTTTTCGTACCGAAAAGCAAACAAACTAGACGTTTCCCTCAACCAGCCTACGGGGCCAACCTGACTCGTTCCCAGCTTTTGCCATTCAGTCGATACCGCAGGCGGTCATGCAGACGACTCTTTCTCCCCTGCCAGAACTCCCACATCTCCGGCTTGAGCCGATATCCGCCCCAATGACCCGGCCGAGGCGGATCTTTTGGATATTCAGCCGTGTATTTCAATGCCGCCTTCTCGATAACGGAGCGGCTGGAAATGACCTGACTTTGAGGAGAAGCCCACGCTCCGATTCGATGATCCAAAGGACGACTATGAAAGTAGCTGTCGCTTTCTTGGGCACTAATCTTTTCAACCCTTCCCTCAATTCGAACTACCCTCTCTAGCTCCACCCAATGAAACTGCAGCGATGCCCACGAGTTTGAAGCCAACTCCACCCCCTTGCGACTTTCATAATTCGAATACCACACAATTCCACGCTCATCGTACCCTTTAATGAGAACAGGCCTTGTGCTCGGTCGGTTATCCTTGGAGACGGTAGCCAAAGTCATTGCATTAGGCTCGGGTAGCTGGGCTTGAATCGCCTCTGCAAGCCACCGATTGAACAGTTCTGATGGATCTGCACTGGAAGCAGATTCACTCAGCTCCGCTTTTTCGTAGCTTTTACGCAGATCCGCCACGTTCAATTGGTCAGCCATCCAAAGACTCTACCACGGGTTGAACTGCCAATCATCCTACTTTCACTGGAAAGTGGGGATGTTGTAAAAAACTCTCCCCCACATGACACCCTAGCCATAAGATATCGATTCGGAATGAGTAACCAGCTACCAGAAAAAAAGAAGCGGTTGGAACAGTTGATCCAAACTTGGCCGTCTGCCCTAGTGGCCTACTCAGGCGGCGTGGACTCAGCTTTTCTTCTCTGGATCGCCCATCAACTCCTCGGATCAAAGGTCACCGGTATTTTGGGTGACTCCGCAAGCCTTCCCCGCTCCGAGCACCAAGCTGCACTCAACTTCGCTCAAAAATACGGCCTCCCTGTTCAAGTTTTGTCGACTCAAGAGCTTCAGGACCCCTCCTACGCCTCGAATCCTCCCAACCGCTGCTTCTTTTGTCGGTCTGAACTTTTTCAGAAGATGGAGGCTTTAGCCTTAAGCCGCAAAGTAGCTATCTTGGCGTACGGGGAAAATTACGATGACTCGCAAGAAGTCCGCCATGGCCAGTCCGCCGCACAACAGTTTCGGGTTGCCGCCCCCCTTCGTGAAGCCGGCCTTACAAAGGCAGAGGTTCGCGCCCTAGCCAAAGAAGCTGGCTTATCAGTTGCCGAAAAACCTGCCTCCCCTTGCCTATCCTCCCGTCTAGCACCTGGCCTTGCCGTCACACCCCAACGGCTTGCATCGATTGAAAAAGCGGAAGAGCTGGTTCGTAGCCACGGCTTTAGAATCGTCCGAGTTCGCCAT